>Ga0209035_10000223_pt1 | contig 23023 bp, 24 predicted proteins | sample MarorgKNORR_S2LV_6_FD_188220 | JGI IMG/M metagenome (GOLD analysis project Ga0209035, IMG submission 188220) | Marine microbial communities from the Southern Atlantic Ocean, analyzing organic carbon cycling - AAIW_A/KNORR_S2/LV (SPAdes) (version 2) | ecosystem: Environmental > Aquatic > Marine... | reverse complement strand
AGACTCCGAGCAAGAAGGCGAAGGTCAAGGCCAAGGTCAAGGCCAGGGTCAAGGACAAGGTCAAGGCCAAGGTCAAGGCCAAGGTCAAGGCCAAGGTCAAGGCCAAGGTCAAGGCCAGGGTCAAGGCCAAGGTCAAGGCCAAGGTCAAGGCCAAGGTCAAGGCCAAGGTCAAGGCCAGGGTCAAGGACAAGGTCAAGGTGACCAAGGTCAAGGCCAAGGCGACCAAGGCCAAGGTCAAGGCGGCCAGCAAGGCAACGGTCAGGACCAGGGCTCTCAGTCCGGTCAGGACGGTCAGCAAGGCAGCGGTCAAGAGGGTGGAGAACAATCCAACCAGCAAGACAACGGCCAAGGACAGCAGCAGGGCGGAGAACAATCCGGCCAGCAGGGCGACCAGGAAGGGCAGGACCAGAACGGTAACAACCAGAATGGACAGAACCAGCAGCAGCAAGGCCAGACCCAGGATAATAACCAGGGTCAGCAGGGCCAGCAGTCCGACCAACAGCAAAGCCAGCAGCTCGACAACCAAGACCAGAACGGCGAGAACGACAACGATGGCGATGGTATCCCAGACGACCTGGACTTCGATGATGACCAGGACGGCATCCCAGATAATGTGGATGAATTCCCTGAGGACCACGACAACGATGGCATCAATGACGCTGAGGATGATGACGATGACGGCGACGGAATCGACGACCGCGAGGAAGTCAATGACGGCGACCCTAACTCGGACATCTACGATCACGACAATGATGGCGTCCGCGATAACATCGATTTCGACATCGACAATGACGGCATCGACAATTGGAACGACGTTGGACCGAACGGTGAGGATTACTCACGCGATCACGACAACGACGGTCTGAATGACGGTGTTGATCCCGACGACGACAACGACGACATCCTAGATGTCGATGAGGTCGACGGCGCGATCGGTCTCTGGAGGTACGACCACGACAACGATGGTCTAACTGACAGGACTGACACCGATGACGACAACGACGGACTTTCCGACTGGTTCGAGCAGAATGATGGCAACCCATTGACAGGTCAATTCGACCACGACAATGACGGTATTGAAGACCATCTCGATGACGACGATGACGCCGACGGAATCCTCGATGAGGAAGAAGACGACGGCAACGTACTGTGATACAGTAACACTAGTCGATTACTGCTCAGGCCCGCGGTCTGTTGATTCGCGGTGACAGGTTCCCTGGGGGCGATTTAGTCCCCGGGCGAACCGCCCCTTTTTCTCTCATCAAAAATCGAATAGAGTCGGTTGATTGTCTGATTTCAAGTGGTTGGCTGCGGCCAGCCGCTCGAGTGCTCGCGCGAGTCGACGATCTGAGAAGCCGCACTCGCCTTGCAGAAATTCACGCAAGGCGGTCTCGTTTGCGCGCGTGGCTTGTGCTAGTGGCTCTGGATGAATCGGATGATTGAGGAAGAGCCCTCGGATGGTTTCGATGTCCTCGGGCATATCGAATTCTTTGACCTTGGCGACGGCCTCCATCGTAATGTGCTCCCGAATCAGTTTGAGACCCGTCTTAGGGCCAATTCCACGGATTCCGGGGTGGAAATCTGTACCGATCATAATGGCGAGGTCGACGAGCTGTTCTTGGGTGATTTCGTGCTCGTCGAGCAATTCCTGCAGGACTACTTTCTCGGCTGTTAGCAGTCGGCCGAACTTGCGTCGGCCGTGGCTCGTCAGATTGCGAATCATAACTGGAGATCCGTATAGCAGCGTGTCCCAGTCCTGACTGGCGACCGCTGCGACCTCACCATTGGCACAACGCACAGCGCCTGCACCTTCGGCCTCCATTGGAGCCTCGACCCAAACGAGGCCGAGACAGTCGAACAATCGCTTGGTTTGAGCGACCATGTCGCGGGTGTATTCAGCTGTCTGCGGTCCAAGTTTCTTGGCTAGCGCCATGTCACCTATCTCGACGGCTGCTTCCCACTTGGAGGCAGCATCCACTTTGCGATCTCTGCGGCCAGCCAAAGTATCGAGTTTGAGGTCGTGAGGGCGTCCATCGAAAATGAAGACTGGTTCAATCCCCTGTTCGAGCATCCAGGAAGCCCGGTCTAGGAAACCCATCAGGTGAGCCACAGGACGTCCATTGAAGGACAAAGGCTTGCCATCTTGGCCAACTAGACTGGTGATGAATTGGTAGGCATTGAGAAAGACATCAACCGCGACTCGTTGGCCGGCTAATTCGCTCATCTCAAGTGGATGTGCGGTTGCCAAGTCTCTCAGATTACAGCCCATAACGACTCCTCCACCTATCCAATACACTCGCCGCCCGCGCGTGCAGGCCTGTGCTAGGTGTCGAGGCCTTTAGGGTTGAAGTCGGACGCGGGAGCGATGGAGGAATCGTGATGAGCGGGTCAGTCGAGGCGTCGGTCGGCAGATTGACCCTGATTGGAAGCGGTTGGCATCCAACTCTGTTTCGATCCGAAGCCGAGGCTCTCGCAGGCCCATTCGACTTCGTTCATCCACGCATTGTCGTCACCGAATCAGAAAACCCGAATTTACCAATCAGATTGGCCAGAGCAGCATTACTCGACGATGTTCTCCTCCACGGGCAGAGTAGCGCACCCGTCGAGCCTGCGACTCTGGCTGAAAAAATCGCTGAATGGGCCACTTCTCACCTGCCAGAAGGAACATTCGCGATTCGCCCGAGAAGACTTGGAACAGGTTTAGCAGGATTCTCGAAGTCTGCGATAGCTCAAGCAGCAGGCCACCTAATCGCCGACAACACACACACAGTCGACCTTGAATCTCCAGAGAACGAGATAGTCGTGATTCTCGCTGGACCAGAAGGCCCCTCAAACCACCCTGACCCTCTAGTGAATTCACCCCCTGCAGTAGTATGGGGTCTGCGTTCCACTGATTGGAATCGTGTTCGATGGGGCGGCCGTCAACCGATGGAACGCCCTTTCTTCCAACCAGTATCGCTCGAGCCACGCCTTGCACGCCTCCTCATCTCACTGGGTCACCGCACTGACAGTGAGCCGACCACCGTCATCGATCCATTCTGTGGCACGGGCGGCATCGCCATTGAGGCGATGCTCGCGGGCCTCGCAGTACTCGCAAGCGACCTCGACCCGCGCATGGTCGCGGGCACAAAACAGAATCTGGAGTGGGCGTCTGAGGAACTCTGTGGGCAGTATGAGACGACTTGGGACGTGCAAGAAATAGGCGTTGAATTTACTCCCGATGCTTGGGGCAGAGTCAGTGGTTCGATCTTCGCCTTTGACCCCCCATATGGGCGCAATGCATGGAAATCCGAGGATGGCTACCAACTTTTCCTCAAGGCTTGCTCCGCCGCTCGCGCCATCGACGATACAGGCTCTTTATGCACGCTTTTACCGACCGATCCAGCGATTTTCAGTGAAGATTCCGATGAGTTACCCGACCCACTGGTTATGGGTAAACCGTGGTCGAAGATAGTAGATCATATGCTCGAGCGTGGTTGGCGTGTGGTGCTTACAGCACCGGTCAAGGTCCATCGCTCATTGGCTCGATTAGTGGTTGTCGCTCACCCGTCGCATTGAAAATGGGTGGGCTGTCGTCAACGGCTGGGCGATTGGTGTAGTCTGGATATCATCTGGCGCTTCGGACGCTAGGACATGGGTTCGAATCCTGTATCGCCCACCATTATTTTCCTCTCTCGGGCAGACTTAGAATCTGAATCAGAGGGTAGCGAAAAATGTGCTGCCGTAGCAAAGCATATCCCTGCAGGGCTCTTAGGGAAATTAATGGCACAAACACTGACAAAAAAAGAACTGGTCTCCATTTTTGCGCCAGCAATACTTTCACTTCTATTTGCCATTACAACTTATATTAGCTACACATACAATCCAGAATGCTCACAATCAGTAAATGCTGGTCAATGTTGGGACTTTAGGCCTCTGCTAAGTCGTGCATTCTCGTTTTTAACGCTAATACTAACTATTTTTTCACTAATACTAACATTTTTTTCAGTACACAGGTATAGACTTCGGAAGGGTTCGTCCTCATGAGTGGGTGATTTTCCCCCCTATGTGTCGCCCGTGACTCATAGGGTACCCTTTGATTCAGATAGTATCAAGGAATTGGAGTGAAATCTGTAATCGCTTTGCGAACTATTGGAGCGACTTCCTTAGCATACAACTCAATCGAACTCATCAATTGGTCATGTGGCATACCACCATTGCTGTACTTCAGATCGAATCGGGATGCCTGTAACAGTTTTGAGTTTCGAATAATCTTCTCTGCTACCGTCTCAGGCGACCCTACGTACATCGAGCCTTGTGGACTAATTCCAAACTCAAACTGCTCGTAAGTGACTGGTGGCCAACCACGCTCCCGACCGATTCTACCAAACAACTCTCGATAATGAGGCCAAACCTCCTCTTTCGCTTGCTCGTCTGTCTCAGCAATGTGACCTGGACTATGTACAGAAATAGGCAGACGAGGTTGTTCGAACTGAGTCAATGCTCTGTGATAGAGATCGACAAAGGGTGTGAAGCGAGATGGTTCACCTCCTATGATAGCAAGGCAGAGGGGGATTCCGTGTCTTGCCGCACGAACAACAGATTCGGGACTTCCTCCAACACCTATCCAAGATCGGAGACTTCCTCTTTCAGTGGTCGGGTAAACTCGTTGCTTGACGAGGGGGCTGCGAATTGTTCCTTCCCAATCGAATTCATCTTCGTTTCTGAGCAAAGAAAAAATTTCTAAATTCTCTTCAAAGAGCCTTTCATAATCTTCCATCCTATGTCCAAAAAGAGGGAAGGATTCGGTAAAGGAGCCACGACCCAGAATCACTTCAGCTCTACCATTTGAGAGCGCGTCTAGTGTTGCGAATCTTTCGTAGACTCTAATCGGATCGTCTGAATTCAGTACTGTAACTGCAGTCCCCAGGCGAATTTTCTCAGTTCTACTGGCGATTGCACCCAGAACGACCTCTGGTGCAGTGACCGCAAAGTCGTCTCGATGATGCTCTCCAACTCCAAAGAAATCCAAGCCTAATTTATCGGCAAGCACCGCCTCTTCAACGACGTTTCTCAAGACTACATGATGCTCCTCAAATTCCCCATTCACACCTCTTGTAACATCGCCAAAGGTGTTCAATCCAAGTTGAAACACTGATTCTTCATTTTGCAAACCAAGCACCTTCAGTTAGGATTCACTTCTCGGAGTCAGTCATCATCGTCGTAATCAAAATCGACCGCATCGTCCAACGATTTTTCCAGCACATCCAGAACATTTTCGCCTCTGAAAATGCCAATAATAACCCTAAGCGCAAAAACAACGATGACAAATACTACAGTAGCTAACGCGAACCAGATTTCTAAATCTACACCGAGAATATGGTTTTGGGACATGAAATTCAACTACTCGTCATAGCCGTTGATTTTTAGCCGTTTAGTCGATTTGAAATTTTCAATTAATTTCAGTTGTCTTCAGTCGTAGAGGCCTTCGCTGAGATACTTGAGGCCGGAATCGACGGCTATTGCGACAACTGTGTGACCGGGGCCGAGTTCTGCAGCGACTTCTAGGGCGCCGGCGACGTTCATTCCACTTGACGTGCCGGCGAAGATTCCCTCCTCGCGTGCCAAGCGTAATGCTGTCTTTCGCGCAACCGATTCATCGATTGTACGCACTTCATCGTACGGCTTGTCCGCGAGATGCGTCGGCACGAATCCAAGAGCAATCCCTTCGACACTGTGCGAGCCTCCCTCACCAGTCGTCAGTACAGCTGACGAGGTCGGCTCGAGAGCGACTATTCTGGTATCTTGTCCAGCCTCGCGCATCGCCGCTTGGACACCACAAATTGAGCCACCGGTGCCAACCGAATCGCAGAATGCATGCACTGGTCCATCGATCTGCGCGATGATCTCCTCTCCCAACTTACGGAAACCATCGATAATGTCGTCATTGTTGATCTGGTCGGTGAAGAAATAATTCTCATTCTCGGCCAATTCAGCTGCCCTGGCGATTAGCGCTTTGATGACCTCGCCGGTGATTTTCCCATCAGGAGTTTCCTGAACCTCAAGTTCAGCCCCGAATGCGGTCATCGTACCGAGTTTTTCCTTACCGAAGCAATCCGCAGAAATGATGTGGAAATGGTAACCTTTCACAGCACAGACAAGGGCTAATCCAGCGCCAGTGCTACCGCCCGAATATTCGACGACGCTCATTCCCGGGCGTAGTTCCCCTCGCTTTTCCGCACCTTCGATCATGGCGAGTGCCATTCGATCCTTCTTTGAGCCGGTGGGGTTGAATGATTCGAGTTTAACATAGACATCTGCACTGCCTTCGGGAACTAGGTGGTTGAGCTTAATCAGTGGTGTATTGCCAATCGCATCCAGAGCAGATTCGACTACGGGCGGAGGGTTCAGTGTCATGTATCTGCAGCGGCAGACTGCGTATCAAGCATTGCGGAGAATTCGGTCTTGTTTCTTTTATTCAGTTTGCAAGCAATCGTAGCAACGCAAGTGTTGAGGGTCCCAAACTAAGTTCCTAAGTTTCTTGCAGCCAGCACAAGTAAGCCTCTTCCATTCATTGCTGATTACTACGCCTCCTATGATTATGGTCAGGGAAGACTTGAGGAGAATGGGAAACTAGCGCCATTAGGGTGGTTAAAGCCACTCTTATTTGTGAGGACATAAAATCGCTAATCGACGTCGGAGATATAAAACAGTGTTTTGTGATTATCTTCTCAGTCCAGCTCCTCTCGCGAATCGAAGGTCTTTCAATTCAAAAAGAATACAAAAAGGTCTCAAAAGTTGGTCGAATAATAAAATAATTCCCTCACGGCTGATCGAAACTTCTGACTGGCGTGGAAGTGGGGGGGGCATTACCTAATGGCCCCTTTCCTTTCGATACCCATTCCTTGGGCTCACCCTTCTTCTCCTTCTTCCATTTCCGGTAGCAGGACTTGCACAGGGGCACCTTGCGTACCTTACGAGATACGCCCGAAGCTCCCCATACCTCCACTGCCCTGTCATAAGCCATCTTGCGCCCCCCGATCTTCTTGTCGGCCCAGTTGCCGCATTCGATTATGCCGCATCTAATCTGGCCCTCGTACTCTTCGGAATCTCCGTCCTCCGAGGTGCCGTTGCCTGTGTTTCCGCGTCGCTTACGAACCTTCGACTTGAATCCCATGATGGCTCCACCTCGGGAGTTAGACATTAAGAGAATGGTGGAAGCTTGTGAGTCTAACGGTTTCGATGAGAACGGTGGTTCGTTCGTAGCTCTAAAATGGGTAGGCATAAAGGGTAGCCTCTGAAAGGGCCACTGATAGCCCTTTGAAATATAATTCATCGTAGCCTTCTTCTGCACTTACATTTAGGGGGGGGTGAATGAGAGTGGCTGAAATGGACGACTTCGACGAACACCCGGAAGATGATGAGCCTGAGCGCGAGAATAAGGCGCTTATTGGAAGTGCAACTTTCGAGTTTAGTTTCGGCGAAGGAAAAGAAGCTCCGTCTGCGGTTTACATCATTTTTGGTCTCATTATCATGGGTGCCTGTGCGGCGCTGTTCACCTATACTGACGGATTCGGTGTGACCGATATGCGGGATTTAGACGAGCTCTTTGATTCCCTTCATTTGCTACTTTTTATGGGATTTATCGGCCTGTTTGGCCTGCTTCTCTTCATCTCAGGCGTTGGGAAATTACTGGGTATTTCAACGCCTGGAGTCGAGAAACTTGAGAAATTTAGACCGACAGAATCCGATGATGATTAAGATCCCAAATCAAGCGTTGCGGCTCCATCAGAACCCTCTTCCTTAGCCCGCACCTTCTTTATCCAGCGGAAAAGTAGTCTTGAGAATATCATTGAGAATATTAGGAAAATTAGCGAATACCACCATGGGTTATTTTCGCTAGTGGCAATGAAATAGGTCACAATCAGAATTCCCATTCCGTAGAAGGCTCGAAAGATCGAGTAGGCAATGAACGACTTGACGAGTGGGTTTGCGAGAAAACGTTGCAACCTAGTCTGCTCCGCTTCAACCTCAGTCACAGAAGATTGGCTAATTCTCTCGCCTCCAATGACTAATTCTATCTCCGGCGACCTCTATTTCTCTGAATTGCTTCAAGCCAGCAGAACTCAATTCAGATTCTGCGAATTCAGTTCCACTTCCACTCAATTCGACCGGTGATTGACACAAGTGAGCTCTGTCAACTAATCCAGCCGCCAAGAATCTCCTCCATGTGTTTGGGCCACCTTCAACGATAAGCGATTGAATTCCTCGGTCGCCAAGGAAAGCAAGTATGCGAGCGATTGGGATTTCACCATCATCGGCAGTTAGTACAGCACGCTCGACATGTTCTGCATCAGATTGAGGAATATCGAATGGCTCGGCGTGGATCAAAAGTGTAGGTGCTTCGCCATCAGTCAGTAATTTGCTATCTGCAGGGGTTCTGCCGCTTGGATCAACGATAACGCGTGTTGGAGGTGTGCGCGGACCAATGTCTGGCCCACGAACAGTCAGAGCGGGGTCATCTCGAACTACCGTATCAACTCCAACTAGAATCGCCATCGAATCAGCTCTCATTGCGTGAACAATTTCTAATGATTCTGGAGAGGAAAAACGCTGAGGTGGCTCCTTTGGATCACAATCAACTCTACCATTTGCATCGATTGCAGCCTTCAGCAACACCTCAGGTTGCATATGTCCGCACCAATGCATGAATTCGCTCATTTGCGCGGCGCATTCTTCGACCAGTAACCCATTATTGACCTCAACACCAGCCGCTCGCAGCGCCTCAGCCCCATCACCGCGAACCGTAGGATTAGGGTCATCAGCGCCGATTACTACACGTTTCACCCCTGCCCAGAGTAGAGCCTCAGTACATGGCGGGGTTCTTCCGAAATGGTTGCAGGGCTCGAGTGTGACATAGGCTGTCGAGCCCTGTGTCGGCACGCCCTTCGCTTCCGCATCGGCAATCGCCATCTGCTCTGCGTGTAAACCACCCAAATGGTCGTGCCAACCCTCAGCAATTACTTCTCCATCGCGTACCAGTACGCATCCAACAAGTGGATTTGGCATTACGCGATGGCGACCGCGCTCGGCGAGTGCGATGGCTCGCCGCATGAATACAGCCTCATCTTCCATGCTTTCCAAACACCGCGACCCTCGCATCACTCATCATTCCTCGCACTGAGAGGATTCAAGTCAGAATCCAATCCTCAGGTATCCATGCCTCGCATAGCGTGCATCCTCAATCCAAAGGCTCGTGATGGAGTTTCTGCCAAACAATGGCCTGATTTTGAAACAGCTCTCATAGCTGCTGGATTCGAGGTTGACTTATTCAAAACCGAAGAACCAGGACACGCTGTCGAAATCGCAACAAAACTTCTCTCTGACGACCATACAATGATTGTTGCAGTAGGCGGAGATGGTACTTTCCATGAAGTTGCAAGTGCGTTACGTGGAACAGGTCGGACGATGGGTATTCTGCCTATGGGCAGTGGAAACGACTTCGCGCGTGCGGTTGGGATACCGCTTTTTGATATTGAAGGCGCAGTCGAAACTCTCGCTCACGGTATCGATCACACGGTGGGTGGTGTGCGATGTGAAGGCCCTCCTTCACCTCATCACGACAATTTCCCAACTCCAAAACCTCACCCATGTAATGGCCAACCAAATAAGCAAGGTAACCATGTTCGATGGTCATTCCTTGAGGTAGATAGTGGTGTGACTTCAAGTGTTAATCGAATGAAAATAGAAGGCAAATTCAAGTGGATACGTGGACATCTAAAATACAAAGCATTGGGAATTCGAGCAATTCTTGGTTGGAAGAGCCAGAAAGCATGGATGAAAATCAACGGCGCAGATGCAAATATTGTCGATATGCAGGGATTATTCGTCATAAGTCAATGCGAAACTTTTGGTGGTGGTTTTCGAGTTGCTCCAGGGATTCACCCGAAGCGAGATTCTGCAACATTACTCATCGCCCTCGGTCTTTCTAAATTACAGATGCTAATGGTCATGGGACCGCTGGAAAAGGGCACTCATGTTGGAATGTGGGATAAAATTACCATGGAAGATTGTCAAACTTTTGAAATTGGAGCACTTGATTCAAATGGAAATGTTTCAGCAGATGCCACTCATAATCCAACTCTATTCGTCACTGTAGACGGCGAATCTTGTCTGACTACGCCTTGTAGCTTCGAATTCCATCCGAATCAGTTGATAGTCCGTGGAGCTAACAAAATTCCAAACGAATAATCAGGAAATAAACTGGGATTTATTACTCATATCTCCTTCGACCGACTTGATGGCAGTTGTATGCAACATCGATCAACGCGGAATGCGCTTCCGTGGTATCATGGGAACTATCCTCTTGGGAATAGGATTATTCATCGGCGCCTCGTTTTTGCTCAACGACATCAATCAGTCATTCTTGTGGCTGTTACCTGCTGGCCTAATTGCCGGTGGTGCATTCTCGATTTTCGAGGCATGGATAGGCTGGTGCGCAGTCCGTGCACTCGGTTTTCGCACCAAGCTGTGATGAGTGAGAGTGGCGCAGACGGAGAGATTTGAACTCCCGAGTCCAAGGGACACCGGATTTCAAATCCGGCGCTATACCAGGCTAAGCGACGTCTGCAGTGTGCGGCCGTGGCGGCCGCTTTTGATGAATCTATGCGGTCGAACCGGCCTATTCAGAGGCCGTAATTACCGGGTCGGCACCAATCGGGCAGACCAGTTGCAGCTTCTGGATGAGTCAGCCCGATAAAGAGCACCATGATGATGATGAAGAAAGCCGGGAACAGAGCAGTCATCGTCAAAATCTTCGAATCATCATCTCCGTAAAGATGCATGAAAATTGCAGCGATCATAATGAATTTTGGAATCGCAATTAGAGTCAATATCCAGAGTGTCACGACCTTCTCAGTCGTATTGTAACCCGCAGCGAAGTCCGAGAGGTCCAATCCTACAGCAGCAACCTCGATTAAAGTGAGAAACATCAGACCGAAGAAATTCATCCAGTAGGGATCTTGTCCTAGAATTTTGTAATGTGCCATCATTTCACCTCAGTATAGATAGAAGAATGGGAACACCAGAACCCAGACCAGATCGACAAAGTGCCAGTAGAGACCGAAGTACTCTATCGATACCGCATTCGCAGGGGTGTAGAGCCCCTTCCAAGCTTTCAGAGTCATGTATGACAGACCGATGATTCCGCCCGCGACGTGCGCTCCGTGAGTTCCAGTCGTTACATAGAACAGTGAAGCAGACACCTGAATGTTGGCTACCATGTGTGCTCCCGTTGCTTCGTCGACGTAGGAGTGGTGCTGGTAGTGATCGGCGTTAATTGTGTAACCTTCGCTGACAAGAGAGACGATGTCGTGCTCATGGAGTCCAATTGCGGAAATCTCAGGCACGTAGAAGCCGATGAACCACTCGACCATCTTCAATGTCAGGAAGAGAATTGCGAGAATCCATGTGCTTCCGAGGTAACGGTAGACCTTCTTGCGGCGGACCTCGTCATCGAGGTCCGGCATCTTCGCGTAGCGCAGAGCTTGAACGATTGTGAAAGACGAGAGAATCAACGCGAAGGTGTTGATTGCTCCCGGAGCCAAGTGCCACCAGCTCGAAGCGATGAGGTGGCTGGCTGGCTCGAAGCAAGTGACAGCGACTCCTTCTTGCCAGCCTGTTGGATTGGTGACTGGGTCAAAGAGACCACGCTCGAAGACGGTGCCACAGTTCTCGATACCGAGGCGGTATCGCATGTAGGTGCTGAAAAGGGATGTAAAGACCATCATCTCAGACATTAGGAAGACCCAGACGGCCACCTTGCGGACCTGAATGCCGCGGAATGGAACGCCGGTTGAGATCGGCTCGTAGTGACCGTCGAATGAGATATCCTGCCTCCACCAGATTATCATCGAAAATCCAACGACTGCGAGGCCGAGAAGAATTGTTGGAATGTGGCCTGGAGTGTAAGTTCCGTATGACCAAGCCTGCGCGAGGGAGAAGAGGAAGATTGCCACACCCATGCTCAGGAAGAGCGGTGAGAACGAGTTGTGCGGAGCGCCGTGGTGCCAATCGTGTGGACCCCAAGGCTGCGGAGCGTGGTCGTCGTCGTAACCGCTCAATTGTTCACCTCCTCATTGTCCTCAGGAACCATCAATTTGTTGAACCAGATTCCCATAACGCTCGGTTCGTGTGCGATGTGCTCGTTGGCATCCTTCAGCACTGGCAGGTTGTTCCAATCAAAGGAAGGTGTTGGAGGAGGAGAGGATGTCATCCACTCGAATGACCAGCCACCCCATGGATCAGCCGGTGCCTTCTGCCCGCGTGCGAGACTGATTAGCATATTGAAGACCATAATGAAGTTCGAGAAGAAGAACAAGAAGGCGCAGACAGAGATGAATAGGTTCCAGTCTGCTGCCCACTCTGGTAGATTGGTGAAATCATCTGTGGTGATGAAGTAAGTGTGAGTTCGGCGCGGCATGCCAACGACACCGAGGCGGTGCATTGGCCAGAAGATGCCGTTGTAGGTGACGAATGCAGTCAGGAAGTGGAGAGTTCCAAGTCGCTCATCGAGCATTCGCCCGGTCATCTTCGGATACCAGTAGTAGATTGCGGCGAAGAATCCGAAGACGGTTCCGCCGACCAATACGTAGTGGAAGTGGGCGACGACGAAGTAAGTCTCGTGTAGGTGCGTGTCCATTGCAATCGATGGGAAGAACATTCCAGAGATTCCACCGAGAGTGAATGTCACGAGGAATCCTAGAGCCCACAATGTGTGCGTACGATAGACCAGCGAGCCTCCATGCATCGTCTTCAGCCAATTGAAAATCTTGATTCCTGTCGGAACTGCGACGAGCATGGTTGTGAGCATGGTAACGAATCGAAGGCTTGGAGACATTCCAGAGGTGAACATGTGGTGGCCGTAGACGATGAAAGCGACAATCCCAATTCCTGCCATTGCATAGACCATCGAACGGTATCCGAAAATTGAGCGGCGGGCCGAGGTCGCAAGAACCTCAGATATCACGCCGAAGGCCGGCACGATAACCACGTACACCTCAGGGTGACCAAAGTACCAGAATAGGTGACTCCACAGTAATGGATCACCGCCGGCGGCGATATCGTAGAATGCCGTCGAGATAGTCCGATCAAGATAGACTTGGAGTAGACCAATACCGAAGGCAGGGATTGAGAGGAAGAGCATCAGATTTGCGACAAGGATAGACCAAGTGAATAGAGGCATCTGCATCCAACCCATCCCTTCGGCGCGCATGACAGCCATCGTGGTCAGGAAATTGATTCCAGTCAGCGTCGATGATGCTACCAGCATTATCTGTCCAGCGACCCACATCGTCACGCCCGAGTGCGCGCCTGCGCTGACCACGTATGGTGCATATCCAGTCCAGCCGGTATCGGCTCCTTGGCCGGAGAAGACACCGGTGAAGATGAGCAAAGCAGCGAATGGTTGCAGCCAGAATGAGAGAGCGTTGATTCTCGGCAGGGCGAGGTCAGGCGCTCCAATTTGTAGCGGCACAATCCAATTGGCAAAGCCGTTGATTAGTGGCATTGCAGCGAGGAAGATCATCGTAGTTCCGTGTAGTGTGAAGAATTGGTTGTATTGATCCTGCGAGATGAAGCCCATTTCAGGCCCTGCGAGTTGTAATCGAATCATCATCGCTAAAATCCCGCCGATTCCGAGGAAGAAGAGACCTTGGATGAAGTAAAGAGTTCCAATCTTCTTGTGGTCGGTGCTGGTCAACCATTCGGTAATCCATGGGGCAAGGTGTTCCCAATCGAAGGCTTCCGGATTGGTGCGGTAGAATCCGTAGAGAATGGTGATCAACAGAAGGACACTGGAGATGATAATCAGAGTCGCCAGCACCGTGAATGGGTCAGCGGGATCCAAGCCGACTCCAAGAGAGCCGACGACGGAGAGGTCGAGGCGATTCCACGAGTCTCCACTATTCGAACCGTCTCCATTCACCGAATTGACGTGAAGAATGAAGTCGACATTTCGACCGTGGCTTGGAGCGATCCATTCCATCGTCCAAGTTCGGTAGTCATTGCCCACTTCTGTGTGCGTAACCTCTGCAGTCGCTCGCGACTGCACGGTAGCATCGATAACGGTGAATTCTCCACCGGATGCCCAGAGGTTGAATCCACCGGAGTTGACTCCGGATTCAATCGGTCCACCTTCGAATGAGACGGTGATGGTGTAAGTCTCAGATGAATTATACTGATCTGGCAAACCATCGAGTGTAACGTCAATGGTTGCAGTTGGTGCAGCTGCGTGGCAATTACAGCCGCTAGTCTGAATTCCAGTACCACCGACACCAGTCGGTAGGGAATTGACCGCAGGTGAAACCACCATTGCGACTGAGATTAGGATCAATGCTACCATACTGCGCGTAATCAATGTCTTTCTCTTCATTCAAACTCCCCCTCAAGCGTGAACGCTGACTCCAGCAATCATGTAAGCGTGGTCATCACCACAATATTCTGTACAAAGAAGCAAGAAGTTCTCGACATCGTCAGCGAGAATCCACTGACTGGTTATCATACCAGGTTGCACATCCTCCTTGATACCGAATGATACGAACCACGGAGCATGAGTCACATCGTTCGAAGTCATCGTGGCAAAATAGGCCGTGTCGTCTTTGAGAGATAGTAAAGGCCGATCGCTCCCTTCGATTTGAGTGGTTGAGACCGCGCAGATATCTTCTTCGAGATTGAGGCAATCAAACTCCCAGTACCATTGATATCCAGTGATTTCGATGACATTGTAGCAGTCGGCTTCGTACATTCCCGAATCTTCATTGAAAATTAGATTCGAGGTTTCGCCGTCAGCGCACTCGTCGCCAAAGTATCCGGACTCGGCATTCGCAGCGGACCAGATGTTGTCGAGCGGAGCCCAGGAGATGAAAGTGAGGTAGACGATGAGTATGAAGGGCGCAACAATCCAGGTAATTTCGAGCTTGAGATTGTCGTATTCCTTCGGAAAAACACCGACTTGCAAATTATCGATATTGGGGCTTTCACCCTCCTCAGAGCGATACCAGTATGAGTGGTGATACAACCAACCGAATGTGAATATCCCGACAAGAGCGGACCAGACCACATACTCGTTCCAAAGGTCGTCGAATAGAGGTGTGATGAGACCCATCGCTATCTCCATTAAGAGCGCGTGCGAATGACCCTCATAAGTTTGAGGTATTGACAATCGTAAGACATGCTCCGACGTAGTCGGAAAGGACTTCAAACATCCTAGTTCACAGAGTTGGTTCGGATGACACCTGAATGGGTCAGGTTATCGGGTCACAAGACCTTAGTTGAGGTCGATGTGCAACCGGGTTCAAAGAAGTCTGGCGTGGTTGGATTTGAACCGTGGAGAGGGCGATTGAAGGTGGCTGTACGCTCGCCGCCGGTGGATGGCGCGGCCAATGCTGAATTGCTTGAAATCATGGCCGCCAGCCTCGGCGTGAAGTCGAGTCAAGTTAGCGTCGAGGCTGGAGCAACGAATCGACGCAAGACAATTTCAATCGTCGGAGATCACGTCGATTCGCTGAAGGCGCTGAAGGAGGGGGAATAATGGGAGCCAGCGACTGGGATGAAGAGCGAAACAATCTGGCGGGACCTGCCGACAAAGTGGCTCGTTTCGACCGCGCCGCTAGAGCGATTGCGAATTGCCAGCGGCGCAATAGAAAACCCATCGACGGAGGGGCAGGATGCCCGATTATAGTAGAGGGACTGAGGGATGAGGCAGCCCTGAGAGCACTCGGTTTCGAGGGGCCGGTCGAGCGAATGAATCGAGGTTGGGACCGTTCGCGATTAGTCGCTTATCTCTACGAGAAATACGGTACGAGAAATACTGTCGATGGCGGTCCACCACTAATCTTGTTGATGGATTGGGATCGCACAGGTGGTCGTCTCCAAACAGCGCTACGCGACCGCCTTCAGGCACTGGATGTACCAATTGACGAAGATCTCAGAATGATCCTTCTCAAAGCAATGAAACCAGAGGGCAGGACCGTTGAATCAATCGCACCCTATGCGCCTTCTCTGATACCATTAATCAGAGCGTATTTGGAAGAGGAATGAAGTTCATTCAATCGGGAATGAGGTGGGTTTCTCTTTCACAGTATTGAGAACTAGATGGGTCACAGAACGAACGACGCCATCCACCGACAAGACATTCTTCGAAAGGTCATCTAGGTCGCTACTATCGCGAGCTCGAGCGATAATCATAGAATCGAAATCTCCGGTCACGTCGTAGACGCCGTAAACGCGAGGGTCGAGAGCGATTTTCTTTTGGATTTCGATGAGGCGACCCTTCTGTATACGAAGGCCGATGACAACGTTGAGGCCCCATCCTACCTTTTCGGCATCGAGTACCACACGATATTCCTTGATGATTCCAGAGTTCTCGAGTTTTCTGACACGGTTACTCACAGTTCCCAGTGAGACCCCAACCTCTTCGGCGATCCGGCGCAGGGAGGTACGTGCGTCCTTTTCCAGCACCTGGATGATGTTGCGGTCGGTATCGTCGAGCATAATTAGGCCTCGGGAGAAAAGGCCCGGAACCTACGGCTATTGAACATTCACCCTGTATTTCGCTACCCTAGTGAACAGATGTTCATTCTTCTTCGTTGGTTTGTTGGCTTTCCTCGAGCGGCTCAACACCTCGAATAGCTCGCAGTACGACCAGTTCGCTGGTGCGCAGCATGAGGCTGGTACGGCCACCTATCCAAACTGGTATCGTCGTGCCGTCGGAGTCGTCAACGAGAAGATGATTGCCTCTGAATTCGGCTAGGTTCGAATTTACGTCAAACGGCTCCGGCTGCTCCCCAGAGAGTAGTTTGTCAATGGTTTCTGAAGGGACTTTTGTATGGCCTGAATCAGCGATTCCGGCGATGCGTGATGCGGCTGCGCCGACGACTCGCTCGAACTCGCCGCGGCGCAGGTGGGCGACCTCAAGACCGAGGCTTGCGACCTTGAGAGGTCGCCAACGGCCACCTGGAATTCGGGTCCTTCCGCCTCTGCGGCCGCGCTCAGAAACCCAAATTGAGTGGGCCTGTGGAGTTGACCAGAGTATCTTCTTGCCGCGCGACCAGAGATCTTCGGGGAGCGTTCCCCATTCGTCGGTTAGCATCTGGCTCTGTGCCTCGGATATCGGCCGCGGAACTCCTTCGTGGTCGCACGGTGCCTTTTCTTCGCTGAGAGTTTCCTCGACCTCGACTGCTTTGCGGTATGGCGCGTCGGCTGATTTCTCAAGGATTGCGAGGAAGAAGCCGCCGCCGCCCGACTGTTCATTCCACACGCGCATGCACTTTGGTAGGGCGGCGGCGATGTCAGATTCGGTGGGCGGAGCGAAACTTTCGCGTTGTTCAGTGTCTTGAACGATTGAACAGTCATCAGATAGGGCTGGCCATTCGTTCATTCCTGGTGAAGCTGTTAGATCTGGAATCGTATCGTGGGCTAGGGAGAGGCTGAGTGAGGGATAATTGCGCAGAATTTCGGCAACCACTGCCTCGTTCTCGATTGGGTCGAGCGAACAGGTGGAGTAGACTACTCGCCCACCGGGTTTGACCAAGCGAGCCGCTCGGCTGAGGATGTCGATTTGCAATTTCTGCATCGAGCGGCCACCATTCGGTTTCCAACGCGACCAGACATCCGGATTCTTTCGCGTCGTTCCGGTTCCTGTGCAGGGTGCGTCGACAAGGATGCGGTCATAGCCTTCTTCTGGGAGATTAGGAAAGTGTCGCGCATCGTGATTGACTACAACTCCTGAGCGCGAGCGGTGTCGTTGCATATTCGAGACGAGGAGATTCACTCTTCCTCGGACGACTTCGTTAGCGATGACGACTCCAGAGCCTCCGAGGTGCTCGGCGATCTGAGTTGTCTTCGAGCCGGGACTGGCGCACATGTCGAGGATGACTTCGCCCGGTTGCGGATCAAGGGCCAGCACTGGTAACATCGAGACCGCCTCTTGACGAGTTACGCGACCGGTCTCGTGGAGGGCGGCTAGAATCGACTTGACATCGCCTTCGGCCCGTCCTCTTTCGAAGGGCATCTGCCATGCGGAGCCTGGCCCTTTGAACCAATCAATAGGCTTGCAATCAACCGATTTCAACCAATCCTCAACCCACTCGGAATCACCAGATAATGGGTTGACGCGCACGGTTTCAGGCAATCTCTCGTACGCGTTTGAGAACCAAGAGTCAGCATCGGAGCGCCAGCAGCTGACCGCCTTCAACAGCAGGCTGCTGCGCGCAGCCACAGCCCAATCGACCTCCTCTCGCACAAGCCATCCGTCTCACCACTTGACCATCAAGCGATTGGCTCCCGCGAGAGAATCTGCCCCCCTAATTCGCCTCGTCGAAGCGAACAGAATCGTAAACGGTTAAACCTCCAACTCAGCGCTCACGAGCTGCGGCGTAAGTCGCATGGGATGCACATGACTGGACTGAGAAGAAGAATCGCGAGAAATCCAACAACACCGAATCGAACCGACCAAAGAGAGGCGACTCGCAAACTCGTCGGGCTTGTTGAGCGAGCCCGTCAGAATGGGAATAAGCAAGGGCCACTCGTACCAGTCGAAGCACTGATCACGGTCGACCGTGATGAATGGACTTGGCAAGTGGTCGACCGAGATGTCCTCGAATCACTTTCACATCGATTGGTTTTCCAATCGTCTGCTGGCAGCCGTCGTGAGATTCTCATGACTGCCGGCATCGACGCCGCGATGGACGCGGCGTCGCGCATCGTTGAGCTCGACGGAGGCTGTGTTCTCATCGAGACTCTCGACCCCTGAATAATCGCGACTCAGTCGTCACTTTCAGTTGAATACAGCATTTCGCCCTACCTTCGCCGCGTTGATATAGTGCAGGCAGGTGCGACGGCCCGATGGCTAAGGACAAGAAGGGCAGTGGTATCCAGCAGGCAGCTGGTCTAATCCGCTACTTCGACGAGGAGTCGGAGAACGCCATCCAGATTAGCAAAGGCTTGGTCTATACCGTCTGCGTGGTGTTTTCGTTGGTGATTTATCTCCAGCAGCACGGCGTTTGGTCGTGGATGGGCGACGTTCTTTCAGGCATAGTCTGATTATTCTTCTTCGGTCAAATCGACCAGTGGAACCTCATCTTCGAGAAGGTGCGAAGCCTCAACTTCCTCCTGTTTCCCTCGCTCGTCCCACCAGGTCATGACTCCCATTCGTGTTGCAGCCGATTCGGATGAGCGGACTTCGGTCGTCGGGTCGGCTTCGACGAGCGCTTGGGTAGCTCGACCGAGCGCTCGCTCGACCGCCGGCGCGTTGTGATCTGCTAATGCAGCACGCGCCTCATCCAAACTCTGGCCAGCCTCATCCAGAATCCCATCGATATTCTCAGCACCTCGCAGGCTGGCAATACGCTCGGACAGAGTGGTGATTTCCTCATTCATGTCCGAGCGAGCGTGATCAATCAATCCCTCCCAAGCAGCACGATGCTCAGAGGATTCAGCCCCAGTGACCTTGGTGAAGCGGGCTGACCATGCCGGTTCCCATGGATTGCGCCCGAGACTTGCGGCTATGTCGTGGACGATGCGGGCACGGAGCGCGAGCGGGCCTGTGAGTTCGATGCGGTTGAGGAAGCAGCGGGCAAGCAATCCGAATCCCCAGTATGATTCTGAGCGCAGACGCATTGAGACATCGCCCGCATCCGTTGAAAAAAGCCAACGTTGTTCGTCATAGGCTGGAAGTGCAACGAAAAGTGGTGGATCTGCCGGTCCAAGAGAGCGCAGTGCAGCTCGGGCGACATCGCCAAGATAGACTGTTGAATTGCCTTTGATGCCGGCTGGGCGAAGTCGTCCCTCGACATCTATTGACATCTGTGGCTGGCCTTCGCGGACCTGAGCCCACAGAATAGTGATGTTCGGGTCGAGGCCGATGGTGCCCATTGGCTCTGCCTCGTCGTTCGGCTCCACGCCCGACGCTCTGCAGACTCCCCGTTGAATCTTGCGCGCATGTGAGAATGCTCAAGTCCCGCCGGCGTGAACAGCCTTGCATGCCGCGCCGGAAGTACGGACGACTCACCAAAGTCGTTGAGATACCGCCGAAGGACAATTGCTCGCGTTGCCGAGCAGGCAAACCTTGCCTACTGTCGGGGCATTCCGGAAATATGGTGTCTGCCGACCGCGAATGGCAAGGGCCAGAAGCGGTCGATAAGCGCACAAACAAGAAAAATCCAGCTAAGAAATAAATCTCCAATCTGAATTGGTTTTTCCAATTCACCACAGAGGTGCGTCACTCTTGGCGAATTGTCGGCGTAGGTGCTTCGATTAATTCGCTTTCTAACTCATTCTCAACTGTGCTATCAACTTCAAACTCGGCCAATTCTGGCAGACGCTGTGCCCTGTGGTAGATCTCTCGCAGCGTCTGATCACTTATCTCCAAATACACGCGAGTGGTAGCGATGCTAGCGTGACCCAGCAAGCGCTGAATAGTCACCAAATCAGCCCCACGCTCCAGTAAACCGGTAGCAAATGTGTGGCGTAGAGTGTGCGGAGACAAACGAGAGCGCGGGATGTCAGCCTCATCGGCCAATCTATCAATCAATTTCTGAATCGAGCGCGGATTGATTCTTCGACCGCGACTCGACAAGAATAGAGATCGCTCGGAATTCTCATCACTGATGAGATTCGAACGAAGAGCACGAATCGGATTCCAAGCCGCAATAGCCTCAGTGGTAGACTTCGTGAAGAGCACAGTCCTATCTTTCTCACCCTTGCCTCCAATCACCAAAGCAGACAGGTCATCGTGGTCGACATCGTCGATGTCGAGATTACATAATTCGGAGACCCGCAAGCCAGTGTCGAGCATCGTAGTGACTACAGGATGAGCTAGCGGGTCTTCCATTCTCAGAGCCGCGGCGCGCACTTTGATCACCTCTGACCGACCCAAAGGTCGTGGCAGAGGGCGCCTGCGCGCCGGTCTCTGTACCCACTCTGGAATCGAATGTCCAAGCCATTTCATCAGATGAGAAACGGCTGCAATTCTAGCGTTAATCGTAGCCGGTCGCATCTCACCAAGCCCGTTCAACCAAGAATCGATGCGACCGAAGGAAGGATTAGCGCGCTCATAGAAAATACGGACCGGAATCGTTTGAGCTTCATCCCAATCAATCTCATCCTCATCCGGTAGCGAAGTTGTCGAAAATCCGCGCGCTGCGACTATGTAAGCACGAATCGTGTGTTGCGATTTCTTCTCAGCCCGCAATTGCCCGATCCAGCATTCGAACCAAGGAAGTGCGGCCAAGCGGATCAAGCGTGTGGGAAGAACCGATTGAACGGAGGAAGTATCGAACCGCCCCTGCCTAGCCTCTCGGCCAGCAAACCCTCCATCATCGCTTTCCATATCGCGTTCCCTCGCCTCTCTCCGTCGCGAACGACGGGTGCATCCCTGCCCATACGGGCGAACCCAAGTTGTCCTATCTCGACTTGAATGCTTCTGATGTTGCGAGCCGTGCGGCTCCAGTTTGCGGGCGTGCTTTGAATCGCCGTATGCGCGATTTTTGATGGAGCCGTGCGACTCGACTCCGATGTCCCAATAACTTGTATTTGAGTCGGTTTCACTCAGTTAGCAGAGTGTTGTCCGGCGCTGTTTCATCGGGCAACTGCGCCTCTGCGCGGCCTTGTTCACGGACCGCTGATAGGCGCGCATCGAGGTGCTGGGCTACGGCTGCTGCGACATTGACGCCCGAGGCGCCCTCGATACCCTCGAGTCCTGGGCTTGAGTTGACTTCGAGGACGAGAGGTCCATCACGGGATTCAAGCATGTCTACACCTGCGATATCCATTCCTAGAATATTGGCTGCAGTGAGTGCGACCGAGATGTGTTGCTCACTGAGATGAATGCGCTCGACGCGGCCTCCCAAATGGAAGTTCGAGCGGAATTCGCTACCGGAAGCGCGGCGGCGCATGGCGGCAATTACCTTACCGCCGACCACGAGAACTCGAATGTCCTGACCGTGTGATTCCTCGATATAGGTCTGGACCAATGGGCGCATTCCTCGCTCGAGCATCTGTTGCACGAGTTGGTGAGCTTGCTGGTGATTGTGGATAAGGAAGACACTCGAACCCTGCGTGCCTTCAGTCGCTTTGACCACGCACGGGACACCACCAGCGCGCGCAATGGCGCGGTCGGTGTCCTCGATGGAAGCCACGTGCGCAGTGACAGGAATTGGAACTCCTGCGTCGGCCATCAATTGGCTGGCAAGCAACTTGTCTCGGCTTTGTTGAATCGAGAGAGAAGGATTGAGGATGATTACTCCCATCTGCTCGAATTGCCTGACGATGGCGACACCGCGGCGTGTGATCGAATATCCGATTCGTGGAATCACCGCTTCGCATTCGACAGGCCAGCCGCGGTGGAAGATACGACCTCCCTTCTCATCGACAACCACAGTCAGAGACAATGGGTCGAGAATCCGGACAGCCCAACCAGCCTTCTCCGCCTCCTCGGCGAGACGTCGCGTCGAGTACAACCTCGGGCCGCGTGAGAGGATGACCAAGCGTGGGTCCATATCTGCGGCCGACCGCCAACCGTTCTTGAGTCTGACGGCTGAACCTTGCTTCTGCATCACTGCCTTATCTGCTCCAGAATATCCCTAATCGCAGTGTTTCAGGCGGTTTCGGCGGTCTCTAGCACGCTTGCGTATCCGTGTTCCGCAAAGCGGAACGCCGAAGGGGTTGAAAGCCCCACAGCGAGACTGCCGAGCGTTCGATGAGTAGGAGGGATGAGTCTGGACCGTGATGCACTATCGGCGATGAAGGTCTCCGAACTGCGTGAACTCTGCAAGGAGAACGGACTCTTCGTATCGGGGAAGAAGACGGATTTGATTGACCGATTGCTCGGAGAGGAGAGTGTTTCTCCGATTGCCAAGCCGAGCAAGAAATTACCAACTTCTGACGAGGGAAGGGGCGACGCGATTGATCGTCTGTTGGCTCGCGTCGAAGCCGGCGGTGGTGGAATACCTGATTCCGAGCCGGCAATCAATAAGGATTCAGAACC
>Ga0209035_10000221_pt1 | contig 23147 bp, 24 predicted proteins | sample MarorgKNORR_S2LV_6_FD_188220 | JGI IMG/M metagenome (GOLD analysis project Ga0209035, IMG submission 188220) | Marine microbial communities from the Southern Atlantic Ocean, analyzing organic carbon cycling - AAIW_A/KNORR_S2/LV (SPAdes) (version 2) | ecosystem: Environmental > Aquatic > Marine... | reverse complement strand
AACAATATGATTCGCTGATGAAAAAGGCCAACCTTAAAAACGTTGGCCGTCGATAGAGAGGTGATGCTGTGAAAGTACGCGCATCGGTTAAAAAGATTTGTCGAAATTGTAAAGTTGTCCGCCGTAAGGGTGTGGTTCGTATTATTTGTACTGTTGAGCCGCGTCATAAACAGCGTCAAGGATAATTGGTTGATTTTTGATGGATCTATCGGTATTCTACCGCGCCTTTTTGCAGTTACTGCAAGGTCGGGGTTACTGATTAAACCCGTAGTATAAGTGGAGTAATGTGAATGGCCCGTATTGCCGGTGTCAACATTCCTGATAACAAGCACGCAGTGATCTCACTGACGTACGTGTTTGGTATTGGTCGCCCTACCGCCAGAAAGATCTGTGCGGAAGTGGGTATTGCAGAAGACACTAAAATTTCTGCATTAGACGATGGTCAGCTTGATCAATTACGTTCTGCCGTAGGGCAAAGCGAAGTTGAAGGTGATTTACGTCGAGAAATAAGCATGAATATTAAGCGTTTGATGGATTTAGGTTGCTATCGCGGCCTTCGTCATCGACGTAATTTGCCGGTGCGTGGACAGCGCACCAAAACGAACGCGCGCACCCGTAAAGGTCCCAAGCGTCCCATTAAACGATAATTAGGATCGGTTTGTAATGGCAAAAGCAGCAGCTAAACCAGCCCGTAAAAAGGTAAAGAAGACCGTCATTGACGGGGTGGCGCATATTTATGCGTCGTTTAATAATACTATTGTGACCATCACCGATCGTCAGGGTAACACCCTTTCATGGGCGACTTCAGGTGGGTCTGGGTTCCGTGGTTCACGCAAGAGTACTCCTTTTGCAGCTCAGGTAGCTGCAGAGCGTGCTGGTGAAGCAGCCAAGGACTACGGGTTGAAAAACCTTGACGTCCAAGTAAAGGGTCCTGGTCCAGGCAGAGAGTCAGCAGTTCGTGCGCTCAATAATGCCGGATACAAAATCACTAACATTACGGATGTGACGCCAGTTCCACATAACGGCTGCCGTCCTCCTAAAAAACGCCGCGTGTAAGAGAGAACAATAATGGCTAGATATCTTGGACCAACTTGTAAACTATCACGTCGTGAAGGGACAGATCTGTTCCTTAAAAGCGGCGTGCGCCCCCTAGAATCAAAATGTCGTGCAGATAGCGCACCAGGCCAACATGGCCAGCGTCGCGGTCGTTTGTCTGATTACGGTGTTCAGCTGCGTGAGAAGCAAAAGGTACGTCGTATCTATGGTGTGCTGGAAAAGCAATTTAGGGGCTATTACAAGGCAGCAGCCTCAATTAAAGGTAATACAGGTGAAAACCTATTGACCTTGCTTGAGTCACGTCTTGATAACGTTGTGTACAGAATGGGTTTCGGTGCTACTCGTGCCGAGTCGCGACAATTGGTTGCGCACAACTCTATCTTAGTAAATGGAGAAAAAGTTAATATCGCATCATTCCGCGTCAAAGAAGGCGATTTAGTCGGACTCCGCGAGAAATCTAAGAAGCAACTCCGTGTGCAGACTGCTATGCAGCTTGCGGCGCAGAGAGGGGAAGTTGAGTGGATCAGTGTAGATAGTAATAAAATGGAAGGCACTTTTACTCGAAACCCAGATCGTTCCGACTTGCCTTCAGAGATTAATGAGAATCTGATCGTAGAACTTTACTCCAAATAATGGCTGTTAGCTCTTACAGGTAATAATATGCAAAACTCTGCTACTGAAATGCTTACACCGCGAAATATCGATGTAACTGCTTATAATCCTACGCATGCTAAGGTTGTTCTTGAGCCTTTGGAGCGTGGTTTTGGCCATACATTAGGAAATGCGCTGCGCCGTATTTTATTATCATCAATGGCTGGATGCGCTATTATCGAGGTCGAAATTGATGGCGTCGAACATGAGTACAGCACGATTGAAGGTGTTCAAGAGGACGTCATGGAAATACTGCTTAACCTGAAGGGTGTAGCGGTGGTAATGGAAGGCCGAGATGAGACGACAGTAACCCTTAAGGCAAAAGGCCCTGGGGTAGTGACAGCTGGCGACATCGAGTGTGACAGCCATTTAGAAATCATCAATCCTGACCATGTAATCGCTACTATTTCAGGTAAAGCTACGCTGAATATGCAGCTTAAGATTGTGCGTGGAAGAGGCTATCAGTCGTCTGACTCTCGGGTTAGTGAAGAGGAAGGGCGTACTATAGGTCGCCTGCAACTTGACGCTTCTTTTAGTCCTATATCCAAAGTGTCTTATAGCGTTGAAAATGCGCGAGTTGAGAATCGCACAGATCTTGATAAGTTAGTTTTGGAACTTGAGACTAATGGAACTATTGACCCTGAAGAGTCTATTCGACGTGCGGCCACTATTTTGCAACAGCAAATGGCAGTGTTTGTAGATCTACAAGGTGAGACAACAGCCGAGCCCGAAGAGAAAGAAGAAGAGATTGATCCTATTCTGCTCCGTCCGGTTGATGATCTAGAGCTTACGGTGCGATCTGCAAATTGTCTTAAAGCAGAGAGTATTTATTATATTGGTGATTTAATCCAGCGTACTGAAGTCGAGTTATTGAAGACGCCGAATTTAGGAAAGAAGTCGCTTACAGAAATTAAAGATGTTTTAGCTTCACGTGGTCTATCATTGGGCATGCGCCTTGAGAACTGGCCCCCAGCGAGTCTTAAAAGTGAACGCGAGTTAGGTTAAGTTATTTTATTTAGAAAGCATTGCTGATAAAGCAACGAATTAAGGAATTGAATCATGCGTCATCGCTATAGTGGCCGCAAGCTGAACAAAACAGGCACTCATAAAAGGGCAATGTTCCGCAACATGACTGCGTCTTTGGTTGAGCACGAGCTAATTAAGACTACTCTGCCCAAAGCAAAAGAGCTCCGTCGTTTTGCTGAGCCGTTTATTACGCTAGCAAAAGAAGATAGTGTTGCTAATCGTCGATTGGCATTTGATCGCCTGCGAGATAGAGCGACGGTCGGAAAGTTATTTTCTGATCTCGGTCCTCGTTTTGCCGAGCGTCCCGGTGGATATTTACGTATTTTGAAATGCGGAAATCGTACTGGAGATAAGGCACCTATGGCTTATGTCGAGCTTGTGGGTCGCGAGATGGGTGAAACGTCGGGTGAAGTATTGGAAGTCGCAGCGGAATAGCGGGTCCTACCGGATAATTAAAGCCGAGCTTTTGCTCGGCTTTTTTATGTCTATTTAAATGAGGCTAATTAGCCTCTTCTAAGTGTTTAAGTGGATGTATTTTTGGGTATCTAGGTCCATGATTCTCATTGCACCACCCCATATGTAGCCTGTGTCTAAAGGAAACAAGTTGTCGCCACAATCGCGCCCCTCGAGAGCAGCCCAGTGTCCAAAGATTATTTTATTCTCACGGCTTTCCCTGTGAGCGTGATCGAACCAAGCTTTATATCCCTCAGGTGGGTTAATTGTGCTCTTAGAGTCGAACTCTAACACCCCCTGAGCCGTACAAAACCTCATGCGTGTTAGGTAATTAGTGATTACTCTTAATCTGGCTGGTGACTCTAGATTGTCTGACCACAGCAGCGGAAGGTTACCGTACATTGAGGCGAAGTAATTGCCACTATTCTCTGAGATCAGTGCTTGACTGACCTCGTTCGCAAGTGCCGTAGCTTGAGCAATGGACCATTGCGGGGGTATTCCCGCGTGGACAACTGTATAGCCCTTAATGTTTAAGAGAAGGGGTTGTTGTTGCAGCCAGTCAAGCATTTCATCTCTATCTGATGCTTGAAGTATCGGGTCAAGTGTGTCTTTTGAAGTAGGTTTTCTTATTCCATGAGCTATCGCGAGTAGGTGGAGGTCGTGGTTTCCTAGCACTGTGGTAAATGAATCACCCAGATTTTTACAGTAACGTAACGTTTCGAGTGAGTTTGGCCCTCGATTGACGAGATCGCCAACGGCTATTAGATGGTCCTTATTCGGATCAAACTGAATCTTCTCAAGGAGCTCTATCAAGGCATCAAAACAGCCCTGAATGTCACCCACAGCGTAATGAGTCATTTAATGTACTGCGTTGGGGGTTGAGAGGAGAAACGGCTTTACCTGCGCATCAAAGGCCACACCACAGTCATCGACAAGCTGATATGAGCCTTCCATAGTCCCCACAGGTGTATCTAGGACAACTGCGCTAGTGTACTCATAGTGATCGCCACTCAGTATGATGGGCTGTTTCCCGACAACACCTTCGCCATGAACTTCCTTGCGCTCTTGGTTGGAGTCGATAATGATCCAGTGCCGCGTAAGTAGCTTTGCTGACCGCACACTCTGGTTTTTAATTGTTATATGGTAGGCAAAGGCATAGCGACTTTCTTCGGGACGGGATTGTTCGTCCAGATACTCGGTAATGACTGTAACCATAATAGGGTGATTGCTAATGGTCATTAGGTCTCGCTCATTGTTTGATTAAGGTGGTTTGCAATTGCAACAAAATCGCTGACTGCTAGTTGTTCTGGTCGCAATGAAAGGTCCAGTGTTCCGTCTAAGTCGCCCAAACAATGTGATAGCGATTTCAAACAGTTTCGAAGGGTCTTTCGACGCTGTTGGAAACTTAGATTAACGACCTGTCCAAATAAAATTTCATTTTCAGCGACAAAGGGTTTCTGTCGATGAGGTTTTAATCTAACAACGGCAGATTGAACTTTTGGAGCTGGTCTAAAAGATTCGGGAGGGACGGGGATAATCGGCATCACCTGGCAGTGGTACTGAATCATTACCGATAGTCTTCCATAGGTCTTGTTGCCAGGGCTCGCGCCTAAACGGTCCACCACTTCACGCTGTAGCATAAAGTGCATATCTTTAATCAGATGACCCACCTTAAGTAGATGAAAGAGAATCGGAGTGGAAATATTGTAGGGTAAGTTCCCTACAAGTCTTAAATCCCGACCATCATAAAATTGACTGAAATCTACATCGAGGGCATCACCACTATGAATAGTAAATTCAGGGTAATCGGAAAATTTAGTAGCTAAAAACTTGACCAAATCACGATCCAATTCCAAAACTGACATGCTGGGACATCGCTTTATGAGATGTTCAGTCAACGCTGCAGTGCCAGGCCCAATTTCTATGAGGTTATCGTTAGTTTTCGGGCCGATGGCAGAAATAATTTGGCTGATTACCTGTTGATCGACAAGGAAATTCTGGCCAAATCGTTTGCGAGCTTGGTGGTCTTTCTTCATATTTGGTTGCTGGCCATTTGCACGGCGACCTTTATTGCGGTGTGTAAACTACCAATGTCAGCAGAACCCGTGCCGGCCAAATCTAGCGCTGTACCGTGATCAACTGATGTTCTGATGATAGGGAGACCGAGGGTTATGTTGGCGGCTCTACCAAAGCCCTGATATTTCAGTACAGGTAATCCTTGGTCGTGGTACATCACTAAGACCGCATCTGCACCCTTAAGGTACTTCTGAGTAAATAGTGTGTCAGCGGGTAGTGGGCCCACCAGTTTAAAGCCGGCCTTGCGGTAGTGGCTAATCACAGGCTCTATAATATCAATCTCTTCTTGACCTAAATGACCGCCTTCTCCGGCGTGAGGATTAAGGCCACTGACCAAAATAGTAGGCTGTTGTATTCCAAATTTATCTTGAAGGTCTTGATGTAGCACATCGATGACGGACATGAGGAGTTCGGCAGAAATAGCGTCTGGGACATCACGAAGAGCGAGGTGAGTCGTGGCTAAAGCGACACGTAACTGCTCTGTTGCCAGCATCATTACCACCATGCCACTCTTTGTTTTTTTAGCTAAATATTCAGTATGGCCGCTAAATTTAATGCCAGCGTCATTAATAATCGATTTCTGCACAGGCCCCGTAATCATTGCGTGACATATGCCTTCTTCACAGGAAGCAATCGCGGCATCTAAACAGTTGAGCACGTAGGGTGCATTGGCTTTATTTAGCACACCAGGTTCGACTGTCATTGCCACCTTAATAGGAACTATGGCAAGCTCACCAGAGATTGATGAGACAAAATCATCTTTCACGTCAACTAGATTGAGCGGCAAATCTAGCAAAGTTGCACGTGCGGCCAACATATCTGGATCGGCGAACGCAATAAACTGTTGTTGCTGTTTTTTCTGGATCAATTGGATTAGTAGATCAGGACCGACCCCGGAGGGCTCTCCCGGGGTCAATGCCAGATTGAGTGTCATGACTTAGTAGGCTCTTTGATCTCGATAAAGGCCTCGTCACGTATTTCTTGAAGCCAGACTTGTAGTTCTTCTTCATACTTTCGTTGTCGGAGCATGTTTTGTGCTCTATTTCTTAAAATCTCACCACTAAAATCCTGCTGTCGACGCTCGGTGACTTGTAGAATATGCCAGCCAAACTGAGATGAGAACGGTGTACTGACATCATTTACTGCAATTGTACTCATGGTTTGCTCAAATTCAGGCACAAACATTCCGGGAGTGGACCAGCCTAGTTCGCCTCCATTTAGAGCAGACCCGGGATCTTCTGAAAATTCTTTAGATAGAGTGGCAAAGTCTTCTCCTGCAATAATCTGAGTACGAAGTTTGTTAAGTTGATCAATTGTCGTACTTTCATCGCGAATTTGATTTGGTTTAATTAGAATGTGTCGAGCGAAGTGCTGCTCTATCAACTGTTCTCCGCCGCCACGACGCTCATAGAGCTTGATTAAGTGATAGCCTGCATCGCTACGGATAGGTTTGGATATCTCGCCGAGGTCTAATTTCTCTACAGCTTCAATAAATACACCTGGTAATTGCGCCATTTTTCTCCAGCCAAGGTCGCCACCTTGAAGGGCGGATTGATCTGCGGAGTTGGCAATGGCTAGTGCCCTAAAATCATCTCCATTGTTAGTTTGATCTAACAATTTTTGGGCCCTATCAAGTATGCTGTCGATCTTTTTCTTGCTAGATCCACTGGAAATTGAAAGTAAAATTTGACCAATATTGACATCGGGAGAGGTGACAAAACGACCTTCTTCGGAGCTCAAAAAATTATCTAATTCCTGCTCGCTAATCCTGATGCGCCGCATCACCTTGCCTTGTTGGACTCTAATGATCGTCATTTCATTGCGAATTTCTTCTCGGATTATAGCGACACTACTACCTTGCAGAGCAAGTTGGTCGATGTACTGATCCATAGTTTGTTTGTTACTTGTGGCAATGCGGGCTATAGCTTGATTAAGCTCTTCATCAGTGATGCGAATACCCGCACTGTAACCCATCGTAAGTTGCAAACGTTCAGAAATTAGCCTCTCGAGTACCTGTTGCGTCAGAATTTCCTCTGGCGGTGCCTTAGTGCCAGAAGCCTGGATCTGAGTTAGTACCGCCATCATCCTTTGATCTAGTTCGCTTTGTAACACCACATCATCATCGACGATAGCGGTTATTTTGTCTAAGACCTTAATTTGAGCGATAACCATACTAGGTAAAAAAAGCATGCTAATAACTAAGATTAATCCGGCGAGTTTTTGCTTAGAAGTTCTCTGTATGTTCATATCCATAAATACCATTGCGTAACATTGTATCTACCCGGCCACTATTACCAGCCAGACCTTTAAACTCTATTTGAAAAAAGAGACCATTTTTACCTCTTAATTCTTGTTCGGGAAACAAAACATCATCATTTCTATCTAACCACCTGCGAGCGACAAGGGATGCTCTCCAACAACAGTTGTTGTATTCGAACCCAGCGAACACTTCAAGTTCCCTGCGATTTGTAAAATCATGACTCCAGCGCCCTACGAGATTAAAGTTACTCGATACTGGGATGAAGGCCGACACATTGGCTTGTTTGATATCTTGGTCGACTGTCTGAATATCATATAACCGAACTGCCCTGCTAGTATATCGATAAGTGAAGTTGAATAGTCGTCTTTCTCGATCATTATAGCGAAGACTTAGACTACTTTTTTGTAGACGGTGATCGAAATCGTTATAGACGAGGTCTGTGTTGAAACGCCATTTCTTATTGATTCGACCGGCTAGCTCTATTGCGATGAGAGACTTGTTTCGACCTAGGTCAGATAATTCTTTGGCGGTGGGCGCTGCCGCTAAAGTTACTAACCGATCTGCGTAGTATGCAGATTGAGCGATACTGGCCCTGAATCGCTCTTGGCCGGATGCTTGATCAATAAATCGAGTGGTAAAGCCTACCGTCAGACGTTTATCGTCAGAGATTCTATCGCCGCCGACGAAGCGGCCGTCGCGAAATAGCTTTTCATACGAGGGGGTAAGTTCTCTTGTATCAAAGTCAGGTAGTGAGGATTGATCTCGGTAGGTTGATTCCAGATAAAACAAACGCGGTTCAAAAGTTTGCGTATAACCGGCCATCCAGTTTGTATTTCTTTCGAAGAAGACGCTAGTATCAAGACTGTATACGGGAACGGTTATTTCGGGACTTCTGCTAGTCAGCTGGACTAAAGAATCGCGTGAATTATCTAGATTGTAGGCAAGGTGCTTTAATTGTACTTTAGGCTTAAAGTAACCCCAATTCCAGCGCTGATCCCAGGTGATGCCGTAATCAATGCGACTGCGACTACCTTCAACCATGATTGGATTATCGTGGTTAAATATGGTGAATCGGTTATTAAGATCAACCACTATATTATTGGCAAAACGATAATAACCATCGATAGCCACATGAGGTAATACAGAGTACTGATCATCTAACCCTTTCGTGATTGCCTGATAGTCCCGGCTTTCGACGCGATAGCTCCAATGATCGCTTTTATAGCTAGCGTGAGCCCGTTGTTGCAAGTGAGTTCTGCTAGTTTCATCGAGCGTCATATTGCCAAGATCACGTACGTATCGTATGTCGCTAACCTTATTGTAATCTACCGAAGTTGACCAAGGCAGTCCTTCGCCGCCAAGATGACTGAGATTAAACATATAGCGATCTTCACCCTCGTTCGGGTAAAGTCCAGTTATGGGATCAATTTTTCCGGTGTCATTTCCGCCTTTATCATTCGTTAAAAAAGCAGCAGAAATCTTACTTTCTGACCAAGTATTCAGATAACGAAAATCTGCCTCTAGGCTAAAACCGCGATGTTGGATGTAACGTGGAGATATCGTGGCGTCGTAATTTTCAGCGACATTCCAATAAATTGGTTGGGTAAAATCTAAGCCATTCTTTTGGTTTATGTCGATCGAGGGAAATAGTAAGCCTGATGTGCGACGATCATCGATTGGAAGTTTTATATAGGGTAGGTAGAAAATCGGTACATCTTTGACTTCTAGGCGGGCGCTTTTAATAGTGGCGAAACCAGAATTTTGATCAATCTTGATTTCTTTAGCCACTAACTGCCAGCTTGAATCGCCGGGTTGGCAGGATGAGTACGAAGCATCAACAATGACTATAATATCTTCGGCTGTTCGGTTTAATTGTTTGGCGACACCACGGACTGAAGCTTTATGAATCACGTAGGTGGCATTATTGACCTGTACATTGCGGGTAGCCATATCAATGGTGGCCTCATCACCAAGCAGTAATAACCCCGGCTCACGAAATTGCACATTACCTTTTAGCGAAACCTGCCCTATTGACTTGTCTACTCTAGCATAACTGCTGCGAACCTCACGGTTACCTTGAGATATCTGAACATCACCATCTAAGATCGCTACTGAATTAGATGGGGCTTCCGTGGAGATAGCTTTAATTCTTAGAGGTGCATCTTCCATCTTTAAATTAGCATCTTGACCATCATATCGAGGTTCAACGTAGGCGCCGCAACAATTAGCTGGGAGTTTGTTTCGCTGCTCGTCAGTCATGGTTTGGACGTCAACCCAGTCAAGGCTGTGTGGTACAGCTTCATTTTCAGTCGCTACCACTGTAATAGGGCATGCGAGAATAATGGCTACCGCGATTATAAAGCGCAGATGAGATCGAGTAGAAATGTATTGATTTGCTAACATCAGAGCCAGAGTCCAACAGTCATATTAATACTCTGACATTTTACCTGATATATTCCACTATTAGCGCGATCAAATGACTTAAATGAGCTAAAATTAAAATTTATTGTCGAGGGAGAATATATACAGTGGTTGTAGTACATAAACCAACTTCCTTTGAAGGAATAGAAGCTGATGAATAGTGATCTTAGTCAGGATTTTATAGATTGGATTTTGGCTTATCTACCTAGTGACAACAAGCTTTCTGAGCCGCTGTGTGTGTGTCCTCTCAAAGGTGATGCAGGGTTTCGTCGCTATTATCGATTAAATACGCAGCCAAGCCTTATCGCAGTTAATTCGCCTCCAAGTAAAGAAAAGAACGAGGCCTACGTTGATATTTCTTTAGTTTTTAAAGCTGCTGGCATAAGAAGGCCTTCGATTAGAGCGGTTGATTTTACTCGTGGATTTTTATTGTTAGAAGACTTTGGTGATAAATTAGTACAGTCGGTTCTCACCGAGAAGACCGTTGAATATCGCTATCAGCAAGCGGAATCCACACTCCTATTAATTCAACAATTACCGGTTAATCCTCAAGTTTTCAAGGCATATGACACAGAACTATTGACTGAAGAGCTTGATTTATTTCAGCAATGGTTTGTAACAGAACTACTCGGGATCAGGATTGATCCTGCGACACAGGTTATGATTGAAACGCTTTACAGTGATCTAATTTGTAGCGCGCTAGAGCAACCTAAGGTTGTTGTTCACCGAGACTACCATTCACGTAATTTAATGATTTTAAATAATGACAGCATTGGAGTGATCGACTTTCAAGATGCTGTCTATGGGCCCATTACCTACGATCTAGCGTCTCTTTTAAAGGACTGCTACCTGCGCTGGCCTGTGAAATTAGTCCAAGAAAGGGCGCTAAAGTATAAGCAAAAATTAGAGAAATTGGGACTAGTGGAGGGGGTTAGCGATCAGGAATTTTTCCGATGGTTCGATCTTATGGGGTTACAACGGCATATAAAAGTGATGGGTATATTTTCTAGATTGGCGTTAAGAGATAACAAAATTGATTATTTGAAGGACCTTTCTCTGGTGATTGCCTATAGCCTGGAAACAGCCAACATTTACCCAGAGACCCGTGAATTTGGCTATTGGTTTAAGCACGAAATCACACCGTATTTACTAAAACAAAATTGGTATAAGGACCGGAGTGAACTGCAATGAAAGCAATGATTTTAGCCGCTGGATTGGGCGCTCGACTTCGGCCTCTAACCGATAGAATACCCAAGCCCATGCTTAAAATCGACGGGGAACCGTTGCTTGCGTATCATCTTAAAAGGCTATCGGCCGCAGGCATTACCGAAATTGTCATCAATATCTCTTGGTTAGCCGACCAAATAGAAGATTATTTTTCTGACGGTAGTGACTTCGGGGTGAACATTAATTGGTCGCGTGAACCCAGCCCTTTAGAGACTGGAGGTGGTATTTTTAATGCTTTGCCGGCCTTAGGGACAGCCCCCTTTTTATTGATTAGTGGTGACGTTTGGACTGATTTTCCGATTGAAACGCTATCGATCAAACCGTTAGAACCGAAAAACCTAGCTCATTTAGTGTTGGTAGATAATCCTGAGCACAACCTACAGGGAGACTTTTCACTAGAGAGTAATCGCGTAGGCTTCGGATCGGAGCGACACACCTATAGTGGCATCAGTATGTTAAGTCCTGAGTTATTCAATGATATTGATACACAGGAGAACGTTTTTCCATTGAGAAATGTATTGCGGCCGGCGATTCTCTCTAATCGGATAAGCGGCACCCTTTATTCAGGGGAATGGTGTGATGTTGGGACTTTACAGCGGTATACTAAGTTAAATAAGCAGATAACTGAGGGATAAAATGTCACTACAGACGAGGTTTAAATTGTTTTTCTGGTTGGCTATTTTAGCCGTGGCGATATTGTCGCTACTGCCTATCAGTGTGCCTCTCGAGCTGGTTGGCTGGCAGGATAAAGTGCATCATTCTATAGCTTATGGGCTGCTATTCCTTTTGGCTATCTTGGCTTATGGGTATCGATTTTCACTTTGGAAGATTGGTGTTGTTTTGACGCTCTTCGGTTTGTTTATGGAAATAGCTCAGTCCATGACGGCGTATCGTTATGGGGACCCACTTGATTTCTTTGCCAACATTTCGGGCATCCTTTTGGTAGGTATTGCATATAGCTTGCGCAGGCGGGGGTCATGATCTCAGTATATCGGGGCAGTGATTATTTTGAAGCTCAGCTACTAAGAGACTTAATCGAGCAAGCCGGTTTGCAGGTTTTTCTTCACGGAGCTTCATTGCAGGGTGGTTTGGGAGAGGTCGCGGTCATGGGACACTTGTCGATCATGGTCGATGAAAAAGATCAATTCCAGGCGGCAGACGTAGTGATGGCCTATGAACGCGGCGACTTTACTTTAGAAGACGAATAATGACTTATCAAATTAAGCAACTTATGCTCTGGATTGCTCCTCTTGCGGGCGCCTGTGTCTCGGCGTTAATGCTATCTTACGGCTGGGCAATCGAGGGAGCTTTAACCGGGGGCCTGACGGTTCTTTGCGCCCTGTGGTGGATATTTGAACCTATTCCTATTCCAGCAACATCTATGATTCCTTTAGGCGTTATGCCTCTGCTCGGTATACTTGACGGTAAGCAAGTTGCTCAGGCGTATGGTGACCCACTTATTATTTTATTAATGGGCGGCGCCATGCTGTCAAAAGCGATGGAAAAAAGTGGTGCTCATCGACGGATTGCTTTGGGACTGGTGAATCTGTTTGGCGGTGAAAACCAGAGTCGATTGGTGTTTGGCTTTATGGTTGCGTCTGCAGTGTTGAGTATGTGGGTGTCAAATACTGCAACTACCCTTATGTTACTTCCCGTCGCCTATGCAGTGATAGATAGTGTAAAAAATTCCGACGAAAGCCAAAAGCTCGCTGTAGCTCTTTTTCTAGGCATTGCTTACTCAGCTAGTATTGGCGGTTTAGGTACTCCAATAGGCTCGCCGCCGAATGTTATTTTTCTTAAAGTGTATGCTGAAACTACGGGTTTCATGCCGAGCTTTAGTCAATGGATGGCTTGGGCCCTACCTGTGGTTGTGATTATGATTCCTGTGGCTGGCTTATGGATGACGCGTCATCTAAAAAATGGCTCACCATTAGTAATACCTAAAGTTGGTGATTGGCGTGCCGAAGAAATTCGCGTGCTAATTGTATTTGGTTTAACAGCTCTAGCATGGATTACCCTGCGCGAGCCATTCGGTGGGTGGACTACTTGGTTCGGCGTACCTTCAGCAAATTATGCGGCAGTAGCCTTAACGGCAGTGGTGCTAATGTTTGTAGTACCTAATGGTTCCGGAGGCAGGTTGTTGGATTGGGAGTCGGCATCCACTATTCACTGGGGGGTCTTGCTGTTATTTGCCGGAGGCATAGCAATTGCGAAAGCCTTTGCGATCACTGGAATTAGCTCAGCAATCGGTGATGCACTTTCTGGTGTGACTCGCTTATCAATTATAGTGGTGATAGCCGTTGTTGCTATGGCGGTCACCTTCCTCACAGAAATAACCAGTAACACCGCAACAACAGCCTTATTAATGCCAATTCTTGCGGCGGCTTCTTTGGGGGCCGGTTTTGAACCAGCATTATTAATGTTGCCAGCAGCCCTGTCCGCAAGCTGTGCTTTTATGTTGCCAGTGGCTACTGGACCCAACGCGATTGTTTTTGGTACCGGAAGAATTACGGTTGAACAAATGGTAAGAGAAGGGCTGATGCTCAATTTAATCGGGATTCTGGTGATTACTTGCGTGGTTTATTTTTGGTTAGGCGGGCAGAAAAATTAGAAATTGACTCGCACTGAAGGGTTCATGCTAGTTTTCTATTAACAACTTAATGTTACTTGGTTTTAGGATTTGACTACCAGCGAAAGATAGAACCAGAGTAGTCATCTCGTCCCAAGTGTCTGCTTTCCGGATACCTTTAATAGCTTGATCAATGGCCCCAGCTTGATACATTAACATTCTAAGGTGGGCGCCACTGCATCGTTTAAGTGCGCGACGAAATAGGGGTAAGCGTTTTTCCCAAACTCCAGCATTTTTTAGTGCCCAGTCACTACGTTCACCTCTAGCCACTTGCTCGCTGGCTTTAATTAAAATACGTAGTTCACGGGTGATAGCCCAAAGTAGAGGGACTGCATCAGTGCCTTCATTCTGTAATCCGCGCAATGATCTCGCCGCAGACTGAGCATCCCCCGCTAAGATTTTATCAACAAATTCAAACAGGTTGTATCGCGCACTATCAGCAACTACGGAGGACATGGTTATGGCGTCAACTTTTCCATCTACCGATAACAATTTAAGCTTCTCTATTTCTTGGGTAGCGGCTAAAAGATTTCCTTCAACACGCTCGGCAAGGATCTGAACGGCCTCTTGGTTTGCGTCTATCCCTGAATTTTGGAGGCGCTGCTTTATCCAGCGAGGTAATTGTTCACCTGTGACAGGCCAAATTTGAACATGAGCTCCCAGTGATTCTATACTTTTAACCCACTTACTATTTTGTGCTGCGCGCTCAAGTTTCGGTACTATTATTAGCAACAAATTATCTGGATTTGGGTTAGTACAGAGCTCGCAGATTGCTTTGCTGCCCTTATCACCTGGCTTGCCATTACTAATGTTGATTTCGATTATTTTTTTCTCAGCAAACAATGATAGCGCGTTAGCTTCATTGTGCAGTTGGTCCCAGTCAAACTTACCATCTCCATAAAAAACGTCTCTTCCCGAAAACCCCTGCTGCCGGGCTGCATAGCGCAGGGCATCAGCGGATTCTTGTGCGAGTAAGGGTTCATCTCCACTAATCATATAGGCAGGCAAGAGGTCCTTTTGAAGGTGAGGGCTAAGTTGCTCTGGTCGTATTTTCATCTCTTGCCCTTAGGGTTTATCAGAGCTCTTTTCATCGAGGAAAAATGCGCAATCGATTTAATATTTGGCGGACTATATCTTCACGCATCCCGTTACGCACAAATTTTTCTTCATTATCTGAGGCTAGAATGTCGTCCTCACTAAATTCATAAACACGCTCCACAGAGGCCGTGGACAAAGGTATTATTTGATTACCTTTAACATCGGTAATATAAAAATCAACGTCTTCATTAAGCTGGTACTCAGCCACTCTAGCGCTGGGATTAAGGCTTGCGGCACGATGATTTTGCCTGAAATCGACAATTACTACAGAATAATCTGCGCCTGCAGAATTAGGTGCGACCTTTACACCATAAGTGTCCAGAGCTCTCTTTAGCTCAGTGATTAGGGCGCTACTCGGATTACTTGAAGAGATATAAATACTTCCTATTGATGAAGGAACAATTTGCGCATCCCGCAATTGCCACCCACAGCTAGAGAGCATGAGAGTAAGGGTCATTAGTAAGATTTTTTGTTTCATCACCAGCCTCTTAGTTAGCGACTATATTAATTAACCTACCGGGCACAACAATGATTTTGCGAATTACAAAACCGTCTATAAAACGCAGAACATTAGCATCTTTTAAGGCAATATCTTCAATTTCTTGTTTGGAAATGTTGGCAGATACCTCAATTTTACCGCGTACCTTTCCGTTCACTTGAAGGACGAGTGTTATTGTTGTGCGCACTAAGGCGGTCTCGTCAACAGCAGGCCAGCTTGCATCTGCTACTGATTCTGAGTTGCCCAGAGCCGCCCACAAACTATGACAGATATGCGGCGCCACAGGGGATAAGAGCAAAATAGCACAGGTCAAAGCTTCATGTCTCACCGCGATAGATTGCGTATCTAACGCAGTTAACTTCGCTACGTCGTTCAATAATTCCATAACCGCAGCAACCGCAGTGTTAAAGGTATTACGTCGACCATAATCATCATTCACTTTGCCGATAGTTTCGTGAGTCTTGCGCCGTAAATCTTTTTGCGTCTCGTCAAGAGCGTCAATATCTAGCGGGTAGACGGTATTGTGGTTTAGATGATCATGAACCATCTTCCATAGTTTTCGCAAAAAACGATAGGCGCCAGATACTCCCTCGTCACTCCACTCTAAGGTTTGCTCTGGGGGCGCAGCGAACATAGTGAACAGTCGCACCGTATCAGCACCATACTTATCAATAGTAGTCTGCGGGTCTATACCGTTATTCTTAGATTTAGACATTTTAGTAATGCCACCACTTTGTACGGGCAGGCCGGTTTTAATCTCGATGGCAGTCAGGGCGCGACCTTTTGCATCTCGCTCGACCTTAACTTCACGGGGAGACAGCCAGACTTTCCTGCCTGAGTTCTCAGTGTAAAACGATTCTGCCAGGACCATACCTTGGCATAGCAAGCTCTTAAAAGGTTCGCTGCTGCTTACTAGTCCTTCATCCCTCAGTAACTTGTGGTAAAACCGAGCATATAGCAGATGCAAAATAGCATGCTCTATACCCCCCACATATTGATCTACTGGGAGCCAGTAATTGGCTCGCTCTGGATCGAGCATTGCGCTGTCCAGATCGGAGCAGGTAAACCTAGCGTGATACCACGAGGACTCCATAAAGGTGTCGAAAGTGTCAGTTTCACGCTCAACTGATTGGCCGTTCAACTCGGCCATGCGCCAATTTTTATCTGCCTTGATCGGCGATTGGATGCCGTCCATTTTAACGTCGGTAGGCAAAATTATAGGCAATTTATCTAGAGGTACTGGAATTTCACCTCCCTCAGCTAAGTTGTACATTGGGATAGGTGTGCCCCAGTAGCGTTGACGGCTAACACCCCAGTCACGAAGCCGATAATTGGTGGTTACAGTGCCATGGTTTGTCGACTCAAGATCAGCTGCCATGCCGTCAAAGGCAGCAGTAAAATCAAGCCCGTCGTATGGACCTGAATTAATTAAGATTCCTTTATTAACAAAAGCTTCAACATCAACATTACAACTCTGATTATCTATTGGCGTCACAACCTGTTTTATCGGTAGTTGATATTTTTTGGCAAACTCATGGTCACGCTGGTCATGAGCGGGCACTGCCATTACTGCCCCGGAGCCATAGTCCATCAATACATAATTACCTACCCACACGGGGATAGCTTCCCCAGTCAATGGATGCACGGCTGTAATTCCAGTGTCTACCCCAAGCTTTTCCATCGTGGCCATCTCTGCTTCGGACATCTGTTGTGTTTGGCACTGTTCTATAAAATCGGCTAAGGCAGTATTAGTTTGAGCCACTTCTAGCGCTATTGGGTGTTGGGTTGCTAATGTTAGATAGGTGACGCCCATCAAAGTATCAGGTCGTGTGGTGTAAACCTCGAAATTTTGATGTTCGGCAATGCCTTGTAATAGGTCAAAGGTAACATTGACGCCGCGACTCTTGCCAATCCAGTTGCGCTGCATAGTTTTAACTTGTTCTGGCCACTGGTCCAGATCATCTAAATCGTCCAATAGCTGCTCGGCATAGTCGGTGATGCGTATAAACCATTGGGGAATTTCTTTTCGCTCTACAGGAGTGTCGCAACGCCAACAACAACCGTCTACAACTTGCTCATTGGCAAGTACAGTGGCGTCATGAGGACACCAGTTAACTGCGCTGGTCTTTTTGTAAACAAGACCTTTTTCATACAGCTTAGTAAAAAACCATTGCTCCCAACGGTAATAGTCGGGCTCGCAGGTGGCTAACTCTCTCGACCAGTCGATACCAAAACCGAGCGACTTTAACTGCGCCTTCATGTAGGCAATGTTTTCATGAGTCCATTTAGCCGGTGCGGTTTTGTTTTCAACGGCGGCGTTTTCAGCGGGTAAGCCAAAGGCATCCCAGCCCATAGGCTGTAGAACATTTTTTCCTTGCATGCGCTGATACCGAGCGATTACGTCGGTTATTGTATAGTTACGAACATGGCCCATATGCAGCTTTCCACTGGGGTAAGGGAACATGGCGAGGCAATAGAATTTTTCTTTGTCAGGATCTTCAGTGACTTCAAAGGTCTTGTTGTCTGTCCAAAATTGCTGGGCTTCTCGTTCTATCTGAGCGGGGTTATATACTACGTCTGAAGTCATTAATATTCACTGCTTATAGGGTTTACGAATTAAGCGTGAATTATAGGCGAATGAAGCCCACTCTAACAGTCACACGAGACGAATACCCACAAGAGCATTCATCGCAAGGACTACTTAGCTGATGTTATTAGGTTTTAGCTGGCTTGACGGGCGGGTATACCAAGCTCTTTAAGCTTAGCCGCCATATCTTCTGCCGAGGTTTCTGCTTTAATTTCACGGTCAATGTAGAGAATTTTGCCATTTTTACCTATATAGATGGTATGGCGTTTTGGAATACCGTAAAAGGCCAATACATCATAAGCTGTGGCGACTTCTTTAGACGGGTCGCTGAGTAAGGGAAAGTCAGCTTCAGTTTCGGCGGCAAATTTTTTGTTAGTTTCCAGTGGGTCAACGCTAGCCATAAAATAGGTTACATCTAACGCTTTAAGCAAATGGCCATTCTTAGCGAGGGACTTGCATTCAATAGTGCAGCCAGCTGTAAACGCTCTGGGATACCATGCGATCACAATTGCTTGCTTGTTGTGAAATTGCTCTAGCGTGTAGGTTTTCCCATCGGTCGCTTCCAAGGTAAACTCTGGAGCCTGATCACCCACTTCCAAAGCAATTGCTGAAAGTGAAGCTGATAAACCAACTAAAAAGATAAGTAATATTTTATTAACTGACATGTCTTTGGACCTCCACGATCTCAATTTTATTTTTTGTCCTAATTAAAACGATGCAAACAAGTAAAATTATAAACAGGGTTGGCCATGATCTGAATTTAGAAAACGCCGTGATACCGACTCTGGGTTGTATAATACCAGACAGCTCCGAACTCTGGTGCTGCTCTATTTTTTGATAAATTCGACCCCTATGATCGACTAATGCAGAAATGCCATTATTAGTGCCACGCATTAAAGGCTTGGCATTTTCTAGCGCTCTCATTTGAGCCATTTGCATATGTTGTTTGGGGCCAATAGAGCGGCCAAACCAAGCATCATTACTCACCGTCATAATAATCGATGAATCAATACTATTACGAGCGACCAAGTCTGGATAGATCACTTCATAGCAAATAGCCGCTGAAATAAAGTGCCCCTGTACCGAAAACGGATGTTGGTTGACCGCCCCAACTGCAATTGACGACATGGGTAGATCGAAGAACTTGATCAGCCCGCGTAGCAACGATTCAAAGGGGACATATTCACCGAAAGGTACTAGTCGTGTTTTATTATACTGTCCGCTGGAGAGGCCAAGAGCAATCATCGAATTAAAGTAGCGACGGGTTTTTTTGTCGTAAGTCACTATGCCCGACAGCAAACTCGTGTTTGTCTTTAAGGCTTTTTCCTGGAGGTTTTGTATAAAGTCAGGAATGCGCTCTGGAATAGTAGGTACGGCCATTTCTGGCCAGATGATCATGTCTTTATCCCAGTGATCCTCACTTTGCGTAATTAACTGCGCGAGGATTGCCGACTGCTTTTCTGCAGACCATTTTCCACCCTGAGGAATGTTTGGTTGGATTAGTGTTACTGATAGAGGCTTGCCGCTTTCCTCAGTCCATTGATATTGTTGTAAGAAATAGCCTGCGACCACAAAAAACAGTAGGACTATCATTGATTGACGTACGGCAGAGACTTTAATGTGTCCTTGGCAAATCAACGTTAAAAGTATCCCAGAAAATGTGGTAATAAAGCTTAGCCATAGTACGCCGCCGACCGGAGCCCAACCGTTAAGCCAGGTTGCGGTGTGGCTATAGCCGGCGAACAGCCACGGAAACCCTGTCAAAATCCAGGTCCTTATCCATTCACTAAGAACCCATATGGAAGGAAGTCCGAGTATCCAGCTAATGGGTGTTTGAGGGATAAGTGCGCTGAGGGCATAAGGGATAGCAAAAAGAAAGGCTAAAAAAAGACAAAACAACGCTGTCGCCAATAAGGCTAGGGGTGCGGCAATAAAGCCATATTCATGAATGCTGACATAGAGCCAGCTGGCGCCGGCAAAAAATAAACCAAAAGCGTAGGCGGTAGTGCCCAAAAGCGTTTGCTTGATGGTTTTATATTGCAGGGTGCGAAACAGCAGGGCAATACTAATGAATACCGCGGGCCAAAAATCAAAAGGCGCCAAGCCGAGAGGAAATATCGCTCCAGCAAAGAGTAGGCCTCCGTAATGTTGAAGTTTTCCGGCGCTTCTCATTAGGTTTTTTTCGAGACTTGTAGCAAGGTTACCTTTCTTTTATCAGCTGCGATCACGGTAAAATCAAAATTTTCTACACTAACTGTTTCAGCCACCTTGGGTAATCGCCCAAGAGCGTGCACAACGATGCCACCCACGGTATCGAATTCATCATCCGGTAAGCCGACATCAAAATATTCGTTAAAGTCTGCTATTTCTGCAATCGCATCAACCGAATAGAGATTGTCGCCTAGTTTGCGGATTTGCTCAGGTTCATGCTCATCGGTCTCGTCTTCAATTTCGCCGACTATTTCCTCCAAAACATCTTCAATAGTCAATAGTCCAGATACTCCACCATATTCGTCTACCACTATTGCCATATGGTAGCGGTGCTCTCGAAATTCTTGCAGGAGAATATTAATCCGCTTACTTTCCGGGATAATATTGGCTGGGCGTAATAGCCTCTTTAAGTCAAAAGACTCTTTGCCGGATAGAACTAAAGGCAGTAATTCTTTAGCCAACAGAATACCCTGAATATCATCGGAAGATTCACCTACGACAGGAAAGCGAGAATGTTGTGATTGAATGACTATATTGAGAATTTCCTCTAATGATAAATCAGCTTCGATAAACTTCATCTGTGATCGTGGGATCATAATCTCCCGCGCCTGTAAATCAGACACTTTTAGTGCGCCTTCCATAATTTGTAGGGCGCCAGCGTCAATGATTGATTCGTTCTCTGCGCTACGCAGCATGTCAGCGACTTCATCGCTACTGGTTGGATTGGCGGAAAAAGCTCGAACCATTTTTTTTAAAAAAGAAGGTTCAGTGGAATTAGGGTTGGACGATTCGTCGTTCATGATTCTCTCAGTTATTTTTGCTAGGCTGATTATCGCTTACAGGCTCTAGGTAAGGTGCTGGAAAATCCAGACCAAGTAAAATTTCAGTTTCTAGGCTCTCCATAACTTCTGCATCTTCCTCATTGCAGTGATCATACCCTAGCAAATGTAGAACACCATGAATAATCATATGCGCCCAGTGCGCATCGATTGATTTATGTTGCTCCATTGCTTCTCGTACCACTATGGGTGCACAAATTACAAGGTCACCCAGTATTGGTAGAGGTTCAGGTGTAACAGCGTCAAAGGGAAATGAAAGAACATTTGTAGGCCCTGTCTTTTTACGATACTGATGGTTGAGTTGAGCGCTTTCCTGCTCATCTACAATCCGTATGCTGACTTCTGATACATCTGTTGTTCTTAGTGCCGCCATAATCCAGCGCTGAATACTCGCGTCATCGGGTGATTTTTCGGAGGAGCAGGCCCTTTGAATGTGAATGGGAATAGTCATAGATTGGAGAGTTAGGACTCTTTTTCATGAGCGTCGTAGGCATCTACGATACTTTGAACAATAGAATGGCGGACAACATCTCGAGACTCAAAATGAGTGAAACTAATATCTTCAATATTTTCTAGAACGGCACAAGCGTGCACTAGTCCTGAGTTAACGCCGCGAGGAAGATCTATCTGTGACATATCTCCTGTGATAACGGCGGTGGAGCCAAAGCCAATTCGGGTCAGAAACATTTTCATCTGCTCTCGGGTGGTATTTTGACTTTCATCGAGAATGATGTAGGCACCATTTAAGGTACGGCCGCGCATATAGGCAAGAGGCGCTATTTCAATGACATTGCGTTCCTGAAATTTGGCTACAGTTTCAAAGCCAAGCATCTCATGCAAGGCGTCATACAAGGGGCGCAGATAGGGATCAACTTTTTGTGCCAGATCGCCAGGCAAAAATCCCAGCCTCTCCCCAGCCTCGACTGCAGGTCGAACCAACAAAATACGTTCAACTTCATCTCTTAATAAGGCTTCTACTGCGCACGCGACAGCCAGGTAGGTTTTCCCGGTCCCGGCAGGGCCTATACCAAAATTAATGTCATGAGTTTGCATGGCTCGCACATAACGCTGTTGGTTTAGTCCGCGGGGTTTGATATTGCCTTTTTTAGTGCGAATAACTGAAAAATTATCTATATCACTGGGGGCGGGGATGGTGTTAGCCGATTTATTCATAGGCGTTCTTCTCTCATATTGTCGCAGGTGAAGATGTACCTCTTCGGGAGATACGCACTCGTAGTGTGCTGTGTGCTGATAAAGGTTATAGATAACATCTGCAGCATGCTGAGCAGGTTCTGAGTCACCATAGATAGCGAAAAAATTATCGCGTGAACGTATTTCCACATTTAGGCGTTGTTCGATTAGTCGTAAATTATCATCAAATTGCCCGCAAAGTGAGGCAAGGCGATGAGTTTCATTCGGCTCAAGGATGATGTTAAGGGCGGCAGGGTGGCTTTCCAGTTGCTTCAAAGGGTATTTGAAAACCTCTACAGTTGAGTAATATATCTAGCATAGCTTGATCTTGAGAGAAGGGTAAACTTTTTTTACGACACAGTTATTATAAAAACAAAGACCCTTACAACTTTAAGGCTTAAAAATAGCTGTTAGTAACAAAAATTTTAGGCTAGCACTCCTCGGAGTGAGTTGGGTAGAGCTTCTGTAATGATGGCATCAGTAAATTCACCGATAAGACTATGGTCGCTAGTTCGGAAATTGACCACTCGATTATTTTCAGTACGGCCTTGCAATTGTCCAGGATCTTTCCGAGAAATACCGGTCACTAAAAGTCGCTGCGTGCTACCTATCATTCGCCGGCTAATTTCACTGGCATTCTGCAGGATACGGCTTTGTAGTATTTTAAGGCGTTGTTTTTTGACCTCGTCACTAACAGTGTCAGGCAAATCTGCTGCGGGGGTGCCTGGTCGAGCGCTGTAAATAAAACTAAATGAGGTATCAAAACCAATTTGCTCAATAAGTTTCATTGTGGCTGCAAAATCATCCTCGGTTTCGTTTGGGAAGCCAATAATAAAATCAGAGGAAATGCTAATGTCAGGGCGTAATTCTCGTAGACGACGAATCTTTGATTTGTACTCAATAGCTGTGTGCCCACGCTTCAT
>Ga0209035_10000217_pt1 | contig 23278 bp, 19 predicted proteins | sample MarorgKNORR_S2LV_6_FD_188220 | JGI IMG/M metagenome (GOLD analysis project Ga0209035, IMG submission 188220) | Marine microbial communities from the Southern Atlantic Ocean, analyzing organic carbon cycling - AAIW_A/KNORR_S2/LV (SPAdes) (version 2) | ecosystem: Environmental > Aquatic > Marine... | reverse complement strand
TCAACTTGCTATTATTACAGCAGGAATGGGTGGTGGCTCTGGAACCGGAGCAGCAGGACATATCGCTCGATTAGCAAAGAAGCAAGGAGCGATGACAATTGCAGTAGTAACTTATCCGTTCAAGTCAGAGGGGTCTCTTAGGAAGCAAAATGCAGAGTGGGGATTAGAGCGTCTACGCGAGCATTGCGATACCATCCTGGTTATTCCTAATGAAAGGTTATTGGAAATTGAAGGTGTCAAGAATCTACCAATTGCTAGCGCTTTTAGAGTAGGAGATGAATTACTAGTTCGTTCAATCACTGGTGTAACTGAATTGTTAACTACTGATGGAATGGTAAACCTCGACTTTGAAGATTTGCGCGCAGTAATCAATTCGGGTAGCGGTGTTGCTATGATTGGTTTGGGTGCTGCTTCCGGTAAAAACAGGGCTGAAGAAGCTACTTTGGAGGCTTTGAACTCACCACTACTGGAAATTGATACTACCGATGCAAGAGGTGCACTGATCAATGTCGTTGGTGGAAGTTCACTAACGCTCGGTGAAGCGGAACGTTGCGCACAAATAATTCAAGAAAAGGTCAGTCCACATGCCAAGATAATTTGGGGTGCTGCTGTTGATGAATCACTTGGTGAAGATATACGGGTAATGCTAGTATTGACTGGAGTAAAGAGCGACCAGATACATGGAGCCAGTGAAAACCGACAACTTAGAGCACTACGAAATCGCCAAATTGAATTCGTAAACTGAGTTCATTTAGTTGAATAATAAAATAACCCAACTAGGGAAATTACTGCGAATAATAGTAGTGCGATTTCTCTAATTTGAATCTCATCCGAATAGTTAGGAGATTCTCCAATGACTCCCGTATATCCTTCACCTGCTACCGCAGTTGAGTAAGAATTCCAAGCATCTCCTGATGATTGTTGATTGGAATTTACTGCATTGCCATGCACTACAAAATTGACTAACGAATCATTAGAACTAGGTGCAGTCCAAGAGAAATTCCACTGCCTATACTGATTTCCTGAAGATGTATGAGTATAACCATCGTTGATCACTTGCGCACTGTCATTATCAGCAAAGAGAATCGTTCCCTCATCTACCATTAATCTAAATCCACCTATTGGCGCATTTTCTTCATCCGAGATTTCAATTGAACTATTGATAATTATAGACATCTCGTAACTACTGTTTGCCGCCCATTCCTGTGGAATGCCGTCAATTATTACTGACGTTGATTGTGAACTTGCGCCATGACATAGGCACCCATCATCACCAATATCTCCGACTCCCGATGGGATGCTGTGCGCTAATTGCGATGAAAATAATAGAGTGAAAAATAGTAATGACACCAATAATTTAGCCCTATTGACTCTCGTTATTATCAAGCGCATTTAACTCTCTCCAAATATGAAATTATTTTGTATTATTCAATTCGTATGCAAACAGATAACTCAATTATGAATCTCTACTCTCCAAGTAATTTCTACAGATTGGCTGAACATGTTTGAAACACTACAATATTTTTCATGGCTCTTTGCTACGATTCGTTCTACAAGTTTCTGTGGAACATCTCCTGTAACATGATATATCATTTCTATTGATGTGAAAACCCGTGGAGAGTTTTCTGCTCTCTCGCTATCTAATTCGACCCAAACTTTGGAAAATTGTCTTTCCTTCAAGCCGGTTACGACATCTACCAAAGAGCAGGCGCCAATCATTTGCAGTGTTACTTGCATAGGACTGGGACCTTCTTCCCAATCTAAATCAAGACTCTGTCCATTGGAATTTGTACATTTTAAACCATGTTGGCCGAACCATTCAACCTTGCTCTGCATGACACTACCATAATGTCACAGGTTTTGAAATGCTTGTACACATTATCACCAATTGGGCGGTTGATTCTTGAAGGGGATGCCGGTGGCTCAGCATGAGTGCTATGTCTGGAACTGCGATAACTATGGAAAATGGACTTCTTAATGTACCGAATAACCCAGTTATCCATTACATTGAAGGAGATGGTATAGGAATTGACATCACTCCAGTAATGATGAAAGTGGTCAATGCCTCAATTGAAAAAGCATATTCTGGTCAAAAGCAAATCTTTTGGTCAGAAGTATTGGCTGGTGAAAAAGCATTCAAGGCAACCGGAGAATGGTTACCTGAGGAGACTCTTGATGCAATGCGCACTGGATTGGTATCAATAAAAGGACCACTCACCACACCAGTTGGCGGTGGAATTCGTTCTCTCAATGTTGCACTTAGGCAAAAATTGGATCTGTATGCTTGTGTTCGACCAGTACGCTGGTATGAAGGAACTCCATCTCCAGTGAAGTCTCCAGAAAATGTTGATATGATTATTTTCCGTGAAAATTCAGAAGATGTATATGCGGGAATTGAATGGGAAGCAGGTTCTCCTGAAGTCAAGAAGGTCATCGATTTCTTACAAAATGAAATGGGGGTTGACAAAATACGTTTCCCTAATACATCCGGAATTGGAATAAAGCCTGTTAGTCAAGAAGGGACTGCTCGTATTGTAAGAGCTGCAATAAAATATGCAGTTGATAACGATAAAGAAAGCGTTACTTTAGTTCACAAGGGTAATATTATGAAATTCACAGAGGGTGGATTCCGTGACTGGGGATATCAATTAGCAAAGGATGAATTTGGTGCGAGTGAACTTGATGGAGGGCCATGGTGCACTCTTACAAATCCCAAAACTGGTAATAACATCATAATCAAGGATGTTATTGCAGATGCAATGCTTCAGCAAATCATTCTAAGGCCTTCAGAATATGGTGTCTTAACAACTATGAATCTCAATGGAGATTACATCTCTGATGCATTGGCTGCACAGGTTGGCGGAATCGGAATTGCCCCTGGTGCTAATATCAATTACGACAATGGTATTGCAATATTTGAGGCAACTCATGGAACTGCTCCAAAATATACTGGAATGAACAAAGTTAACCCTGGTTCACTCATTCTATCTGCTGAAATGATGCTTCGCCACATGGAATGGCATGAGGCAGCGGACCTGATTGTGAAGGGAATGGAAGGGGCAATATCTGCTGCTACAGTCACATATGACTTCGAGCGTTTGATGGATGGTGCTACTCTATTGTCGTGTAGTGATTTCGGAGATGCTATGATCTCCCATATGTAATCATAACATTCACAATTGCTGAACTGATTAGTGGTTATTTCACTAACCCAGTTAAGGATAAATCATTCATGAGCGAATCCATAGATTTAGAGTTCTACTATTCTTAGCAACTCCGAATCCAAATCGTTCTTCAAATGCTCTTGCGACCATAGTAAAGTCTCCATCACGGGTAGCGATTAAAACTGTACCAATTCCACGTAATGGTTGGTCTGCTAAATGCGTTGCAATTTTGATAATATCAATATCTGGTGCTTCCGGATAGATGTCTCTATCCTCAATAATTGTTCGTAATGGGTTTCCTCTTGTACGCTTCATAGCGGTTAATTCTTCGTATATTTCTGTATAATCTAAGAGGAATTTGTTTACTGCTTCGGTGTTTTCTGGATTATTAGAATCCGCTTCTGCATGCAAATCAAGAGGCTTCCATGTGCTGAAGTCTGATATTACACTTTCAACCAATTCAGAAACTACTTCTTCTGTTAGAACTGATTCTAATATTTGTGGCGAAACTAATGAATCTGAAAATCGACTTTTGAGCCTATCAATCCCCTTAGCCAAAGATCTCAACTCAGACTGAACTATCTTAGGAAGCCACAATTTGACTCGGCCGTCCTTAGCTCGATTTAGAAGAACATTATGGAAATTACCAACCCCTGTAATATCCAGGCTGGCATCAGCACTCAATTCAAGACGGATTGCCAATCTTTGGACCAAAGAATCAATCAGAATATTTGTATCAACAATAACCAATGGAGTCAATTTTAAATGTCGCAGATATCTTCTCTTGGAAGTAGTTATTTGGTTCTTGTATTGGGTGAATAAGGTACGTTCAGAGTCAGCCAATAAGCCCAGTTCAGTAGGGGTGAATTTACCTGAGCTTTGTGCTCTTTCTAAGAACATTAATCCATCGATTGCTTTCTCTTCAGCAGTATTGTGTGCTAAAGTGTAGACTTCTTGCGGTGTTGGATTACCTTGCATCAGTTGTATGAATAGAGTATCTGGAGAGTTTCTTTGTCTACGACGATTCTTTTCAAGTGAATTAAATGCTGCTGTAACTCTTCCTGCGAACGGCTCACGCGGTAAAGGACGCGGATGTTCAAGATGATATGACCTTAGCAAATCCAATTCGTCATCTGCAAAATATTTACGTTGCCGTTGCTCCATTTCACCTTCGGCGTTTTCTTCAGTAACCATTTTTGTCCTTTGTACAAATTCTTTGAGTATTTTTGTTGCTTCGTCGGTTTTTTGGTAAGTTGCAGTAAAAGATACGCGGAGATAAAGTTGGAAGCGCCTTGTTAATGCTGTTTTTAAGGCCGGTTGAGCCTCTAATAGCTCAATTGCTTCTTTCCATTGTGAAGCGAATGCTAGATGGATCAAGGCTTTGCGATATAGCATGATAGAATGTTCATAATCAAAATCTCCATGATCACCTGCCTTTCTATAATCTCTTGCAGAATTCAATTCATCCCCATTAGATGCTGAAACTGCTGCTCTTGTTAGAGTGTGCCAAGGAGATAATGGATTATTAATTTGATACCATGCTACAAGTGATGGTAATCCAATATCATGCTCTAAAACAAGATGGCGTACAGTGTGAATTAGGCCAGTAGAGATATCTTTTGCATCTAGAATTGAATCAAGTGTAGTTATGGCTTCAGTATCTTGGTCTCCATTTTGTAACATTAAACCAACGCGGTTCAATCTCAAGGTTGAAATTACTGAATTGAACAAGTTTTGTTCCATCAAACTTAGATCTGCTGCTTCCACGCAAGTACTCAAATCATCAAGGCTTTTTGATGAGGCGATTCCATCACCACCATCTTTGAGTGCTTGTCGGATTTCACCGAATGCTTTCAAGCCGCCTTTGTCCAATAGTGAAGTGAGACGTTCATCGTCGATGGTAGAGCCTTCCAGCAACATCAAAAGCGCTTGTGATGTGCTAGAAAATATATCTGGAGCAGTAGTATTATGGATATGAGTTAGTGCGATTTTTCTTGATTCTCTAGCACTATCCCATAGTTCATTCTCCTTACCTGCGGCAAGAATATGGGCGACGAAAAGTGTTTCATATGGATGAGCAATGGCCAATAACTCATCATTTGTGATTATTTTTGCCAATCTTCGCAATTCCATTGTTTGTGTGAATAGTGGAATCGCTACAACAATTACTTGCTCCCACGCTTCACCATCAGAATCTTGCAATATCTTCACCGCCAAGTTTCTAGAATTAACATCAATAGATTGGGATGACGAAATTTGGATAAGTGCCATTTCATCTAGGTGAGATATCTGTTGATTCAACCATTCAATCGCTGAATCGCCTGGTAAATCTGCAAGTAAAGGCAACAGAGTAGTAAGATCTGCACTAGATTCTAATTGTAATGAAATCAATACCTCAACCGCATCTTGGCCTTTGCCTTCCCTATGTAATGCAGATAGTCTCCACCATTGCAACTCTTCAATTTGAGATTGTTTTGAGTCTCCTTGGCGTAGGATTTCAAGACCATTATTCAATTCATCACTTGATAAATCTCCTGCACTCGCGGGAGGGTTTCGCCAAGCAAATAATCGGCGGGCTTGTGATAATGAATCATCTCCAGTAATGCTGCGGCTTTGTTGCCAATCATTGACGACACCGCTCTTTAATTGTGAATAATCTAATAATTCAGCTGCTAATTCAGAATCTGACTTAGCCAATTCTTTCAGTGACTCACTAGCATCCAAACCACTTGCCAACTGTAATAGAACACTGATAATCGAAGAAGGTCCAGTTAAATTTAACAGTTCAGGGTCAACCTTCAAGTTTCTTTGATTCTTTAACTGGCTAGCGACTTTTTGGTATGCGACATGAATTGTTGCATCGTTTGAAGAACTGGTTAATGTGCTCAAAACCTTTGCTAATTCTTTGCTATTTTCAACATCAATTCTTCCGAGTGATGTTTTAATTTTAGCACTAGTTTGCTTCTTGACCTTTGCCTTAGGGAAACCTGCAAATATCCCTAGAACTCCAGTTTTTTCACCGATGGAAACCCATACTGGATGTACTCCTTTTTCTAAACATGAATCGCGGAGAGATGCTTCGGTTGAATTCCAATCATCATCCCAGTCATCGCTTTTGAGGATTTTGTGCACCATTAAAGTTGCTAGACGGTATGGATCACTTCCTGAATCTGGCAGTAATGCCTCTTGTGGAGAAGGAATCCAATCTAGTGGGTCTGATGATGCAGTACCGCGTCCTCCACGGCGGCGATTGCGGCGCCCTACTGACTTCTTACGAGACGGGGCGTTTTCGTCTTCATCTACTGCAGGTGCTTCCGTTTCATCTATCGCTAGATAGACAAATGTTCTGAACGGCTTATCAAGCATTTTCCATTCAGCAAGTTTTGAAATTATAATCTGCCGTTTGTTTTTCGGCACATTGGTTTGGAATGCCTTGTCAAGGCAGATTTTCATGAGGTTTTCCGGCATTCTCTCACCCCTACGGGGTGGTCGCTGTGCCACCTGTCTTTCAATGCACCGCCGAATATTCGTAGATGGTTATGACAAAATCAAACTATGAGGTTCGCCACAGCATGACATGGAGGGGTAGTGGTTTGGACATTGTTAGATACATTGCATTACTGCTGCACCCCCTTTTAGCATCTAGTCTTGTGGCTTGGATTTGGTGGCAATACTCTTGGAAAAAGAAGTCACATGATCTGAAGGGTGAAGAACGCGCCGAGCACCTTAGATTACACGAACAGAGGGGAGAAAAACTGCTATGGGCTGCGATAATAGTGGCGTTGGTAGCAGTTGCTGGAAGGGCGATTGCTGGCTGGAGAACTCATGGCGATTTCACAGCTGAAATTTGGCCAACCAGCATTCATGGAATTACCGGACCCATTGGAATTGTTATTCTTTGGCAACTTTCTAGAATGGGTAAAAAGGCAAAAATTGCACGTGAGCAAGGTAATTCTTTTTCAAATTTGAAACTGAAACATGGTAGAATGGCAGATTTAGTTGTTGCATTAGTATTCATTCATGCTTTTCTTGGTTTCCTCTATATCTTTGCAGTTCTTTGATGAATTTGTTTGACCAACGACACACTTCGTTGATATAGATAATCAATAGGAGCAGCAAATGTGGAAAGTACTACTGACCCGAGTATGCTCGAAGATCGAGTCTTTTTCAAATTGGGATTATTTATTCATGACCATAATAAATTAGTTCTCGTTTTGGGTATAATCTCTTGTATACTTATGACCAGCCTTGTGAGTTTAGGTGCTAATTGGTCTGAAGCATTTGGCGAAGATGATGTAGAATCACTCCAAGCCAGCAGTTTGCTATCTAACTCATTCAAACAAGAGAATAAGAGTACGGGGCACAGTTTCAATCTACTCGTCTATCATCCAACGCTAACAGATAATGATTCGGAATGGCGTCAATCAATAATGCTAGCATTAGAAGATTTTTCAAACAGAGATGATGTCAGTATTTTGTATTCCTGGCAAGTTGATGAGGTGGAACATTTAGATTATGTTGCTTATACTGAACGTGGTTTCATTGCCCAGAATATTATTACCATCGAAGGCGATAAGACTCATGCGAAAACTGTTTTTGATGAAAGCCAAGAGTCTGTTAGTTTTGCGGGAGAGTTTGTTTCTTGGAAGACTGGAAACATTGCTGTTGAGTGGACCTTTGATAATAGAATCTCAGAAGATTTAGTCAAAGCAGAGATTGTTTCCGGGCCTCTAACATTAATCATTCTCGCCTTAGTATTCGGCTCAATTGTTGCAGCTTTCTTGCCGATAGGAGTCGGTATTGCGACCGTTGCTGCTGCAATGGGCATGACCATTTGGTTGAGTAATGTTACAGATGTAACTCAATATTCAACAAATATCATTACATTGATTGGAATTGGTGTTTCAATAGATTATTCACTATTTTTAGTAAATCGTTTTAGAGAAGAATTAGCAACTGGTAGAGACGTTAGAACTGCGGTTGCGATGAGTACGGCAACCGCTGGTAAAGCGGTATTTTTCTCGGGAATAACAGTTGCAATCGGTTTGATGGGAATGTTATTCTTCAAGAACACAAGTCTTCCGAGTTTAGGGATTGGTGGCACTGTTGCAGTTTCTATTGCAATGGTATATTCAACCATTGTACTCCCTGCAGTGATGTCAATTCTCGGCAAGCGAGTTGATATGGGGAAAGTTCCATTCGCTTTCAATTTAGAGGCAAGAGAAGAGGGGTTGTGGGCGAATATTGCAAACAAGGTCATGGATCATCCTTGGAAAGTTCTGATACCTGTTCTCATTCTTTTGGTTGGAGCTGGCGCTCCTTTCCTATATGCTGAATTTTCTCTATCGTCGTGGTCTGCATTACCGCCCGATGATGAATCTCGTCTAGGTAAAGAGATCATTGGCGAGGTTTGGCCAGAACAATCATCAAATCAAATATTTTTGGTAATTGAATTGGATGGGGCGGATATTTTCGAAGAAGATAATTTACGGGCTCAGTATCAATATATTAGATCTCAGATAAGTGATGATAGAGTCCTCAGTGCAACCGGTATTGGGCTGCCTGATAGTTCCATGAATGAATCGCAAGTGGTCTCTTTCTGGCAGACTCCTGAACAATATTTGAACGAAACTGAAATCTCTCTTCGTAACATTATTAGAAATAATTTTGCAAGCGATGATGTGACATTTATCATACTAAATTTAGCAGGTGAACAGACCAGTGTTGCATCAAGAAATGTTGTAGAAGAAATTCGTGATGAAAGACATATATTGACCGACCAATTATCTGGAGAGAGCGACTATCTGGCTGTTGCTGGGTTTGCCGCATATAATGCAGATACCCTTAACTCAATCGCAGAAAACTTGCCAACTGCTCTAGCGTTTATTTTTATTGCCACCTCTGTATTAATTTTCATCCAAGTTCGTAGTGTGATAATACCAATCAAGGCAATAGTAATGAATATTCTTTCAATTTCTGCATCCTTTGGAATGCTCGTATGGGTCTTCCAATGGGGCTATGGTGATGTATTGCTGAACTTTACTGCCCAACCAATTGATTCTGGCAATCCAGTGATAATGTTCTGTATAGTGTTTGGACTATCAATGGATTACGAAGTCTTAATGCTTTCAAGAATCCATGAAGAATGGGAAAGGACTGGTGACAACACATTAGCAGTTGCTAATGGACTGCAAAAGACTGGTGGACTAATCACTGGTGCGGCAGCGATTATGGTTGTTGTTTTTGGCTCGTTCGGACTATCTTCGGTCATCATTCTCAAGCAAATCGGGCTTGGACTTGCATTAGCAATCCTAATTGATGCAACATTGGTGCGCGCCTTAGTAGTTCCAGCAACAATGCGACTGATGGGTAAATGGAATTGGTGGACACCTTCATTCCTGATGCCAAGAAAAAAGAACAAAGAAGTCAATGATATTGAATCCGAATGAATCTCATTCACTTTCCATCAGTATTGAATCAAAGTCTTTTTCGTCTTTGCTTTGACCTGCTGCTAGGAAAAACCACATCAATGGTAAAATGAATAATGAATTAATATTCTTGCCCGTAGATGCAGAAAAGACTGATTCAAATTTAATGAAAGACTGTGCATCCTTTGAACCGGGTTCAGGTGGACTTTCTATGACCGCACTATGGTTTTCAGCAGCGACTAATCCCAAGTCATAACCACTGTATTCCAGTTCAACTGAAATCCCTAATGAATACAAACTCATATCGGATTTCGTATTAGAGTGGAGGTATGAAATTTCATCGTTATTGGAATAATAATTCTGATCTCCGTTTCCTAAATCAGCAATAAATGCAATCGGCATTATCAATACAAAACACAGCAATGTAATAGCCCAAACCGATGCTCTTATTGGCATAGCAAAACGTACATGTAATGCTAATAAAATTTCACTCAAAACGAGTAATACTAAGAAAAGAAGGGTCAGTGATTTACTATTTTCTAAATAATTAGTTTCTTCACCAGATACTGTAGTTTCTTGGTTTGTAGTTTCTTCAGTACCATCTACTGAAGAGTTTCTAGTGTAGGTATAGAGGAGAAAGGCTGTTGCTTTCTCGATATCAACGTCGATTAGCGTTTGATCTTTATCCATAGCAATAAGGGCATGGAATTCGGTTGGCGCTGGTCGGCCTTCTGTATAAACTCCATCAAACTCCACAACAAGCCATGCTGATTGAGTGATGTGCAAAGCTATGAATGCTGCAACAAAGACTCTAATCCAACTACTCAAGTTGGAAGGGGGCTGTCGTAATGACATGTTTCCCTTCCTACCTAATTAGTAAAATCAACACTCGTTGGAATTATTCCTCATCACGGTTGCGAACTGCTGCAATCAATCCTGCTAGGATTGTTACAGTCAAGAGCGCTGCTGGTGAAACGAATGGCAGTAATCCGCCTTCGTCAACTAGTTCTTCCGCTGTTGGCGGTGTAGTAGATTGTCCTGGCCCTTCATTGCTAAGTCCTAGATCTGCTGGGTCAATTCCAGCATCGATTAGTTCTTGTTCTAAATCAGCAGTATCGTGAGTGCTTACATCAACAATCTCTGCAAGAGAAGATTGGCCTGAAGCAGTCGCTGAAGCATCTGTAGCGTCTTGCCCGGTGATGTAATTGATACTTACAGGAATTGTTGGAGGATTGTCCATTCCAGCAGTTGTAGGGCCAAACATTGTTTGCCACTCGTTTGCAGTTTCATCGTGAACATACATTCCCATTCCTACAACCGTAGCATGGTTATTACTCCATAGGAATACTCCTTTACCGTCATCATAAGGGAAGTCTTCATTCGGATCTAAGTCCTCCATAACCTGCTCCATATTTTGACCAAACGATTCCAAAACACTTTCAAAGTTAGAATTACCAAATGCCTCTGCAATGTCAATCAATTTCTGACTTGGTTGCGGTTCGTCCTCTACCGAAAATTCGTGGGACGTTTCTGAAGAATGCAAAGCCCCAGTGTCATCATAAATGTCTACTACAACTACATAATCTCCTTCTGATGTAACTGCTAAATTGTCTTCGAAATAGTTGCTATACTCGCCACCATCAACTGCGTGCATGGCTGAGTCTGTTGCAGTGGTAGAACCCACTTCCATTGCTGAAATCTCAACAGTATATCCTGAGGTTCCAGAAGTCTCCTGAATGCCTACCCAAGTTTCAATAGTCAAGCCTTCTCCATCATAGGCATCAATGTCATCAATATACATTCCAGTATGTTGACAATAATTGTGTGCGTATACTATAACGCCGTATGAATCATCAAGTGTGACGTCCGCGCAAACTTCTGATGCAGAAGAGAGTCCTGCAGAGCTATATGCGGAATAAACAGAGGGATCTGAATTAGTTACATCGTCGAGTAAACTAGTGACAATGTTTCCATTATTATCTGTAATAATCATTTCAGCAGAATAAACAACTCGTCCTTCATCCTCTCCACTTACACAATCCCATCCTCCGTCATTTACGTATTCCATGAGATATGTATCTCCATTATCACATTCGAAATAATATCCATTTCCTGATTCATCACTACCATCGAAACAGTCTTGATATCCGTCATTTGCCTGATCAAAACGAATGGTGGAGCCATCTCCACAAATATGGGTTGGTTCCATTAATTCCCAGAAATAAGCTGTAATTGTTAATTCATCTGAAGCACTATCATAGTACATTGAAGAAGAACCCATAACAACGCCTTCATCAGAATTGTCTCCACAGTCATCCCAGTCATCGTTAACTTGCCAATTTTCAACATAGTTTCCATTATCACATAGATGCATGTATTCGTACGGGTCGTATGAGTCATCATCGCCATCAGCATCATTGAATGGATTTAGTTCTCCTAATTCCAGTTCCATTTCGTCTGTAATATCTTCGCCGAATGTTTCTATGGTCTCAGTCATTGAGGCTTGTATTACATGCCCCATCATCCAGGTCATCAAAGGGTTAATTGGGCCACAAGTGTTACAAAATCTAACATTGGTTGAATCGCCATCTCCTAGCTCAACTGAAAGGGAATCGGACATCTCAAAGTACATTCCAGTATCTGCTAAATCTGATTCAGTAATCTCAAAGGCACCTGAATTTGATAGAGTGTCTGAAAGACTGAAATCGAATTCACCTAAACTCATGCCGAACTCTTCAGTTGGGATACCTGTCAAATCAAAAGCATAATTCATTGAAGCGGAATAAGTTCCATCCATCTCCCCACACTCGTCGTTGACGTCAGCCCACAAATCTGTAGAGCCTGTTTCAATACAGTTCCATTCTGTTTCATCTTCGGTTGAAACAGTGGTGTATAATTCACTAGCTTCATTTAATCTCCATTCTGTGTGGGATGAATCTAATCCAATATCTCCGCTTGCGCTAATTCCAAAATCAACATCAAGAACTTCTCCACCGCCTTCAATTTGAGCGATAACTGTGAATTCAGCGCCCATTCCAGCATTAATCGCTAAGTCTAGGTCAGCGCCAACCAATTCGCCGGTATTGACATCAAAATATTCCACGTATAGTGCATCGGTTGTAAATGTGTTATCAATATCATAACTTGCTTCTATATCAAATCCTGTAGGGTTCGTAGATCCAAAGGTTGTCTCATCCCATTGTGTGTATAATGCTGAATCTGCTAACATTCCGTGTCGAATTGTCAAATCAGTTGTTCTTGTCCAAACATCACCACTAATTCCATTGACATTTTGTGCCGTATGGTCTTCTTCCGAAAGCACATACATGTTTGATGCACCGGTTGTGATTTCTGCAACAATGAGTTCGAATCCTGCTGACGCTGCAGCATCCATTACATCGCCAAGAACATCGTTAAAATCTATTTCGATAAAACCTTCGATGTCACCATCTAAGTTAGACCAATCATATTCCATTCCATAGGATACTACATTTGTAGGGGTTGAAGCCATGGCCCCTTGAGGGACGATGGATAGGGCTAATATTGTCGCTAAAAGAACGACGGAAACTGTTCGCTGAGACTGCTTCATGGATGGATTGAGGAGAGGACCCCTCATAAAAGTTAGGGTTGTTATTAAATTCAAAAATTACCTCAATAAAGATTCTCTCTTGTCCCATATTTCAAGCCAATGTTGTAAGTCCGATTCTATACCTGCTGCTGAAACACGGCAACCACAAGCATTTGCATGCCCCCCACCTGTTGGGTCAAGTGATGTTGCCAAACGAGACAAATCATAACGATCTTGTCCGTTTTCAATAAAGGAATTAGCATAGAAACTAGCTGATAGTGCTGGTCTATCCGGAGTCTCTATTGCACCGTCTGAGTAACCATGAATTATGCAACAAGCATCAGCATTCTCTCCAGCCCAAGCTGTTACCAAATATCCATTAGAACGAACTCCTTTTTCATCCATACGACAAATAGCCAATCTATCTACAATCGTAGTGTTCTCTTCTACAATCTTCTGCGCCAAAATTCTGTCAGACTTGGCTCTATCAACATGTTGTGAAATTTGTTCATCTTGTAATAACTCTTTCAACGATAATCCACTTGACAATAAATTTAGTACATTTTGAAGGTGCTCGGGATGTCGGAGGGAGAGTGAACGCGATAATTGTAATACTTTGCCGTCGGCCAAAAAATCCTCCTTGGAAATCCCACCCGAATCTAATGCATCCACGATAGGCATTATTTCATTGAGATGATTCAAATCCAGGACTGGAGAAAGTAAATCATATGCCAATCTTGCTGCACTGGGAGTTGCCTCCCAATGGCAAACACCGCCCCTAGCAATGAATTCCTCCTCTTGTTTTGGAGAAGGACGATTTGTTTGATGATGGTCAAGATACCATCCGCAATTTTCATGGAAAGGTAAATCAACAATTGCGGTGTTTTCATCTATGTATGAATCCATTGCTCCTGAGCGAACCAATGCTGCATGAGCAAAAACAACTTGCGCGTTTGGGTTGGCTGCCTTGAGCACTGCTGCTGCGCATAACCCATCTAAATCGGAATCGGCAACAATACGTTTGAAATTCGGCAAACCTGCCAACTCCATGACCTCAGCACCGCTCACCATACCCATGCGTAAGCACGGGTCAAGAATATGTTTCCCTTATCTAAAGCCAAAAGTGACTTCAATAGAGTCCTGTTACCGTCACACATGGAGACCTCATGCGGAGTTGTTCTTGTAAACCTAGGAACGGTATTACTACTCCAATACCCGCAAGGGCATTGGGATTTCCCGAAAGGCCATGTTGAAGATTCTGACGCTGATCATTTTGAAACCACTAGAAGAGAATTATTAGAAGAAACTGGAATTAAAGATATCCATTTTGTAGAGGATTTTGTTGAAAGGAGCGAATACACCTATCGGCATAGAGGTAAAATGAATACCAAACAAGTATACTGGTATCTAGCAGAAACTGAAAGAATAACCGTCACATTATCACATGAACATCGCGGCCATATGTGGCTTGATTGGGAACAAGCCGAGGAACAATTAACTCATGCAGAAACAACAAAAATATTGCAACATGCACGTGTTCATATGCGATCACTTGGCAAGGAATGAGTGTTAAATGTCATCATATTGAGAATCGGTTTGTCTCATTTTTTGCAGTATATCTGTAATCCCTGATTCCGCTCCTCGTTTTCCTAATGGTTGCCATAATGTTTCTTCACTAACTAGCATTTTTGATATCCAACGGCTCATGATAAACAGCCAATCAGAAAACCGATTGATATAGATGAGCGAGATGTTGCTAACTGCATTTTCTCCCTCTAAATCATTCAGCCTAACCATCTCTCTTTCCAACCTCCTTGTAACCGTTCTAGCGAGATGTAAAGCAGCAACTGGACCATCTCCGGTTGGTAAAATAAAACTAGACAGGGGTTCTAAATCCAATAGCCAAGCATCCATTTCTTCAAGTAAAACATCAGATTGTTGTTGACCGATTAATACCATGTATTGGGGGATTTTCTCCGGGTCGCAAGCCAACTCCCCTCCAAGATCAAATAACTCATTTTGAATCCGCTTCAGTGCTGAAGATATTACTAACTGAACTCGTTCAATAGCTTTACTACCGCCACCATCTTCATGTGCTGGTAAACGATTAATTTCCATTGCTACGATTCCGAGAACTGCGTTTAATTCATCACAGCAACCTACGACCTCAAATCTCTGGTCAGATTTACTTCTACGTGAACCATCTACCAATGACGAACTACCGTCATCGCCTCCACCGGTGTAGACTCTTGTGATACGAACCATGGCCCCGCCCTCAACCCGACGAGGTCATGCCTCTATGAGTGGTTTGCGGGCGTTGAACCCCGCATCTACGGCATGATACCATTCGATATCTTCTTCACCCAATGCCCAAGAAAATAGCGCGAGATTGCCATCTATCACTCCATACCATTCCAAACGACCTGGTTCCAAACAAGCTACTCTTGTGCCTGTTGATTCCAGGTTTTTCGCTGTTTGCTGCCATTGAGAGACAAGTTTAGCCAAATATTCTGCAATCTCTGAGACATGTTCGTGATTTGGATTTAGTGTTTCTAGCAATACTTCAAGTTCTTCGCATAGATCGTGGGCTTCATCATTCATTACCTGTAAATCAATTAACAATTTTGATGCGAGCGGTAAAGATTCTCTAGCACCTTCAATCGTGAGGATAACGGCATCACTTGGGAGATGGGCGAGCATGGGGTCGGTGTCTAACAGAGCGGTTATCTCCATTGGACGACCTGAAAACTTGGAAGCATCTATAATTTCAGTCACAATAGTTCCTTGTCATGGCACTCCTTCAAGTCATCGGCTAATTCCAATGAGAAAATGATGGTTTTCAAGATGGTTAATTCGGTCAACATAGACCCACTGTAAATCAATTAGCCCAATTATGACCTGTTTCTGCTCATCTTAATATCGAAAGTTGTGTAAAGGCTTACTTTCCGAGACTTGGAACGATGTTAACAGTTTTAAGTTTCAATTTACGAGCCATCTTGACTGCTGTTAATCCTGCAAGTAGAATCCACATAGCCATTTCAATTATTATCAGACCGATGTATGCTGGACCAATGTCTCCAAGCAAATCAATTGCATCGTATGGAATACCATAAAATCCAATGAAAAGCGCTTGAGAAAGTATGCTAGATGAAAACCAAATCAATACTGCATACCAAAGCATTCCCCCTATACGATTTTGTTGTGCATCCCTAAACATCTCAATCCTCAATATACAATTAGTCGTCAATCCTCTTAAGTCCTCCGCCTAATTGTGCAAGGAATTGCCACATATTCGGCAATTTATACATAAAGCGGAAATAAAATACTTAGTTGGGTAGTTTTCCGGAAAGGGTGAGATTATTCCTCTTCGCTTAATATTGGAAGGTTTTGTGCGGCGATTGGGTCAATTAATTTCAAATATTGATGAATCGCTTTTGTCCATTCTTTTGCTACTGCTTTCTCCCCTCCAACGTCAACAAGAGAATCTAGCCATTTATCTGCTTCTTCAACATCTTGCATGAATAGATAGATTCTGTGAAGTGCCAAATATGCCATTGGGTTAAGGTGCTCTTCATCTGCATCCCATCCCTTTTCGAAACAGGATATTGCCCCATGTGATCCCGATAATTGGCCACGCTGTAAGGCGACCATACCCGCTTGCGACCATGCCAGTGGTAGGCGTCCAATCAACAACCCTCTGAAAACAAGCCAAGTCTGAATTCCTGCTAGAACGACTAAAGAAAAGAATCCTGCCCATTGCTCACTTAAAGACAAATCTGGCCATGTCTGAATAATTAAGCCCGTCATGCCAACACAGAACATGAATCCAGACATTGGAGCGATGAGAACTTCTCTACGAGTAACCATCATGTGATGGACCCCTGCAATTATTCCAAAAGCACCTAGGAAAGCAAGAGTCGCCAAATGCCCTGAAACTGCTATTGGATGTGGTGCAGATTGGCCAATGAAAAATCCAAAAGTTATCAGCAATGTTAGTGTTCCAAAACGCTTACTGGGCGTAGGGAATGGTTGCCTTCTACTCCCTAAGACGAGTATTATTCCGATTACTGCTTCGAATGCAATCAGCAGCCAACGCATATCCGATTCGTTAGCGAATATCATCTTCTGCCCCAACTCAACCAAATGGCCGGTGTTTTTCACCCTATGCTTTGTGATATCCGCTACCACGATTTATCTCTGTGGCCCGATATAATTGTTCAAGCAATAATACTGATGCCAATTCATGTGGAAATGTCATCAAGGATAGTGAGATTCTAGCAATTGTCTGTGATTCCCCGCTCTTTGGCCATCCATCAAATGGCCCGATTGCCAAATGTGTGTCCTGTCCTTGTAATGCCCACTCTTTGCACAACGTTGCTAATTCTTCAGAAGTATATTGTTTACCTCCTTCATCTAATAAAATCAATATTCCTTGCTTGGATTGTAATTGTTCCAAATAATCATCAACGCTTAATTTTTCACTATGCACCTCGGTTTTTATTCCCCGTGGCAATATCCTCTCACTATAACTTTGGATCGAGGAAGACATGGATTTATCTTTTGATTTGCCGTGGAAGTGAACTACAATCCTGCCCATAGATATGCCAATGTGTTTGAGCACATGGCTTAATCGCATGATTTAGTTGAATTGTTGATATGGAGTTGATTGTTAGGGTTTTTACACAAGCCTCAAGTTTAGGAGAGGAGAGGGTAAGATATGGGATGGTGGCCGTTCGCAAAGAAATCTGCAAAGCGCGTCGTCAATGACCCGCTATTGAAAGATAATCGCACCTGGATTGGTGAATTACGGGATCTTTGTGAAATGAATTTTGATTCACCTGAAGAAGCTCGCCGGCAAATCCGCCATAGACAAGTTGAATGGCGTAATAGTTGTAGTGAAGGTATCTTGACAAAAGCAAATCTGGAAGGGTTGGAAAGCCGTGCTTTTCACCTTCTAACATGTGATGATTCGGAATGGATGCGATGGTTGGATGACTTGGATTTCTGGAAGCCCGGGTGGAAACCTGTAACGGATGATACAAACGAGGCTTGAAGAAGGAGAGCCATAGCCCCAAACACATGGGTAAGCCGACTGTGCACTTGCTGTATACTTGTCCATTTAGTTGGAAAATACGTGGCTTAGTAGATTATATTGGGCTTGATGTTGATTATATTGGCATTAATGGACTAAGAGCAAAAAAGGAACTAGCTTTTGTCGAAGATTGGAATAAAGTTCCAGTCTTAACCGACTCCGATGGCTCAATACATTACGATTCCACTCCGATGATGTTCTATCTTGATGAGAAATACAACTCCTCTAAATTAACGACGACGGGTGATGTTGCGCGACGCGATGAATGGTTGCAATGGGTTGATACAAAAATGTCTAAGGCAACCATCCCAATATTATATGGTGGATTATTTTCAGCCCTCCAAACAACTGTTCGGGTTTCAAAACTTGAAAAGTTTGGTTTCTTTTCTAGACGCCTATATGCCTGGGCTGGATTCCCAATAATGTGGGGCTTTATCGCTCGTTCAAGAGTGAAGAAAGATGGCCGCACCCCTAAGCAGTTATGGCATGACCTTCTTAGTGAATTCACATCGTCTCATAACGGAGATTTCTTTTCAGGAGATTCTCCTGATATCGTTGATTTTGCTGCTTTTGGCTATATGCGTTCTGTCTCACCCTTTCCTCAATTTTCAAAATTGGAAGACCATGAAGCTGGAATGGCTTGGTATAATCGCATGATGGCGACTATTCAATGAGGTGAAAAATTGCCAATAGTTAACCTACTCGGACTAGAGTTTGAGATGGTTGAAGCGGATAGTATCTTTGTTGGAACTGACAAAGGCGGTTGGGTATATTCTGGTCAGAGACCAAGGCATGAAGTGGAATGTCCTAAATTTTATATTCTCAAAGAACCAATTTCAAGAAGACAAATTGCAACCATACTTAGCGGTCCAGAACCTGATGAAAAACCTGATGACTTGATGGAAGGCATTGATGGATCTGCATTGAAAGAAATTCTTTCATATGCAAATAGTAGTCTACAAAAATTGGCAGGTTCTACTTTGGATAAAGAGTATGAATGGGAAGTTCGTTGCCCAAGTGAAGGGGAATGGCGAATTGCACATCAACAAATAATATTGAATTATCCAGCTAAAAAGGTGGAGATACTCGCTGATTCACCAGCATCAAATTACCGCGGTGCAATGATGGATGGCAGTCCTAGAAAATCACCAGGAATCGGGCCTACTGCAAACCACAGGGCGGCGATTGAATCGCACCCAACTAAGAATTTAGTTGCACTTTCTTCAATCCCAATGGACAGAAGTTTGAACGATGTTATTACCAGATTAGTAATTACTCCTATTAGAACAGAGCCACGCTTAATGGTCCCCGATAATGCAGATTTTGTAAATAATCTTAGAGGAGAATTATTCTGGATGACAATTCTTGGAATAGTTCCTTCATTTGCTATCCCAATTTTACGAGGAATGTCTGATTATGCAGTAAATGGTTGGCCAAATTTATTGTTTGGCGGATTATGTATTGGCTTTGTGAGTGGTGCTTTCTGGAGGCCACGCAGACCGAGTATCGCAATACAAGATGTGAAGTGATTATTCTTCCTCAATATTCGCCGTAACCAATGAGTCCCAGTATGAATCTTGGCGGATAGAGTCGGCCGCACAAATTGCAGCCATGTTGACTATGTGGCGCACACCATCTTGCCTTGCAACTAGTTGAACTGGTTTATCCATACCTTCTAGAATTGGCCCCGTCATCTCTGCGTCTCCAAGTTCTTCGAGTAATTTGTAAGCGATATTTGCTGCCGCAAGATTAGGCAAAACAAGTACATTAGCTGGCCCGTCAAAGGCCATGAATTCGTATTCGCCTTGTACTGCTCCATTGAGTGCTGTATCTCCTTGCATTGGACCGTCTATTATCAAGGACGGGTCGAGTTCTCTAGCAAATTCAATCGCTTCTTCAATCCTCTCAGAACGTTGTGCCCTACTACTACCAAAATTAGAGAATGATAACATTGCAACCTTAGGGTCAACACCAAAACGACGCGCAACCTTTGCGGTTTGAACTGCTATTTCCGCTAAGGTTCTACTATCTGGATATACATTGACAGTAGCATCTGCCAAGAAAACAGTTCTACCTTTGACATTCATCATATAACATCCAATAATGCAATGCGCGTCATCTGCTGAACCTATCAATTCGATAGTTGGCCTAAGTACGTCTCCATAATTTCTTGAAACTCCTCCAACGAATCCATCAGCATGACCACTCTTTACCATTTGACTTGCGAAATATGGGCGGCTCTTCAGCAACCTTGCAGCGTCAAGATAGGTCATACCTTTCCGCTTCCTATGATCTAACACAGCCTTTGCGTATTCTCCCTTGCGGCGTTTATCACGACGCGGGTCATAAGACTCGTAATCGAAATGCAAGCCCAATTCTTCAACCATTGAATCTATTCTCTTCTTTGGACCAAGTAATATTGGAATGCAGATTTTCTGTTCTACTAATTGTGCAGCGGCCTTGATAACTTTCTCATTATCTCCTTCAGGGAAAACAATTCTCTTGCCTTTTCTACGGACTTGATTGATGACGTGGCGCATTACTGAATAAGATAATCCAAAGCGACCTTCTAGTTGTTCTTTGTATTTTTCAATGTCGAAATCTTCGGCCTTGACACCAGTTATTCCCTCATCTACAGCCGCTTGTGCAACCGCACTAGCTTCCCAAATTAATACGCGTCTGTCGAACGGTTTTGGAATTATATATTCCGGCCCATATTGCATTGTCGCGCCATCATAAGCTGCTGAAATATAATCTGGGACTGGTTCTTTGGCCAATGCTGCAAGCGAATAAGTTGCTGCCATTTTCATACCTTGCGTAATATCACGCGCTCTAACATCTAATGCTCCGCGGAAAATATATGGAAACCCTAATACATTATTCACTTGATTAGGATAATCTGATCTTCCAGTAGCAATAATTGCATCATCCCTTACTTCAAGAATATCCTCTGGATCTATTTCTGGAGTCGGGTTAGCAAGTGCAAAAATTACCGGTTTGGCAGCCATTGTTGCCACCATTTCTTTAGAAACTAATCCACCTTTAGACAATCCTAGCATCATATCTGCTCCTTTCAATGCATCTGCTAAATCTCCACCTTTGATATCATGTGCAAATGTTGCTTTGAATTCATTTAGTTCTCCGGCATCTAAACGCTTCTTTGTCACAATGCCTTGGCTATCTACCATCAATATATTTTCATTTTTCACCCCTACTGCAACATAGTGGTTGGCACAAGCAATTGCACTTGCACCAGCGCCGATAACAACAACTTTGATTTTTGATACTTCTTTTCCTTGTAATTCAACCGCATTCAACATTGCTGCTGCAGAAATAATTGCGGTTCCGTGTTGATCGTCATGCATAACTGGAATATCTGTTGCTTCCGCAATTCGCCGTTCAATTTCAAAACATTCTGGCGCCTTGATATCTTCAAGATTAATACCGCCGAACGTTTTTGCGATATTACAAACCGTATTGATAAATTCTTCAGGATCTTCTGTATCAACTTCAATATCAAATACATCAATATCTGCGAAAGTTTTCAATAACAATCCTTTTCCTTCCATGACTGGTTTACTGGCTAATGCACCAATATTTCCAAGCCCTAATACTGCTGTACCGTTTGAAATTACTGCGACTAAATTTCCTTTCGATGTATATTTGTACGCATCTTCGGGATTCTTTTCAATCTCCAGACACGGGTAGGCTACGCCGGGTGAATAGGCCAAACTCAATTCATATGCGGTTGAATGTGGTTTAGTAGGTACAACCTTGATTTTTCCACGCGGTTCTAGTTCGTGATATTCTAACGCTTCTTGGCGCAACCTGCGCTCCTTTTTCTCGCGTACCATTTAGTTCCCCTTCCTGTTGGGAGTGGGTCTGTGGTTTGAGTGTTGTGTGTTTTAATTACAAATAGTTCAAGTTTTTTCAGTAAAAAAATCTAACCGGATTAGGGCTGAGAGCGATAATAACGGTGAAATTGGCTGATTATTAGTTTCACATCTAAGGGCCGCTTTCAAATACTGTAAAAGCCGCCTCGCATACTATGACCCATTATCCCAAGGCACCCAAAGCGTCCCGCAGTGCCAGCCAAGCAATCTCGCTTGTGCTGATAATGTTGCTTTCTAGCCTGGCACCTATACTGGCATCTCCTGTTGTTTCTGCACATGGATTGAATGATAGTACGATATGGCCAAAGGAGGGGCATAACGACACTGGTTGGGTTCAACTCGATACAGTCGGCGCAGGAGTAACTCCTGGTGCCCAAGGCATTACTGAATGGCAATTAGAGTTCGCTCCTGGTGCGGATTTGTCAAATGTTTCCTTGCAATTAAGAGTAAATGGTAGCGATGGTTTACTGATTGAGGAACCGATTCTTACCGCTTCTGATATTGGAATTAACTTGTTTGATTGGAGAGGGCTTGGGATGTTTGGTTCAAACGATTTCTTTGATGGATCCAACCCACATTCCAGCCGGTTGAATCCAAATAGTGACACTGGCGCAGGCTGGACTCTACCAAGTGATGCTGAAATTACAGAATTAATATTTGAGGCCTTAGCACCTGCTGACCCCGCTGTGTCTTTTGAGCCAATAAATCTCGACATTAGAGCCAATGCGATTCATCCTGACGATGGCAGAATGATGGTTGGTGTTACAAATTCAGTTGTTGTATTAGATGCAAATAATGATCCACAAATAATCGATATCATCACATTTGAAAATGCTAGTTCTATTCTTGATATAGCAGTGGATGAAGTTAATCGCTACCTGATAGTCCTAACCGATACAGATGGAATACATTTCTTGAACCTAGATGACAGTTCTTTAGCGATGATCGTTCCTGCTCCTGTCGTAACAGATACATATCAAACAAAATTACTAACACTAAATGGAATTGTCTATTTGGCAGGTTATGGAGGATTATTCCAATATGATGCTGCTGCAAATTCTTGGCTAAACTTAGCAGATTCTACTGATGCTAATTGGAATGGTGGATTCTCCATTGACATGATTGAAAACAAT
>Ga0209035_10000215_pt1 | contig 23327 bp, 17 predicted proteins | sample MarorgKNORR_S2LV_6_FD_188220 | JGI IMG/M metagenome (GOLD analysis project Ga0209035, IMG submission 188220) | Marine microbial communities from the Southern Atlantic Ocean, analyzing organic carbon cycling - AAIW_A/KNORR_S2/LV (SPAdes) (version 2) | ecosystem: Environmental > Aquatic > Marine... | reverse complement strand
TCGTGAACGCATTGCACGGACCCTGGCGACACCGGATCCAAGCTTCATGTTGCTGACGGGGCAGTGAGCGACCGAGACTTCGTGCTGGGCGTACGTTTCGATGTCGGCGTCATTGAGCCAAACGCTGTGCGCTGCGAGAACTCGTCCATCAAGAATGCCGTGTTCAGCTAGTAGCTGAACAGTCGAGCGGCCCTCGTGTGCTGATTCGAGTTCGATTCCTTCGTCCTGAGTTTCGCAGACGTGTATGTGTAGAAGCGCATCTAGATCGCGAGCTGCTGCAGCTATCTCTCGACAGAGTTCGAGCGGCAGGTCGTACGCCGAATGTGGCCCAAAGCCCACAGTGACCCGATTTTCCGGGTCGTGGTAGTGCTGGTGGAAGTCAGCGATCGTGGTTATGCGACTTTCGGTCGAACCGAAATCATCAGCATGGAGCGCCGAGATGATGCCGGGTGTCATAACTAGCCGGATTCCTGCATCAGTGGCGGCTTCGACTACCGACTCTTCGAAGAGGTACATCTCACAGGTACTTGTCACGCCTGCTCGTAGCATCTCCGATGCGCCGAGACGCATTCCCCAAAGCACATCTTCTGGAGTCATTTCACCTTCTCGCGGCCACATCACTTGCGTTAACCATTCCAGGAGAGGGAGCCCATCACCGGCGCCACGCACCAGCGTCATAGGGGTGTGGGCGTGGCTATTAACAAGGCCCGGCATGACCAGGCCACCAACATGATGAACAGGGCCATCACGCGGCGGTGCTTCCGATTGGGGTCCGATGAATGAAATCCGACCGTCAGTTACGTCAATTGCAGCGTTCGAGATAACAGAAAAGTCTTGATCGCAGGTGACCGCGATGTCAGCAAGATAGCGATTGGTAGTCACGTGCAACATCCTGGCACGCGATTTTAGAAGTAGGTATGACCAGTAAGTGGGTGCTTAACGCACGCGGGGATGACAGACTCCGAGGTGCATGTCGCTGTTCTTACAACGAACCTTTGACTCCCTTGCTAACGGCTCGGCGTACGCCGCTCTGGCGGTAGCTATTTCGATGGTATTCCGCTCGACTGGGGTTCTGAATCTCGCGCAGGGTCAGCTAGCCATGTTTTCCACTTATATCGCCCTGGTCTTCGCCACTGGGCCGAGTCCTTATCTGAAGTTCTCATCGAACACGGATGTGCTGGGGGCAGCTTGGCCTATCTGGGCGGCCATCCTCGGCGCGGTAGTGATCTCGATGGTGATCGGAGCTTTCACTGAAAGGGTCATTATTCGTCCTATTAGTGCTGACCCTGTTGCGGCCGTTGGAGCGACGCTAGGTCTGTATTTACTCCTCGGTGCTTTTGTTCGAAAGCAATGGGGCGGGCGAACGATGTTCTTAGGCTCTCCCTTTCCTCAGACTGTCGACGATCGCTGGGATATCGGCGGTGCTCGTCTCTGGCACGACACCGTGGGGATCACGCTCACAATGATCGGAGTATTAGGTCTTCTGGCGGTGCTGCAGCGCCGAACAAAAGTTGGGCTCGCTTTTCGAGCAGTGACATCGAATCGCACGGGATCGCTCATGGTGGGAATCAGGGTTAGTCGGGTGCTTATGCTCGGCTGGGCCTTGGCAGCCGGGATCGGAGCTTTAGCAGGTGGTCTGATAGCCGGAGAGATCAATGTGCGGCCCGACATGATGGGGCGGCTCCTAATATTCGGTCTTGCCGCGGCCACTTTGGGTGGCCTTAGAAGCCCAGTTCTCGCGTTTGTCGGAGGTTACTTATTCGCATTTCTTGAGACCATGCTGGGCGGGTACGTGAGCTTCATCGATAGTCAAGTCACGTTGGTATGGGCCTTATTAGTACTCATCATCGTCTTATTTGTGCGCCCCTCGGGACTATTACCGCGAAGCGAAGCGTGGCAGCAACGATGACCACCAGAAATCCGTCGACTTCAACCCCTCTGCGAATCGTGTGGGTGGCTATCTCGCTAGCATTCGTCGTTCTGTCTGTACGAGTCGCTTTTAGTGCAACTCCAAAGATAGTCACTGACTTTTCGAACGCAATAGCCTTATCCCTCGCGTTTGGCGGTTTGGTACTGCTGACCCACTACCTCGGCCTTTTATCCCTAGGCCAGGGAGCTCTTGTGGGGGTCGGGGCTTACGCCGCACTGCACGCGGTGAACGATTTTGGTGCACCTGTCGTTTGGATGCCTCTGGCCGGCCTGTTGGCAGGAACGCTCGTGGGCGCCATCGTGGCCATTCCCTCTCTGCGTTTACCCAAGGCGTATCTTGCTCTCCTCACTCTTTCTCTGGCAGTTGCCTATCCCATCATCCTGAAGCAAGTTGACGGCAACTTGCCGGTCCTCCTCCATGGTGAATTTGTGGCGCCCTCATGGACAGGGATCGCCGAAAACGACGAACACATATGGGAACTTTTTCTGGTCGCGATTTACGCATCAGCGGCGCTTTTCTTGGTTCAAGGCCTACTAAGAGGACCAATAGGACGGGCCTTTATAGCTAGCCGTGACGAACCTGAAGCTGCGAGAGCCTTCGGGGTTCCGGTCTATCGGCTGCGGCTCTATGGGGTGGCATTAAGCGGGGGCATGGCCGGATTGGCTGGTGGCCTTCTCATGATTCCAACTAACTTCAACGACTTCACCCATTATCCAGAAGAGTTGTCGATCAAAATGTTCGCACTGGCGATAGCTTTCGGCGGATCCCGTTTAATTTCGTCAGTTCCCGCGGCGTTGATCCTTATCTTTCTTCCAGTTTGGTTAATCGATCGGAATTGGGTCGTCGAATACGGATGGGTGGGGCTCTTTAAATCCGAAGGATTCATCTACGCTGCGCTTCTTCTCGCCACCGCATACCTCACTAGAGGCAAGGGCTTCATGCACTTGTTTGAACGTCGCAAACATCGCAACCTAGAAACAGCCGTGACCACAAACAGAGGCGCTTCACTAGTCGCTGATCAACTCATGGCTCTTGAGAACCAGTTAAATCGAATAGAGGGGTTTGTGGGTGAGCAACCCGACATCAGCTCGCGCCAAGAACCGACTGATTGACCTAACTCTTCTGCACGCTTCACCGCCTAAACGTGCGGACCAAGTTCCGCGCCGCGATCTATTGCGCCAAACAGCGGAACCTAAAGCGAGTTGGGGTTTATGGAGATATCCCTCGAATGGCTGTAACTAAGCGTTTTTGATCAGCAGGCCACCATCGACTGGCAAGATTGCGCCAGTCATGTATTGACTGGCTGGCAAGCAAAAGTTGAGTGTCCCATGGGCCACTTCTTCAGGTTGTGCGAAACGGCCAAGCGCGGTGCGTCGCTTCGCGAAAATAACCTTAACTTCATCTGGAATATCAGCGACCATCGCAGTGTCGATAGGGCCAGGGCAGATGCAGTTGACGGTGATTGCCTCTCTACCTAGTTCTACAGCCAAAGATTTCGTAAGGCCGACCACACCGTGCTTTGCAGCGGTATACGGTGACCCGAACCTGGTGGCACCCCACCCTTCGGTTGACGCAATATTGACGATACGCGCAGCGTCACTTCGACGTAGATAGGGAAGGGCTGCCCGAATTGTTCGAGTGTGAGCGGTGAGGAGAACTTCGAGCGAAATCGCCCACTCGTCTTCATAATTTTCGGCGTCGATGGGAGCCAAACAAGAAATGCCTGCGTTGTTGATGAGATAGTCGATGCCCCCGAAGCGGTCAGCGACTTCTGTGGTGACTTGCTGTACGCGGTCGGCGTTGGCGACATCCATGGTCCATCCTGCAGCGGATCCACCAGCTTCGGTAATTTCAGCAACCACCGCGTCCACTTCGGTTTGGCCAAGGTCCGTTACTGCGACGTGTGCGCCTTCATCAGCAAAAAGGTGCGCCGTTGAACGGCCTTGCCCCCCGCCGGCGCCAGTCACCAACACCACTCGACCTTTCACCGACCTGCTTAGTTCAGTTAAACGCCCCACATTGACCTCCTCGGACATGTACGGAACTGAAACTAGCTGTACCTGGCTGGGCGCTAGCGACCGAAGGAATTCCCGTCCAGGTTCGAGCTAGAGAGTTTCGAGGTGACGTTCAAGCACGTCTGCGTACTTCGCTAGAACCGCTTCGCGTTGTTTGGGTAGATGCGTGCTTGGGAACAGGTCGTCGCACGGAACATAATCATCGAGTACTCGACGAGCTACTTGAACTTTGTGCACTTCTGTGGGCCCATCGGCCAGCCCCATATGAAATGACTCCATCACTTCTCTAGTAAAGGGCATTTCCCATGACACACCCAACGAACCATGAATTTGCAGTGCTCGGGTCGCAATATTTCGGTAGACACCAGGCATTGCGGCCTTTACCCCAGAGATGTCTTTGCGAACTTTCTTATAATCCTGGTACCTGTCGAGGCTTCGGCCTTGAGGTTTAACTCAAAAGCCAATCAGCCGGGGCTAAGTCACTTTCCGCTTAAAGACGGCTTTTCAACCAGAGATACCCAAGCCAGAACGACCTATTTGTCTAGCTTTCGGAGGTTGACCGAGCTTTGGCTATGCCAACGATCATTAACCCGTATAGACCTTTTGCTGTGATGTCGGCAAACGTGTACCCGACTTGGCGCAAGGTTTCTAGGGTGCCTGAGTTGGCGTCAAAGACGGGGAACAAATATGCGATTGGGTAAACCAACCAGGTAGCTAGCAGAACATATGTGGCGTTTTTAATGGCTACTGCTACCGCCGCGGTTTCTCGTGTTGCTGCAGCTTTGAGTTGGCCGTACAGCGTCCACAGGATGAATGCGAACGGGATCATCGCCAGGAACCAGAAAAGCCACTTCGTTCCAGAAGTGCTTGCGACCTCACCCGGATAACCCAATCCGATCATTAAGACAGTTGCGGGTAATAACGATTTCATTAACCGTTTGCGAATATCGGCACTGACTCCCAGAACAATAAGAAGTTCGATGATGAGCAGAGGAACGGTGATCAACCAATCGGCGTATCGGTAGCCCTCATTCATCTTCATATCGCCGAAATCTGACCAAATTCTGAAGTAGTGGTAACCAGCTATTCCGACTACCACCGCAGAAACAGAAATCGCCGACCTGTACTGCTCTTTTACTGCTTTCAGTTGGGTCAGGAAATAGACGAAGGCGCCGAACATTACTGCTGTCCCGAAAGACAGAACGTTGTACACGAGGGTGTATTGGTCGGGACTCAGCAACTCAACTGGGTTCATAAGTGACTCCTTAACGGACTATTGCTGTGAACGCTAAAGGCAGGTTTCCTCAAAGCCCCATAGCGCTCGCACTCGCATCCCGCGCCGCGATCTACTGCGCCAAACATGGGGCGAAGTCAGCTACCTCTATATCGAAATTGCCTGTCGAGGCTTCGGCCTTGAGGTTTAACTCAAAAGCCAATCAGCTGGGGCTAAGTCACTTTCCGCGTAAAGGCGGCTTTGGAACCTTTGCATACCGGTAATCCAACGGTCCACATCGCTGGCTTTTCGTTCTCTGTATGTCTGAACTTCAGGGTGCGGTAATACCAGAAACCTTTCTTCAGACATGCACTCGATGACAGTGTCCGCTAATTGTGCAGCGGTGAGGACTCCATCACCAGCCGCGCTGCCTGGTGTGCCGGTCCCTTGATCAAGCCGATCGGGGCTATTTCGCAGGATGTTGGTTTCTACGGCCTGCGGACAGAGCATTGACACTCGAATACCTCGTTCTCCATAGGTAATGGAAAGAAACTCACCTAACGAAACCGCCGCCGCTTTAGTAACGGCGTATTGCATGGACCCGAGTTGTGTGAGGAGACCGGCAGCAGATGCAGTGTTCAGCAAATAACCCCCACCGTTGGCAACCATGACCGGCACCGCAGCCCTGGCGGCATAGATGTGGGACATCACATGCACTTCCCACATCCGTTGAATTTCGGCGTTGTCGGTCTCGAGGCCTCCCTGGGTGACATACCCAGCATTTGAAGCGAAAATATCGATTGTTCCGTGGTCGTCGACAGTTTCAGCGACGACCGCTGCCACGGCCGCTTCGTCGGTGACGTCTAATGCAACTGCCCTGCCGTTTACGTTCTGAGCTACGCGTTCGGCATTTAGCCCATCGCGATCTACCACAACTACGCCCCGTGCACCTTCGGCATGAAATCTTTCGGCGAGCGCTTCACCGATTCCGCTACCGCCACCGGTGACGATGGCAACTTTGTCTCTAATTTCCATAGGAGCAGCGTAACGAGCAGCACAGAAGGCTGCTTGACGCACGCACCGTCGTTTATAAAGCTACGGCTCTCAACCAAGGCACGCTTCCGCCTGCCACGCCGCTGGCAACTTCCGCTCAATCCCCGAAGGACACGATCAAATGGCTACTCCGCTCGACAACGTGACCGTCATCGAAATTGACAACTGGATGGCTTCGCCAAGCGCTGGAGCCATACTCGCTGACCTCGGTGCTGATGTGATCAAGATTGAGCCTTTGAACGGCGACCCGATGCGAGACATGGGTCGACCGGCGAAAGTTTCAGAAGACAAAAAGGGTTTCGATTTCCAGTTCGACGTGTCAAACCGGGGAAAGAGATCGATTGCTATAGACCTCGAGTCCGAGGCCGGGTTGGAAGTGGCTTTATCACTCATCGCTGGTGCCGATGTTTTCATGTGCAACCTTTTGAGGCACCGCCAGGAAAGATTCGGATTGGACCCTGAAAGCGTCAAAGAAGTCAACGCGAACATTGTTCACGCGACCTTGACTGGTTACGGAACTCATGGGCCCGAAGCACACCGACCCGGATATGACGTCACTGCTTTTTTTGGGCGGTCTGGTCTCTATGACGCTATGCGAGAGGGTGAGACTGGAACCGTTCCTATGGCACGCCCCGCCCAAGGCGACCACACGACCGGACTCGCGTTTGTTGCAGCGATTTTGGCAGCGCTTCGACTCGCAGAACAAAGCGGGGAAGCGCAAGTAGTAGAGACGTCTCTCTATGAAACCGCCATTTGGACACAAGCGACTGACTACGCAATTACGGCGGTAGACCTCGCACCTCTCCGGCCTCGGGCTAGAGAAAACATGATCATCCCAACCGCAAACCGATACCCATGTGGGGATGGGAAGTGGATCGTGCTCAACATGCCAGAGGAAAGCGCTTGGGCGAAGCTGTGCCGCGTAATTGAACGAGAAGATCTGTTAGCCGACGAGAGACTTCAAGACATTCGAGGACGCTTCCAACATATGCCCGAACTAGTCGCCGCTATCGATCAGGCCCTTTCGCATCGAAGCCGAGACGAATGGGGAGAAATTTTCGATGCGAACAGCATTATCTGGGGACCGGTGCTTGGCCTTCACGAAGTCGCTTCCGATCCCCAGGCTGAGGCACTCAACGTTTTCCCGACAGTTCACAGCGATCAAATCGGTTCGTACCGAACCGTCGCCGTTCCCATGCGATTCACCGACGTTGACGTTGGACCGAAGGGCCCGGCGCCGATGTTGGGACAACACACGCGGGAAATTCTCGCTGAAGCAGGTCACGATCCAGAAAAAATTCAATCTCTAGTTGAACGTGGTGCAATCGGGGAGTTGTCCTAAATCTTTTAGTCCATACGCGACGCGCTTTTTGCCGTTGCCAGATCGCAGGCATTTTCGCGTTTACCGAATCAGAGTTGAATTTCTTCGGGGGCGATCATTTGACTTTGCAGCACCCAACCAATGACTCCAATTTCATCAATGACAGTTGTGCGGCAACACGCCAAATTCGTTGATGAACGCTCAACTGCGGAGTCAAGCAAGATCCATTCGGATTGCGGCAGACGCAGCAGTTGGAGCGTTACGTCGGTGTTGATGAACGACTGTTCGCCCTCAGCATATTCGAAGCCAACTGCTGCTCCTAAGTCGGACAAAGTCGCAACCTGCTGAAACTTTGAAGCTGATTCACCGGCTATTAACGCGTGATCGAGGCGCGCCCATATGAGTCCAGGACCGGACTCCTCTGTAGACCCAGTAATCACACGAAGTTCGACCGCGTCCGCATTGAATCCAGGCCTCGGGTATTCCATATCGGGATGTGCCCCAGGGTTAGCTCGTTGGGAGGGAATAGGTGGGACTGATATTTGCTTTCCCGTCAGATCTTCCGGTCGGGAAAGCCACTGCGAGGTAGCGCGTGCTAACAGCTTGCCTTCATGAGTTATCGATGCTTCTGCAACGGCAGTCCGTTTTCCATTCTTCACAACGTTGGCTGAAACTCCCAACTTGCCGACTGGGACCCCTGAGAGAATCTCTACGGTGTAGCGCGAACAGATCAGATCTTCTCGATCGAGTTCGCGTTCTATCAACCAACTCATCAAGCCACAAATAGGTCCGCCATGCATCACGCCATGACTCCACGGGCCACGGGTTAGTTCGGTCGCTTCGACTCCTCCTTCGCATGTCAAGAAGAGCGCTGGGGGATATTCTTCTGGGGCGGGGGTGGGCATCGAACCACGTTAGGGTGCGGAAATGCACCCGTTCCGATTTGGCGTCCAGTTTTCCAAATCAGCGTCGGGGGATGACTACCGAGATACGGTCCGGCGAATCGAAGACTTGGGTTACAGCACAGTTTTCTGCCCTGACCATTTCGATGATCAGTGGGCGCCTACAGTCGCGCTCACCGTGGCAGCGGAAGCGACGACAGATCTGCGTGTCGCAACGCTCGTCTACGACGTGGACTATCGCCACCCTGTTGTGCTTGCGAAAGAAATCGCCACGCTCGACCTTGTCTCAAACGGACGTGTGGAGTTTGGGATCGGCGCCGGATGGATGTCAGCTGACTACGACACGGCCGGCATTCCATTCGATAAAGCCGGCATTCGCATTGACCGAATGGTCGAAGCCATTGACGTCGTTCGAGGTCTCTGGTCGGGCCAACCTTTAAATTTCCAGGGAGATCACTACGTGGTTCGCGATATGACGGGAGCACCGAGCCCTTGTCAGCCTGGCGGGCCACCAATAATCGTCGGAGGCGGCGGGAAACGAGTCTTAACCGAAGCAGCCCGGCGAGCTGACATTGTTGGACTTAATGCTTCACTCCACGCCGGATCTGTAGGCCCAGAGACAGCATTATCTGCTCTTGGAGAGAGATTCTTGGAGCGACGTAACTGGGTGGAGGAGGCGGCAGGAGAACGATTCTCCCAACTCGAACTTCAGATGAATACCTTTATGACCGCTGTAACTGCTACCACTGCAGAAGCTGACGAAATGATTGAGGGGATGGCACCGATGTTCGGTCTCTCGTCAGATCAGGCACGAACTATCCCGATGGTCCTTGCCGGGACCGTTAATGACGTTTGCGAGCAGCTTCACCATCACCGTGAACTCTACGGAACAAGCTACTGGGTGATCCATGAAGGAGAAGTCGACGCCATGGCTCCAGTAGTAGCCAAAATGTCAGGCACCTAGCTTCGGGTTACCGAATGATGACTCAGTGTCAGCCCCTAGGCCTATGGTCGTTGCTGTGATCGATCTGGAGGCAGTCAGCTTCGGTAGGGACGCCACCGAGAAGCTCTCCGGATTAGTTCGCGATTCGAAGACCAAAGACGTTTTCACACCTGTGACTGTCATAGTTCCGACGAACTACGCAGCGGTGAGTCTTCGCAGGGATTTAGCTAGCGGAAAATACGGACCAACGTCGTGGGTTGGAACAGGCCTAATTAACACAAACTTTTTGACTTCATACCGCTTGGCTGAATCGGTCACCGGTGACAGTTTCTTAGCCCAAGGGCGCCAGCCGGTACGCAGCACTGTGATTGGTGCGGCGCTACGCCAAATACTTCTTGATAAACCTGGCATTTTCGGGCCAATTGCGCATCACGGTGCCACGGAACGGGAACTAATTCGGGTGTACCGCGAACTTCGCGACTTAGAGGATGAGCAACTCGATGAGGTTGCGGCACTGGGTGAGAGAACCAGCGAAGTGATTCGGGTCTACCGCTCTGCTCAAAAGTTACTGGAGAAAGACTGGTTCGATCAGTTCGATCTCTTCCGATCCACAGATCTCTCAACGCAGAAAATATCTGACTTCGGAAAGCTAGTGCTCTTCCTCCCTCAACAACTAGCCACTACCGAGACAAAGTTTCTTTCTCGCCTATCAGGGCTCAGCCCTATCGTCGGATTGATTGGTTTGACCGGCACAGGCGACGCAGACCGCGATCCGCAAAGGATCGCTGATCTTTTCGGTAGTCAATTGTCGCCGCTAACCACTGCACCAATCTCCACAAATACGGTCCTTTCGGTTAGTGACCCAGATGACGAAGCTCGAACCACCGTCCGATCAGTCATCGGTTTACTTGATGAAGGAGTCACGGCCAGTCAGATAGCTGTTCTCTACCCACACCGGCACCCCTATGCCCGTCTACTTGAGGAGCACCTCAACGGATCGGGCATCTCCTTCAGTGGTGTCTCATCTCGAACAGTTGCTCACTCAATGCTGGGCCGCTTCATCACGAGTTTGCTGGCTTTGCCAGACAAAGATCTGGGCGTCAACGAACTGCTCGACTTTTTTTGCAGCGCTCCGATACGACAGCATCCCGATAGCCCGACGACAATCCCAGCGGTTTCTTGGTCCCGAACTGCCATAACCGCTGGCGTCAGCACGGGGCTAGATGACTGGTCAGACAAACTCACCCGACATCGGGAGCAGCTTTTAGCCACGGCCACGCGAGAGCGGCTCCGCACCGGAGATGACCGGCAGGCAAGTCGTTACGAAAGAGCAGCACTAGAGGCTGAGGAACTCTTGACCTTTGTCACTGAACTCCACGAAATCGTAAACCCAGATAGCTTGCCCAGCGGTTGGGTTCAACTGTGCTCCTGGTTGCGAAAGGCAATGGAACGTTATTTAGATCCGAGCAACCAACTTGATTCACAGAAAGGAGATCTCGCCGCAGTAGAACAAGCTTTAAATCAGTTACAAAGCCTGGCTCAGGTTGAGCCAAACACAAGCTTCACAGTTTTCCGGCGAAGCTTAGAAACACAACTACAAGACAGCAGTGAACGCACCGGAAAGTTGGGTCAAGGCATCTTTGTAGGCGACATACGCCAAGCTTGGGGCCTCAATTTCGAACACACGTTCATTTTGGGACTAGCCGAAGGAATCTTTCCTCAACCACCTAGCAAGAATGGGGTCATCTCCGACGAGGACCGATCTGAACTAGATGGCCTACTCGCGATGTCACGAGATGCGATACACAACGACCAGCGTCGGTTCCTTGCCGCCCTGTCATCGTGCAATTCCAACACACTGCTGTTTCCGCGAGGTGACCTGCGTCAGCACAGAGAGAACTACCCTGCTCGATGGCTAGACCAAATAGCCGCCCGCAGGGGAACCCTTTCACTCGACGAAGCGCTCAAGAGCCCAGAACACCCCTGGGCACAACATCAGTCATCATTTATCGCTGGCCTTCGAAGCTCAAAATTCCCAGCGTCACTCCAAGAATTCGATCTGGCGGCGTTGCTCGACAGCCACGAACAAGGCCAAGACCTCACAGCTGTTTCATTAAACAACACATCCGCGTTTGAAGCCGGCCGACAACTTATCGAAAGTCGAAATAGCAGCGCATTCACGCGTTTCGACGGCAACCTAACTGATCTAGTAGACCCAAAAATGGTACGGACCGACGTACTCTCACCAACACGCCTGAAACAGTGGATTGATTGTCCGCACAGCTACTTTCTGCGTCATGTCTTAGGTGTCGATGAGCCGGAGTTCTCTCGGCACGAATTTCGCATTCCACCACTAGTTCGTGGATCGTTAATTCACGAGGCGGCTGACCGTTTTTTTCGCGATCAAATATCGAAAGGCAACCCGCCGGGCCCGGATCGTCAATATAGGGAGACCGACATTTCTTCCATCAGACAGTTCGGCATCGAAGTTGCATCAGAACTGGAAGCCCAAGGACTTGTGGGCAGGCCACTGTTTTGGAGTCGGGATCGCGAACAGTTACTGAACGATCTAGTGGGAATCTTGAAACACGATCGGCAAAGGGAAACGAGAGGAACGGTGATAGCCACAGAATTGAAATTTGGTTTGCCAGACGGCGAGTTCCCACCTCTTAAACGAAGACTCCCGTCCGGAAGAGTGGTGAATTTCAGAGGCAGCATCGACCGCGTCGAAAAAACAGACGCTGGAACTTTAGTAGTAGTTGATTACAAGACCGGAAAAATTGATAGCTACAAGGACCTCAGTCCTGAGGATCCAATTTTGGGTGGTTCTCAACTTCAGTTACCTCTCTACGCTCTCGCAGCAGACGCCTACTTAGGCCAAAAAGCTGGTGGTGTTCACGCAAGCTATTGGTTCACCAGCGACACCCAACGTTGGTCAACTCGTGGTTACGTAATCACCCCAAAAATCCTTGACACTTTCGACGAAGCAATCGACGTCATCGTTAACGGAATAGAGGCCGGTCTATTCCCATCCAAACCCGCGCCGTTTTCGTCGAAATGGACCGGCGTCGGTAAATGTATTTTCTGTGATCCCGACGAACTTGGCACTAGAGAAATCGAGGAAAAGTGGCAATCCATGTTGACTGTGGAGTCGCTTGCTCCTTATCTACGACTCCGGGGCGAAAGCAACATTGCCGACGACGAAAATAATTACGATGAATAACGACGTCATGCCTCCAGATCAACCGGCAAGAGATGTCATCGCATCTCAGCACAACGAGACCTTGTTTGTAGAAGCAGGTGCTGGCTGCGGAAAAACTGAAGCGTTAGTCGGGCGAGTCATCAACCTCATTAGTTCATCAGATGAAGTATCACTTGACGATCTGGCTGTGATCACTTTTACGAACAAAGCCGCTGCAGAACTTCGGCACCGGATTAGATCCCGCCTAGAGGAACTTCTAGTCGACTGCTCCGAACCTTCGATACAAGAAAGGTTGAAGGTTTCGTTGGAGCAACTCGATAGCGCCGCTATTTCAACGTTGCATGGTTTTGCCAGACGACTCCTCACTGAGCACTCAATAGAGGCCGGACTTCCTCCAAGCTTTGAGGTTCTTGATGAAATTTCTACTCAAGTTGAGTTTTTAGAGAGATTCGAGAAGTTCTTAGATTCGCTCCTACTTGACCCGGCATGGTCCAGAACACTCTTGATCGGAGATGCACTCGGCATTAATCCGGCTAAAGATCTATTGCCGTTGGCTGCAGAACTTCACAAGAACTGGGATTTGCTGAGACCAACAAATCCCCCAGAACCTGACGAAATTGAGTTCGAGGACCTTATTGCTAAAGGCCATTCGTTAGTCCTGCAACAAAACACCTTCCTGGATTCCGCTGACTCGGACAGTATGACCAAATGTTTAGACGCAATTCACGGATTTGTAGGAGAACTCGAAACCGCGTTTGACGAAATTCAACAGGTGGCCACGCTTGCAGACCCCAATTTGCCTAGTGGAAAACGAGCAGGGCGAAAAGGAAACTGGGCGGACATAGAAAGTCTTAGGTCTGATTACGAACGCTACCGATCTGAAGTGGCCTTGTTTAAAGCATCACTGGTAGATCTCATTCTTCGACGGCTCATCGCTTGTCTCACGACCTTCATATTGGACGGTGTTCGCGAACAGCGAAATCGAGGGCGTCTCGACTATCACGACCTCTTAGTTTCCGCCCGAGAAGTACTTGGCCATTCGATTCACGGCCCGCTCATCAGAGCGAAGGTACATAGAAAATACAAGCACCTTCTCATTGACGAATTCCAGGATACGGATCCAATTCAGGTCGAAATCACCACATTGATAGCGTCACCAAACGACACCGATCCAGCGTCTCCATGGCAAAAAACTTCGACTCTTCCTGGGCGCCTGTTCTTTGTCGGGGACCCCAAACAATCGATATATAGATTCCGTAGAGCAGATATCAGTCTGTATTTGGACGCCCAAAGGAAATACGAAAGCGGACAATGCCAACTGTCAACGAATTTTCGTAGCACCCCAGAGATCATTAATTGGGTCAACGAAATTTTCGGCAAATTAATTGATCCTCGTCATGGCAGTCAGCCCGGATATACACCGTTGATTCCAATTCGGGAGAGCGCTCCAGTGGGCGACGCTGTCTCCCTACTCGGCGCTACTCCGCACCCAAAATCGGAACCCACCAAGTCGGATACGAACGCTGTACGGCTATCTGAAGCGCACGACATCACCCAAACTGTGATTCGTATGGTGCGCGAAGGCTGGTCAGTCGAGCAGGACGCCGAGTGGAGGAAGGCCAGATTTAGTGACATTGCAGTGCTGGTTCCTACCCGGTCAAGAATGTTCGAGATTCAGAGAGATTTTGAAAAAGCTGGCGTTTCCTATCGCGTCGCCTCCACAAACAACGTTTGGCGAAGCCAAGAAATCCGGGACCTTGCCATGTGTCTTCGAGCAATTAATGACCCATCCGATTCCTTGGCAACGGTCTCCGCATTGCGCTCTTCTGTCTACGGATGCGGCGACGACGACTTGTACCGATTCAAGACAACTAACTTTGAAGCGTGGGTCTGGAGCACTCTTACTGCCTCAGAACATGCAGAACGAGCAAACAATGGCGATCCGGTTGCCGTCGGATTGGCTCACCTAGCGCAACTTCATGAACAACGTTCGGTCTTATCTCCTTCAGAGTTGATCGGACGACTCATGAAAGATCGTCAGTTGGAAGAACAATGCGTTGCCCGCAAACACCCCCGTGAGTCTCTGCGTCGCTTCAGATATGTAGTTGACCAAGCTCGCGCGTGGTCCGATACAGGCAAGGGAGATCTTCAGAGTTTCATTTTCTGGATCGCTCAACAAACAGCCGAAAATGCTAGGCCCGTTGAAACAATCCTCTCCGAAGATGACGAAGACTGCGTCCAAATTATGACTGTCCACGCGGCGAAGGGCCTCGAGTTTCCAATTGCAATAGTCGCCGGGTTACCCCTCCAGACACGCAGAGACTCTGGCGTGAAAGTGGGATACACCCCAAACTCCGAGATGCCCGAGGTGAAAATTCGAAAAGGGCTCGAAACCCTCGACTTTGATGACTGGGCGCAAGCCGAAAAACTCTTCGATCATGACGAATCGATTCGAACTTTGTATGTTGCTTGCACGCGTGCACGCGACCATTTAGTCGTCTCGTTACATCGCAAAGAGACCGCTCCAAAGTCTGGTCTGGAACATCAAACCTCAGCGGAACTGCTCGCAGAGGCTTCGACCGACGCAGAGCACGTCGCAGTTGACTATTCAAACCACACGGAGATTTGGAGTAGCGATCAGACAAGCTTCTCTGTTTCTCGTCCAAGCCTGTCGGAATGGCTTAAACGCTATAAGAATGCTGTCAAGTTCAGCGGTCGCCACCGATTTATGAGTGCTACTCATATCGCTCAATCCGCCGACCGACCGGCAACTGTTTCTAAGAGCGGCGAAATCCGCGAACCCGGCCTTTTGAAGGACGGAGACGAATCAGAGTTACCAATCCAAGGTCGGGGTCGTTATGGGACCGCTATTGGGCGCGCAGTCCACGCTGTGCTCCAAACAGTTGATTTAGAAACCGGAACTGGACTTGGGCCTCTCGCCAGAATTCATGCTGAAGCTGAAGGGGTAGCAGAACTGTCAGACGAAGTTACTTCCTTAGCTTTGTCCGCTCTTGCAAGCGAGGAAATTCAACGAGCTGTCAGTAGTAGATATTGGCGTGAACTATATGTCGCATGTCCGATAGGCGATCAGGTCATTGAAGGCTACGTGGATCTTGTCTACGAAACCGACGAGGGGCTGGTGGTAGTTGACTACAAGACTGATCAAATCGATCCTTCCGAGCTAGGGCGCAAGGTTGAGCGTTACCGACTTCAGGGTGCCACCTACGCAACAGCACTTGAGGCAACGACTCGACAACGTGTTGCGCGCGTCGTGTTCGTTTTTCTGTCGCCAACTTCACCGGCACTGCTTGCCTCGCTACCCAACCTCGAAGAAGCCATCGCTGAGGTTCGGACGTTTATAGAGCACGAGGGGGCGGTTGGTAGCCACCCATGAGTTCTCCGATGTGTCCGGCCAAGGCAATGGTCAGCTTGTCGCTCCCGTACGGACCGACCACTTGACAGCCGATGGGAAGCCCTGAGGGTCCGAGCCCTGTCGGAGGCACCGTAGAGGGTAGATACGCCATCCCAACCATGACGGTCCACTTCACGACGTCAATGTAGTTACGTTCTTCACCATTGCAGAAAAGAGTTCGACTTCCAAAGTCCCCTTCTTGTTGGTGAGCGAATGGCGGCACGAAGCTAACTGGCATTATCAGTGCGTCATAACCCTCAAAGAACTCCGCCCATTTGAGTCTCATCTCTTCGCGTCTGGCGTGGTGGTCAAGCCAAATCCGGTGGCCCGGACCATCACTATCCGTACTTTGCGAGGTTGCTCTTTGAACTAGCCACAACCCCAACATTGCTGCTTCCTCTGGATCTAAAGCGGGCCTTGCGCCGCGATCAACAACGACTCCATCTTTTTCTAGTTCTCCGACAACTTTCTCAAGGTGTTCACGTACCTCATCATCAACAGGGCAGAATTCATCGTCAAGCCAAGCTCCCACCTTTAAATCCTTAAGATCCCGCGGCGCGCTTCGCAGTTGCGGTACCCAAGGAGGCGAGTTCCGCTTCAACACTTCCAAAAGAAGTTCGAGGTCCTGGGAACTCCTGGCTAAGGGTCCAAAAACGTTAACGTCGGCTTCGTTCACTCCACCGTTGACGTGGTCGAGATATCCGGTGGTCGGGATCACACCAAAACTAGGCTTATGCCCCCATATTCCATTGAACGCAGCTGGGAACCTGATCGATCCGCCGATATCAGTGCCGATCTCAAAAGACGTAAACCCCATCGCAACCGCCGCTGCAGCACCTCCAGAAGATCCACCAGGTCCGCGAGATAAATCCCATGGGTTGTTAGTGGTCCCGAATATTTCGTTGTACGCCTGAATATCACCCGACCATCGAGGCAAGTTCGTCTTTCCCATGACGATGGCGCCTTCTCGACGAACCGCGCTAACCACCGCTGCGTCGCGCTCCGGGACATTGTCGGTGAGTTCCACTGCCCCACCAGTCGACCTCAAGCCTTTGGTTTCCAACGCGTCTTTCACCGTGATCGGAACACCATGCAGGCGTCCGAGTACCTGCCCCTTGGCTTGAGCGGAATCAGCAGCATCGGCATTAATCAGCGCCGTTTCAAAATCTCGGGTAACTACCGCATTGATCTCACCATCTCGACGTTGTATTCGATCAATGCAATGTTCGGTCAATTCGCGGCTCGAAATTTCGCTCCGGCTAATCAAATCCACCTGCTCAACTGTGGACAGCAGTGCTACGTCTTTCACTGGACCCCCCTTTTTTTGAAATTCATCCACCCAAAACAAATAACGCTGGCCCTTGCGACGTCTCGACAACCATTGTCAACTCCGCTGAGTCGAGACCCAGTCTGCCCCAGAACGAAGGCAAACCGGCCAGTTCCTCCAACGGTTGCTCTCCACTGGAATCTCGGAACCAAAGTCCTTCTTCTCGTTCAAAGATTAGAGACGTGCCTGAAGAACTCGCTAAGGCATCAATAAGTCTCAGCGCGAGCTGGGGAATAAGTTGGTTCCGGTCTAGGCGCTGACCGTCATGCACGGTGTGAGCGGCATCTTCGGACACTACTAAGCCATCTACTACGCCCAGCTCGGCCACCCGCTGCCCCATCACAAGGGTCGTACCCCAGTTGTCACCGTCAGCGGAGCGGCTCACCATTGATCGTTGTATGGGTCCAGTGTCAAGAAATTCCTGTGCTTCGAAAGGACCGAGTTTGTCAAGAGAGTGCACCACCCGGCCGGCTTTACGATCAGTCGCGAATATAAGGCCGTCGACAATTTCCGCATCAACCACGTCAATACCACGACTTTGTAATAAGCAAACTGGGTCAAGTGACAGCTCTTCGACTCGGGAGAGAACTAGTTCGTGGTCTGTGACGCGGAGTCTCGCCGCGGACACCGCACTAACTAAGCCGGTGGCAAATTCATTTGGCAGTTCATATCGCTTCCAGGTGTTTCCATCTCGAACTTGGATCACCAGGGCGCGAGTGCAGACGTCCTCTCCCAGCCACCCGGCTACACGCAGCACTTCTTCACCTGCGCCCAAATCAACTGCTATGACCTCTAGCGACGCAGGCATTGCCAGTTCGCGCCATGATGACTCATCTCGCACAAACCACTGTGAAATGACTCGGGCTAACACCCTGTCACCCGAGTACATGTATTCCGTCGTCGCGCCAGTTACCGGACCCTCGACTTTGGTCCAGCGCGATTCAGATGATCCGCTCACCGATGTCGAAGTAACGTCTGCGTCCTCCGTAGCTGCTCTCGCTACCGTCTCGTAGGTGGGACTTGTGGAAACCAGCGAAGCTGATGAGTCTTCGTCTGTCGGTTCGTCTGCGGACATCAATTTTGTCGTTTGATCTGTTTCGGCTAGCGGAGCCAAATTCAGAGATGTGGCTTGTTCATTGCTGCGACTCGATAACACACCGACTAATCCGCCGATTGCTCCCAATACGATCAATGTCCCAAGTCCGCGCAGGATGAAGCGTTGGCGGCGCGCTCGGCTGGAGGCGCGAATACGCACGGCGTCCACCATCCCGGGCGTAAGAGCAACTTGTTCGCCGGTATCGCGTAAATGCCGTCGAACTTCATCGTCAAGATTCATGGTGAACGTCCTCCTGACTTACCCCTGATCGAAGCACCGAAGGGTCACTCAACTCATTAGCAAGCTGACCTAGGGCACGGCTCAGACGGCTCTTCACAGTTCCCGGCCGGATGCCAAGCGCATCGGCTGTTTCGTCAACCGACCAATCCATAAAGAACCTAGCCACCACAACGGTCCGGTGGCTAGGTGACAACCCCGCGAGCGCCCTCTCAAGGTCGATATCCACTAACTCGTCTTCTATCGGTTCGTAGTTCATTAGCAAAGGGCGTTTGTCGCGTTCTCTTCGCGTGCGACGTAGCCACGACCGAGCCCAGTTCATCGCAACGCGGTAAATCCAACCTTGGGGGTTCTTGTAGGTAGAAACTTCAGCCCACCTCTGACAGGCTCTAACGAACGCTTCGTCAGCAGCTTCTGCGCCAAGATCAGCGTTTCTCAGACTGAGGCTCAGAGCGCGGGCAATCTGATCACGATTCTGAAGGTAGAAACTGTCGAAGTCCTGGTATGCGTCGGTGGGGCCTTCGGGTCTTCGCCGAACAGCGGCGACGCTGTCATGACTCGGGTCGTCGCCCATTCGGTTCCCCTCGGTTTCGATGAACATGACCGCGGTCCACTGATCTCTCGTGATGGTTAAGCCCAAAGGATAAGACGTTCATGTCCATTGACCATTCCCGCTTTATCGCAAACTTACCGGGAGTGTTCCCTCACCTGCCTTCAGGTCTGTACAGCTTGATAGGGCCTTGCCCAGTCATCATTTCACTTTGACGATGCCACGGTCTGCCAGCGTGAGCTCCTCCATCGACGACCATCGCTGTGCCAGTAATAAAAGTGGAGTCATCTGAGGCAAGGAAAAGAGCCGTTTGGGCAATGTCCTCAGCTTCACCTACACGCCCTATTGGTTGGTAGCGGCCAAATCGGTCACGGAATTTTTGGCGCCGATCCGCGTCCAATGGGCCGTGCGCTAGTGGCGTTGCGACTACCCCGGGGCATATTGCATTCACTCTTATTCCCTGTTGCCCGAGTTCGAGTGCGACCGATTTTGTGAGGTGAATGACTGCCGCTTTAGTGGCGGTGTAGAGATGCGGTGACTCACCGGCCTGCAACCCAGCTACCGATGCAGTGGAAATAATGGAGCCGGACCCTTGTGCTTTCATCACTGGGGCGGCATGTTTCATTCCAAAGAACACGCCTTTAAGTAACACGTCAACAGTGATATTGAAATCGTCTTCACTAATAGATTCCACAGGGCCTCGGGCCCCTCCGAACCCCGCGTTGTTAAACATCACATCAAGACGTCCCCAACGTGATTCGGCCCTCGAAACAGCGGCGACTATATCCGCTTCACATGACACGTCAACGTGGAGGAAGTCCCCTAAATCTCCGAGTTCAGCGGCAACGATTTGTCCCTTTTCATCGTTCATGTCGGTAACGAGAACCCTGGCTCCCTCAGATGCAAAGAGTCGCGCAGTTGCAGCGCCCATCCCACTCGCGGCGCCCGTAATGACCGCTACTTTCCCCTCAAGTCTGCCCACTGGTTCTCTCCTCCGGTGGATTCTGTTCTAACAGCACACCAGCTTCAAATAGGGCCGTGACTTCGTGGTCGCCGACACCCAACCAATCATTCAAAACCTCAGAATTGTGTTCCCCTCTGTAGGGGGCAACTTCGTTGGACGACAAACCAGACTGGCTCTTCGAAAACCGGTAAGGCGTTTGAGCTACGCGTCTAGTGGAACCATCACGCGCGTCAATGTCCACCGACGAACCTCGAAACTGGGCTGTCGGCGATTCATATGCCTCAGCAGTCGTTTTTATGTCACCCCACGCGAGGTTGCATGAGTCAAGCGCGTCATACATCTCGGCTCTTGAAGCGAACGAACTCAGAAAACTGTTGATTGCTTGCTCCCGATATTCGCGTTTGGTGGGTATGTCGCTGTTTGGCGGAGCGTTGTCTTCCAGTCCGTGAACTTGGTGGAGTTGCTTCCAGATCCACCTGAAGTCACCCGCTGTTAGGACCGGACCGTCCACGCCTTCCCACACCAGACCACCAGCAGCGGTGTACCGCAAGTCGTCGAGACCCACGTGACTGGCGTCATCGGTCGCGAGAAAAGCGTCAAGCATGCACATATCGATGTGTTGGCCTTCCCCGGTCTGTTCCGCTACGCGTAGTGCCGCCAAAAGACCAATCGTGCCGTGCAGCGATGCGTTGGTGTCTGCCGCTGAAAGGTTCAAGTCAATGACGGGGTGGTTATTCCACTCGGCGCTGCGATGAAGCCACCCTGATTCTCCATGAAGAATCGGAGCATATGCGGCACGAGCCGATTCTGGGCCTTCCTGCCCGAATCCTGAGATTGAAAGCATCACAAGCTTCTCGTTGACCAATCGCAAATTTTCGTACGCAAGGCCGTACCTTTTCATCACCCCAGGTCGAAAGTTTTCGATCACCACATCGGCTTCAGCGGCCATTCGAAGAACTAGCTCAGACCCGCCCTCAATTCGCAGGTCTACGCATACATTGCGTTTACCAATATTTTGCTGGGTGTAATAGCCCGCTAACCCAGCACGAACCTTCCCCCAATTCCGGGTCACATCACCTTCTGGGGGTTCCACTTTCACTACCTCGGCTCCGAGGTCGCTGAGGATCCGGCCCGCGAAAGGTCCAGCTAACACTCTGCTCATATCGAGCACTTTGATTCCTTCAAGCGGTCGCACCGCGCCCCCTAGGCCCAATGTTCGAAATTGGATGCGTTGGCAGTCTCGCGCGTGTACATCTTTTGATCTACCAAGGTCAACGAAGACCAGTTCGACCACAGTTGGTTGAACCATTTGGCAGTGGCGTCCTATGCGCACTCCGTGAAGTCTTTAAACGGGTTCGTCACCTTCGATAGTTACTCGGTGCATGTAGCGCCTTTGCCCCTGATAGTCATTTAGGGCGTAGTGCTGCACAATGCGGTTGTCCCACATCGTGACAGTCCCTACTTCCCACTTGACTCGGCAAGTGAACCGTTCTTCTTCGCAATGTTGGTAGAGGAATGCGAGCAGAGCTTGACTCTCGCTTTTTCGCATTCCCTTGATTCTTTCGGTAAAGGGCCGGTTGACGTACAGCGCTCGCAAAGCTGATTCTGGGTGAGTGCGGACCACGGGGTGTTCAACCAGCTGGTGTGCCTGTTCGGAAACCTCCAACGTCATGGATCCATATTCGTTTTTATGTTTGTCGGAATCGCCTCCAGCGCCGTATTGGCTAGCCGCTGAGTGGATTCCTGTAAGCCCATTGACGATTGTCTTCATTGTGTCGGACAGAGCCATGTACGCAGCGTGTTGGTTAGAGAACACAGTGTCACCGCCGTATTCAGGAACTTCTAGTGCGTACAGAACCGAGCCAAGCGGAGGTTCGGGAAGAAACGACATGTCGCTATGCCATCCGCCGCCGAAATTGATGGTGTCCTGTGGTTCTTTAATGACAGCGACGACTTCTGGGTGGTCATCCAGTCCGGTGATGTAGGGATGCGTCTCAAGGCAACCGAAATGTTTCGCGAAACGTTTTTGTGTCATCGGTGAGAGTTCTTGCTCTCGAAAGACAAGGACGTGATACCGATTAAAAGCTTCGCGTATGTCGTCGATTAGGCGTCCGCTGGCGTCACCCAAGTCCACACCCTGAATTTCCGCACCCAAAGCGCCAGCTACCGGTCGGATGGAAAGGTTCAAATCGGAGCTCTTGTTCACGTTTGTAAGGTTAGTCAGCCATGCGGCGGAGTCTGTCCCCAACCTCACCAATCGCCTCAATCCCAGCTTCCGTACTGGTTGCGACTGGGGTGAGATTGAAATGCCTACATCCAGCTTCGAGATAGGGCGCTAGATAGTCGACTATGTCGTCGATTGTGCCGTGTGGTGTGTATCGCTCAAATTTTTCGAACGGAACCCTATAGAACCCCTCCATAGCTGGCCCTACGAACGATGCCGCTTCCGCGCGATTTTCTCCGATTCCGACCCATAGCTGAATCCCGTGATCTGGATCGACATCTCGCCCTGCCTTTCGTGCCGCATCATCAAAGACCGTTAGCGCCTCGACATATCTTTGGCTTGAACACCACGCGCCAAGCCATCCCTCGGCGAAGCGACCAGCACGACGAAGCGCAGCATCGGATCGTCCTCCTACGTAGAACGGGATCGGAGGATCTGGGACTGGAACGATGCGTGCTTGCTCCAAACTGAAGAATTCGCCATCATGATCCACTGTGACCCCAGCTAGGAGTTGTTGAAGCACATCAAGAGATTCGTCTGTTCGTTTCCCGCGAGTTCGAGGGTCAACCCCACATACTTCAACTTCATGGCGGTCGTCACCACCGACTCCCACACCGAAGCTAACTCGACCTGGAGCCATTTCTGCAAGGTTGGCGAGCTGGCGAGCTACGGGCATCGGGTGGCGAAGGGCGAGTAAGTAAACCCCAAGGTAGATACCCAATGTGGGATGAAGATTTGCGAGGGCAGCACCTATCACCATGCCATCGTGTCCGTGCCCAATTCGGAAACTCACATGGTCAGCAAAAAACAAGTGATCAATACCCGCGTCGGCTACAAGATTCACTACCTGAAGGCGCTCCTCCCATGGGCGAGTCCAAATATCGAGGCCGGGGGTGACACCAACTCGAACCGCTGGGCTCATGATTTAGGCGTCATGA
>Ga0209035_10000212_pt1 | contig 23533 bp, 37 predicted proteins | sample MarorgKNORR_S2LV_6_FD_188220 | JGI IMG/M metagenome (GOLD analysis project Ga0209035, IMG submission 188220) | Marine microbial communities from the Southern Atlantic Ocean, analyzing organic carbon cycling - AAIW_A/KNORR_S2/LV (SPAdes) (version 2) | ecosystem: Environmental > Aquatic > Marine... | reverse complement strand
ACTTAAATCAAGAAATGAATATCGAGATTTCAATTCCAGACCCATTAAAAAGACAATCATCATCAAGAAGATATGGCGGTGGTGGCGGATCAAGATCAAATTATTCTAGAGGCGGCGGTTACGGTAGAGGCGGCGGTTACGGTAGAGGCGGCGGTGGCGGATACGGTAGAAACTCTAGAGATGACAGAGGAAGTAAAAGAAGGGATAGCGGTGGCGATGGTAAAAATAGCTACGGCGGACGCAGTAGATGGTAATATTACAAAAATTTAAAGACAAGAGCACATTAATTAATTCAAGGTAAAAGAATGCATAAAGGATTCATTTTATTAAATTGTGATCTAGGAGCAGAAGAATACATCGTAGATCAATTAAAACAAATGTCAATAATTGCTAATGCATATTTGACTTTTGGAGCATATGATGTAATTGCAGAAATTGAAACAGAAAACCAAGATGGATTTGAAAAAGTAGTAGCAACTATTAGAAAACTATCAAGAGTAGTAAGTACAATGACATTAAATGTCATTGATACGAGTAAATAGCCAAAAATTATTTTTTAACTAATTTTTTCTGTAATTTAGAATTCTCTTTTTCCAAAGTTTTTACTTTTTTTACTACTTTTTTTAATTCAATATTCATTTTTTTTAAGTCCTTTTCTACTTTTAACAAATTAGTTAATGACTGACTAACTTTTTTGGTAGAAACATTATTTGTGGAGGGGAATTCTTTTTTCAATTCTTTTTTTACTTTTAAGGTTCTTTTTAGATCTTTCTATCAAAAATACACAAATTATGTCTCTTGCTCATCAGCATATCCCAATTCCTTTAGAACTTTATAGTATACATCAGGATGAATTTCTTTTAGCTGGACTATTACATCAAAAAAGCTTTTGTCGATATCCTCAGTCATCAATTTTTTGATCTATTATTCACCTAAAATGATTACGGTATTTTGACAATAGACAATAATGAAAGAAAATAATATTAGCACTAGCAAAAAAATCAAATTTAAAATAAATAGTTTAAAATAAAAAAAATACTAATTTGAGGCGTAAAATATGTCAGACATAATTTGGGGAAATGGAAATAATATTATTTCAAAAAGTAGCTTTCAATTAGATGTCACACATAGAAAAGATGGTAATTCAGAAAAATATCAAGATACAGTGAAAATAATAATTTCAGATGTAGATTTACCAGGATTATCAGATAATAAATCAGAATGGACAGTGGAAGACCTTCAAAAAGTTATTGTTAATGCATTTCTGAAATGTGAAATTAATTCAAAAACACCAGAAGGAGATTTAGTGGCAAAAGTATCACATTCAGGAGCTGCAGGATACTAATTGTGGAATTCAATAATATCTACAAGTAATGAAATTCAAAATAAAGATATTAAGAAAATAATTAATGGTCAAAATTCATCAATAATAATTAAAAATTTTTATGAAAAAGAAAATTGTGATAAAATAATTCAAAAAATATCCAATACAAATATTGAAAATGATTCAAAAAAATTTAATCATATTGGTCCATTTTTAATGAATTACACAACAAGAAAGGAAAAATATTTTCAAAATGCAAAAAAAGCAAACATTATTTTTAAAAAAATTTTCTCAAATGTTGAAAATCCAGTTAATAAAATTAAATTAACAATGTCAAAAAGTTTTCCAAATTACAAAATATCAGAAACAAAAGAAAATGAACTAGATTACGCTTCATGTAATATTAGACGACATGTAAAAGGGAAATCAGTACCGCTACACAAAGATAATGTAAAATATGAAGGAATAGAATACAAAATATCAAAAATTAACAATCAATTGTCATGTATTTTACATTTACAACAAACAGAAGAAGGAGGAAATTTAGCAATATACAAAAAACAATGGGAAAAAAAATTGGAAAAATTTAGAGAAATAGAATTTGGATATAAAGATACTTTGAAAAATGGTATCGAAGTGGATACAATAAAATCTAAAGTTGGAGATTTAGTTATACTTAATCCAAATTACCTTCATGAAGTGAGTAAAATTCAAGGAAGTTCAGATAGAATCACATTAGGCATGTTTTTTGGAATTCAAAATAAAGATAAAAAGATCTTTTCTTGGGCATAATTTTTAATTAAAATTTTAAAATATCAATAGCAGAGTAAGATTAATTCCAAAAATTGAGAAATAAGGAGGGAATAATTGTTATATGAGGAAATTAGGATTGTTTCAAATTGCAGAAAATTGAATATGAAGGAACAGTTTGGGTACTAAATTACAATAATCCAGAACCACTATTAGATCATGCAATTCACATGTTAGAAAGACATGGGGTAAAACGTGAAGATATGGAAATTACAGAAACACCAAAAGCCAAAGTAGGAGCAATTGTTGTTGAAATATGGCCTTATGAATTAGTTATAGGCAGAGTGAGAACAACTAGAAATGATTCATTTATCAGCGGTACTGAATTTAATATTGAATTAAAATTAGATGAAAAGGGAAATTACGTAGATTACCTTTGAAGAAAAAGAAAATTCAAAATATCATTATTTTGGCTATTGCTATTTTAATAATTGGTTCAATTATTGCATATAATTATTCAACAGACATTACAAAACAAAAAGGATTACAATTTGGAAATGAATTAAGTCAGATTGAAAGCAATATTTCAGATATACAAGGAAAGTTCTATTCTGAAAAAACAAAATGGGTGGAAGGGGATATTTCAAAAGAGGAATTGTTAAAATTTTATGAAATTCATGTAAACAATTTTAGAGAAACAATTTCAAAGTATGATGAATTAACACCACCAGAGTTATTCCAAAGTTCAGTAGCATTATTAAAAATCTCAGCAGAAACTCAACTAGAAAGTGATTTACAATTTATTGAATGGGTAAAAACAGGAGATGAATCAGCAAAAATTAGATCAGATACTTTATTCCAAGAATCATATGAATATCAAAATTTAGGATTAGTTGAATTTCAAACAGCAAAAATAGGTATAAAACATTATGTCGGAGGAGAAAAATTTGAAGAACCACAAGGGGTGTCACCACAAAAAGTAGTTCAAGTATCAGAAAAAATGAAAGAAAAATGTAATGAACAATTTAGAAACGAATCAGGCGAATTTGATTCTAATGAGAGAGAAATTGAATGGTTCAATTGTGACAATAAAGCAGAAGAGTGGAAAATAGAGCATTTGCCATAAATAAAAAATATGAAAACTATAGTAATTCAGATTTTTCTAACAAATTCAAAACAGGATAAAGTTCTTCCAATAAATTAGATTTTTCAAGAGTAGTAGGTTTTGAAAATTTTACAGGAAAAGTTACAGTTAACATGTCTTGATCGGTATGAGAAATACCAATAAAATGAGAAATATTATTGATTTCAGAAAGAAATACATCCCATTTTTGTAAATGAATAGATACACGAGAAATATTCTTTTTTACTTCAGAAAGGGTGGTATTCAAATCAGTATCAAATAATTTGAATTTAACGAGAGGAATCATTATCATACCACCCAAGACTTCATCATGATTTTTTATTTTAGACAAAATGATATCTTCAGGATTTTTTGCTGCAGAAAGATCACCAAAATCAGGATCAAAATAGCCACTAACCAATTTTTTAGAATCAAATATACGAAAATATCCATCTTCAAATTCTAATTTCCAAGATGCCAAGAAATTATTCATGAATAACTAATTACTAAACTTTTATTCACAAATATGATTTTCATAAATTTTTAGGCACAAAGAAGATAATATTTTAATTTTCACTTTCAAGTAAATTTAATGCTTTTTGTAAAGATGCTTCAAGTTCATTAATTCTTTTTCTGAGTTCGATATTTTCATCTCTTAAAGAATCTCTCTCCTTAGTGAGTATTTCATTAAGATCCATAATAAAATAAAAAATAATACACTATTTTTATATTACAACTCAATGCAGGCATAAAAATTAAATTTTACATTACAAAGTATGAGAGTTTACTAATTTTTCATCCAATAACTTAACTTCAAAAATATCTTTTAAAAAATATTTTTGCTTTGAATGACTTGTACAAAGTAATACAGAAGATTTAGAATCTCCAACATTATACACGGTAAGATTAATGGGTTTATTATTACAACATATATGACTAACCTCAATTCCAGTTACTTGTTTTGCCATTTCAAACCAAATTAATTTTTGAATTTTATTAAGATGTCGTATAGATTGTAAAGCTAAAGTTTGTCTCTTAATCTGTCTCAACATTTTCCTTATTTCTGGAGAAAGGTGTTCTAACAATATTCAGAATAAAATTATCATTTACATAAGTTTATCATATTTTAAAAAAGATAATTAAATAAACTAGGAGTTAAAGTAAAGATATGTCAATATCAAAAGAAAATAAAGAATTTATCGACAGTTTAATTGAATATTACATTAGTGAATCTGAATCGTATAAACAAATTGCAGAAAATTTTCTTCCAGAAGTAGAATCAATTCCAGATACTGCATTTGGCATAATTACTGGATGTGTGTATTCAGGATTTCTACAGGCATATCAAAATCAACAACAAAGCCCCAGTCTAGAGGATATGGATGAATTTAATCAAATAATTAAAAAAAAGGCACAATTAATTAAAAAATCAATTTCAGAACTAACAAAAATAAATACAGAAATCAAAGAAAAATCAGATTAAAACTAGAATTTAAATTAAAATTAGGCATAAATTTTACATAAATATAAAGAAATAACATTAAGAAATCAAAATTGAAAATATTTAAAAAAAATCAGTACAGTTTAATTTGAATTATAAAAAAATAATATCATGAATATTGATGGCGGTAAGATCATTTTTGGTTTAGGAGTATCATCAGCTGTTGCAACTGCAGTCATTGCATTATATTTCTCGATTCGTTAAAGATAAATCATGAAGATAATGCCATAAAGTATTGTCAGCAATAAATGAGTTTAAAATTACACAAATTCTAGATAATGGTCAAATGATACAATTAACATTAATTGAAAATGTTTCTACAGAACCAATTTCACAAAAACAAATGATCATAGAGAATGTTTCTAAAAAATTAGATTCCGAAACAAAAGAACAAGTAATGCCATTGTTAGAAGCAATTTTACAAGCACAACCAACTGTAAATATTAAATCATACCAACAAACACAAATTACAATAGCAATGCCAAAATCAAGATACGATGGGATGGGTAGACCACAAGTAGGCAGTACAATAGAAGTTAACTTAAAAAAAATCTAAAGTTTTGAATTTACTTCATCTAAAGTATGTAATGCTAATGAACAAGTAAAGTCTTTACAAATAAAAACAGATGTTTTATCTTCAAAAGATTTACCAGTAAAGAAAGGATATTCAGAGAGATTCTTTAACTGATCAGAATTTTGAATGGTTACCATAAAAGAATTGGGTAAATAATTTGTAAATAAGGATTTACAGAGTTCAGAGTTTTCAGAATTAATAACGGTAATTTCAATAGGCTTTTCTAAATACAAAGAAAGAGTATTCAACAAATATCCAAATCCAAATGGATTTTCAGCAGCAATTTGTGCCTGAGATTCCATTATTTTTATTGCAATGTCAAGAAAAGATTGGTCTTGAGACAGGTGATATAATCGCAACATTACAAAAGAAGAAACAGAATTTCCAGAGGGTAATGATAAATCATAATTACTCTTTGGACGAATAATTAATTTTTCATGATCATCAGAAGTCATAAAGAAACTATTATTTTCCGAATCCCAGAAATGATTAATCAAATGATGACCCAGTGTCAATGCAAGTTTAAGATATTTGGAATTGGGTTCAATTTCAAATACATCCAATAATGCATTAACAAAATAAGAATAATCTTCAAGATACCCATTAATTTTTGCAGTGCCATTTTTGTAAGTTCGTAATAGATTATCATCAACAAACAAATTTTTTTCTATAAAAGAAATACAATTTTTAGCAGCATCCAGATACCTTACATCATTTGTAACACGATAACCTTTTGCAAAAGCAGTTATCATTAATGAATTCCATGAAACTAAAACTTTGTCATCTAATCCAGGAGAAATTCTTTTTGATCTTACTTCCAATAATTGTTTTGAACATGAATTTATAATCTCATGTACTTGTTGTTCTGAAATTCCAAAATTAAATGCAACAGTGGAAGGATTAAGATTATTGCAAAGAATACTATTCCCCTCCCAATTTCCACCATCAGTTACATCAAAATAAAGACAAAATATATCAGCATCACTTCCAAGAATTTCTCTAATTTCTTTTTTAGTCCAAACATAAAATTTACCTTCTACACCTTCAGAATCGGCATCATATGCAGAGTAAAATCCACCTTCAGAAGAAGTCATTTCACGTAAAACAAAATCAAGTGTTTTTTGTAAAATATCAAGATAGAATGGATCTTTAGTAATTTGATATGCTTCACAGTAGTTTACAGGCATGAGAGCATTATCATAAAGCATCTTTTCAAAATGAGGAACTAACCATTTTGTATCAGTTGAATATCTATGAAATCCACCTCCAATTTGATCAAAGATACCACCCTTTGCCATTTTGTTTAGAGTTTTTAATGCAAATTCATTGAATTTTGGTAAATTAGCCATCTTGGCATATCTAAACAAGAATGAAATGTTTGCAGCGTTTGGAAATTTAGGTGCAGAACCAAATCCACCATATGTTGGATCTCCTAATTGAAATAAATTCATTGCAGCTTCATCAAGCAAAGTTCGTTCTAATTTTGTAGGAACGGTAATTTTTTCTGTTTTATGTAATGCATGGATAAAACTTTCTGCAGATTTTTCAATGTCTTTTGGTTTTTCTTTCCATGCTTGTGCCAGTTGTCTACATATACTTCCAAAACCAGGTCGACCATAGGAATCCAATACAGGAAAATAAGTTCCAACATAGAATGGTTTTTGATCAGGAGTAAGAAAAACGCTTAAAGGCCAACCACCTTGTCCCGTTGTAATTTGACAAGCCTTTTGATAAATATCATCTATATCAGGACGTTCTTCTCTGTCAACTTTTATGTTTACAAAATTTTCATTCATAAATTCAGCAACATCATTATTTTCAAATGATTCATGTGCCATCACATGACACCAATGACATGCACTATAGCCGACACTCAGAAAAATTGGTTTATTTTCATCTTTAGCTTTTTGTAATGCCTCATCATTCCATCCATACCAGTTAACAGGATTTTCTGCATGTTGAAGTAAGTAAGGACTAGTTTCATGAATTAAGTTATTTTCAACCATAACTAATCATAGATTTTAGAATATTTGTACCTAGATATGAAAATAATTACCAAATTCCCTTACCTTCAGTCAATTCATAAATTCTAACATTGATTTTTTTAAGAAATTTTGTTTTTGTTTTATTAGCCTTTTTATCATGACTGTAATCCTTTTTTTCAAGTAATTCTTGTAATCTGGCTAATTGTTCTAAAGATAATTTATCAAATTCATGTTTGGATGAAGAAAGCAAAGTTAGTAATTTAACTCGTTCACGATCTTCAGGGGTGATATCAGCCATACTCTTGATTACAGCATTTTAAAAATAAATCTTATCTTAACTATACGATTTAGGGATAAAATCAAAACAGTATGTTAAAATTCAATGAAAAATTTTTTGATTTATGGAAAAAATGCGTGCAATGGTACTCTCAGAATGTGCTAAAATTGAAACAAGTCCTTTGAAACCAACTAATATTGATAAACATCAAATTGAAAGACCAAATGAAATTTTACTAAAAATAGAAGCCTGTGGTGTTTGTCATTCACAACTTCATGGAATTGAAGGAGATTGGAAACATATAGGAATTCCAGCATCATTACCAATTGTTCCAGGGCATGAAGTTGTTGGAGAAATAGTTGAGATAGGAAAAGATGTCACTAAATTTAAAATTGGAGATAGAGCAGGAATAACACCGCTACTTGAAGCATGTAAAAAATGTCAATATTGTGATGAAGGAAAAGAGTATCTTTGTGAATCATCAAAAATTACAGGAGAGACATTGAAAGGAGGATACTCAGAGTACATCACAGTTACAGAAGATTTTGCCACAAAAGTTCCAGATAATATGAAATCAGAATATGCAGCACCATTATTTTGTGCAGGAATAACAGCATACAAAGCAGTTAAAGCTGCAGAGCCAAAAATAAATAAAAAAATAGGAATATTTGGAATTGGAGGAGTAGGCCACATGGCAGTACAATTTGCCAAAATAGAAAAATGCAAAGTCATTGCATTCTCAAGAACACAAAATCATCTAGATGTTGCAAAAAGATTAGGTGCAATTGACACAATGATATTTTCTAAAGAACAAGAAAAATTTCTAAGTAAATTAAAAGAAAAACAAGGATTGTTAGATGCAGCAATTGTATTTGCTCCAGCAGATATTGTTACAGATACTGCAATAAAATCAGTAAAGAAAGGGGGCATTATCGTAATTGCAACAGTAGGTGAAAATCCTGAATTTAGTGCATTTGAAGAAAAAACAATTAGAGGCACATTGATAGGATCAACAAAAGACATGGAGCAAGTAATCAAGATATGTGATGAAAATAATATTGAAGTAATTTATGAAACATTTCCTCTAGAGAAAGCAAATGAGGCATTACAAAAATTAAAAGATTCAAAAATAGATGCACGTGCAGTTTTGGTTCCAAAGAATTAGAGGTAAGATAAGAGAATCAAAATGAATTGTAAAAGATGTCACCATACAGATGAAGGTCACGTTCCAGATGAAAAAAGTGATTTAATGATAAAATTAGGAGAATGTAAAATTCCAACTTGTACATGTAAACAATTTATCAATCCAATTGAAGAGATTGATGAAGATTTACTGTAATAATTCTAGATATCCTAATTTTTAGATTATTCCTAAATCGCTTAATTCTTTGTGTATTTCTGAATCAACTCTAGCACCAGAACCACATTTGCTACACATGCCTGTTTCGTTTGGATCCTCAGACAATTTTTTCTCACATTCTACACATTTGTTAATACCTTTTTTGAATCCCATATCCCTTAACAAATTACACGAGTTTTATGTATTTTGTATTAATCAAAATGTTGTTGTAATAATTCATATACGAAAAAATAATAGAATAATGATGGATAAACACAAACCATCAGATGAAATGATCAAAGATTTAGATAATTTATTATCAAAATTAAACGCCATGGAAATTGTTGCATCAGATGATCATCAAAAAAATTCAGTTAAAATCATGAGAGCATTAGTAGAAGGACAAATGCATTCAATTAATGAATTTCAACATTTGAAAAAAGCAATCGATTTGGTAACATTACAATTATTTGATGTACAAAATAAAGTTAAGAATTAAGTCTAGTATCGCTTAATCCACAACCAGTACAACGATAAAGATTAGATTTTTCAAGAGTTTTTTCCAAATTCATTTCAGAGCCACAGCATGCACAAATTATCTTATCAGAAGTTACATCAGGTTCCTCTGAAACTCTTACAACATAATCAGGTTTAGATTCAAGCATGTCATCAGAATTACAATGTGGTTTGTATTGAGATAATATCTTTTGAATTACATTCATTCTTTTTTCATTACCAGATTCAAACAGCGGTAAAATAGCAAGATACAAAGATTGTTCAGATCCAGATTGTTCAAGCCAGCATTTGAATTTATCATGATCAGTAAAGAAGGATTTATCATCAGTTTTTTGACAATCACCAACATAAATTATATCAAATTTATCCTTGTTTCGAGATAAGATCAAATAAACTAATTTTTCCATTGGAGGACCCCATTCAGTAATAGGTATAGGTCCAAGAAACTCATATTGGAGAATTTGAATGCTCAATGAATATATTTCAAAGTACTTTCTTTTCTTTTTATCGGAAAAAAGAGTCTAGTGTTAAAGATCTAAAGGACAAATTTAGACTTGAAAAGATTAAATTCAAGGGTTATTGATTTCACATAAATGAAAGATCCTAAAAATATGAGGGGAGTAGGGTATTCTATGATCCTAGTTTCAGCTAGTTTAGTAGCAATTTTAGTAATAGGAGTAGCAATAGGCGAGGATGTTTTATTTGCAGACAATATGTCCAGAGATAGTACAGCTCATTTCAATGAATGTAAAGAAAATGATTTCAAAACAGATGGCTGTGAGATATACTGGGATAGAATTAACAATGAAATTTCAGGAATATACGTAGATTTAGAAAACTAAAACCCACACATAATTAGATAAATCTAAAAATTATTTTTTACTTTATTAGCTTGATTTTGATAAATTTGTGCCTGTTTATCATCTCCAAGTTCATTTAGATAGATGTCTGCAAGTTGCTGAAATGAATAAAAGTCATTAGGAGAGATTTGAGATATTTTTTTTAAACAATCAATTTTTTTTTCGGTATCAGATACTTCTACATAACAAGTGTATAATTCAATTAAGATTTTAGAATTTGTAGGTTTTAATTCAGATTGTTTTTTTAATTCTATTATTTTTTTCTCTGTTTTTTTAATAGATTTGTCATCAGGGATATTTTGTTTCAACTCAATACTTTTTTTAATTTTATCCAGAAATCCCATACAAGGATTATGAAAATACTAGGAATTAAGAATGTTTATCGAAGAAGAATTAAAATTTAATAACCATTTGCAAAATCAGATACCAGATTCTTATCTTTAGTTAATCTATTCATTGCATAAAATGCACCACCTACAATACCAGCTTGATAAAAAGTATACAAAAAGACACCAGAAGAAGTGGGATCAGATTTTGTAAAACTTAAAGCAAGAATAGTAACGAAAACAAATGTACTAGCACAAGAAACAAATCTATTTAAAAATCCCGAATCCAAACCTACAATTCTTTTTGTTGCAGCAGCCATCAACATAATACTAGAAATAATAAGAAAAGTGGCACCGCCATTAGATATAACAAATGTATGTACCCATGTTAATAGTCCATCTTGAAAAATAGATACTTCAGGCATTACACTCCCACCATTAATTGCAAAATTCACAGAACTAAACATCCCACCCATTACAAAAAAGAATAAGAATATTTTCACAATTGATCTTTTAATAGGACTATGAGTTTCAGATGGATTTACAGCTCGCTTAGTAATTTTAATTCCATAAAGAAATCCAACGGCCATAGCCGGAATAAACATCAAATTAATTAGAATTGGAGAATCTCGATTAATGGCGTCAATTTGAGGATGAAAGATAAGAAACAGTAGTAAAGCCGACAAAGCAGATGAGGCAAATAAAATCAAACCAAGATATTTGTGCCCAGTAGATTTAGATTGATTATTCCAGGCGTACATTTTATCAAGTCATAGAAAAATGATTAAAAACAGAATCCGAAAATGATTTGTTCAAAGTATCAATTCTGTTTACCCTTTTTAATAGAAATTAAATAAAATAGTCATGGGAAAAGGATATTCAATAGTTGGAATTGGCATAATCACGTTCATTTTTGGTTTAATTTTTGATCTTCAGGGACAATCCATAGTAGGTCCAGAATCATCTTTCATGTATGCCAATCCAGATTGGATTACATATGGAATTCAAATAATGTTCGGAGGAATTATAATTATTGGAATTGGTAGTACGTTAAAAATTTTAAAAAAATGATATAGGCTAAAAACCTGCATTAATAGGATCAGTGGGTTTCATAATTTCTCGTAACAAAATTGTTGCAAATGAACCACGAGATAAAGAAAACTCAACATTATTGTTTTCAGATGAATAATCAGAGCAATGAATTGCAGCCTGTCTAAAGCCACCTTCACTACTAACTTCTTGCATTTCTTTAATGAAAAAATCTTTGGGAGTAATCTCCTCCTGACTTAAAATTTTAGAAATTTGATGATCAAATCTTGTTTTTTTATAATAAGAATAACCAACAAAAGGTAATGAAAGATATTGTTCAACACCATCTTTGAATTTACCAATTATACTTTTAGAATCATAACAAACATCACCAGATTGAGATTCAAATAAATTCTCACCATCCAAAAATGCGGCACTAAGAGATTGGTTAAAAATAAAAGATTGGTAGGCTTGAATGTAAAATCTTCGTAATGATAATGGGATTGCGCGTATAGCACGTATGGAATCATCATGCGCTATCATTTCTTTTAAAACAATTCGTTCAATATCCATTTGAGAAGGAACTCTATCATAATATTTCACATAATTTGTTTTATCAGAAAGCTTATTACGAATTTCTGTATTTTCTGCAGAATCATATGAAGAAGTAAAAGATAAGATCAAATCAACAGCCATATCAAAATTTCTTTGTAAAATAGCCTTACCAATTAAATGAGTTACAGGTCTTTTTGAACCAAATCTCTGATATCCATAAAAATTCAAAATATGGGTATGTTCAGCAAAAGAGGATAAATTCTCAGAACAATCAGAAATTTGAATTTTAAAATGATTACCAATCATATCTTTTTTAGATAATGGTTTTTTTGTGAATCCAATTTTTGTAAGAGAGTATTTTTCAGTAGAAAAATCTTCAATAGGTTTACCCTTGTGAGGAGAACCAACAAATTGTTCAGTTATAGCTGAAGCATCTTTTAGACCTAGAGATTTTAAACGAACACCTGTTTTTCGAAATATACCAGATAATGCATGATTAGTATCAATTTTTTTCTTTTTTAATTTGTAAACAGCATAACCAGATTCAGTAGTAATTGAATTTGTAGCACGTTTAGAAATTAATTCAGATACTTCAAAATCTTCAGGATGAATTCTAATTTTTCCGCCAATACCAGAAAATTTTGTAGTGTAAAGAGAAATTCCTATTTGAGAGTCAATATCAGGTATCACTCTATTATCACTGTAAGGAATTTACTAATTGTAACATCACCAGATTGAGTTCCTAGTAAAATTTTGTAAGTTCCAGGTAGAGCATCATCTGAAGCAGAAATCATAGTAGGAATTACAATTGTTTCTCCTGGATCATCTACAATTGCAACAAGGTCTGCGGAATTATCAAGAACATTAACTCTTAAGAAATCATGTGTTCCAGATGCAACCAAGAAAAGATCCAAATTATCATTTTGGGATCCTACAGATATAATATATTGAAATTCTTGTGATTCACCAGGTACAAGATTTAATGTATTTTGTTCAAGTTGTATTTCAAGTGGTAACGGTACAGAAGTATCCACAACGCCAATTTTATTTTCAACCCATTCAGTAAACCAAATTTTCTCACCAGATATTGCAAAATCAAAGATTTGTGCAATACCACAATTCTCTAAAACATCGATACCAGAATCACAGTCACCCCAATTAGGATTTTTTGATGGTATATGATATTCTACAAGAGATTGTGTTTTTGGATCCATTACAGAAATATTATTTGCAGCTTGTTCATTAAATACAAGTCGACCCTGATCATCATTTTCAATCCAATAGGGTCTAGATATAGGAGATTTGATTACACCTGTCTGATTACCATATGTTTCAAACATAGGGTCGGCCGTAACATACTGAATAAATTCTTCAGATGAAGGATCAAAACTAAAGAAAGATGAAGAAGTAGTATCTACAATCCAAAGAAGACCATCATCAGAGAAAGTGATTCCGTTGGGAGTGAGGAGTTGAACAGGTAATGCATATGCACTAATGAAATCAACTAAAGGCAAAAATTGTTCACCAGAATTAGATACAGCAGAAAGATAATCATTTTGATTAAACTTAACTAAAAATCCACCTTGTTGATATAACCAATTGGTATACCATATGTCATCATTTGCATCTAATGCAAAGTCAGCAGTTACAGAATCATCAAGTGCAGACGGAATACTAAGATAATTGACGTCATCATCAGATGGATTTACATTTAAAATAGTAAGTTTGTTTCCAGTAAAATCGTTAATAATAATTTGAGAACCATCTATACTTAATTTTTGAGGTAAAGAATCACCACCAGAAGTTGGATAAGATAATCTTTCATATTGTTCATCAATAGTAGAAAATTTCCAAACAGAATCATAAGTTTCATCAGTAAACCAAACTGAACCATCAGGAGCATAATCAATTCCCCACATCATTGAACGTCCACCATCAGGCCATGTTGGATTATCATATTCAGTAAATGTTTCAGTAACAGGATTAAACTTACCAAGATTACCAGTGTTAGTTTCAGTAAACCAAACATTACCATTATAATCAGAGACAATAGCTAAAGGGTTGGTACACTCTGTAGGAATCATATATTCATTAACATAAGCAGTGGACTTAGCATCTCCACCAGAGCTACAAAAAGTAGTTCTTTGATTATCAGGAAAATTATCAGAGGGAGTTCCAGTTATGGTAACTTCAGGATCATCCACTGCAGCATAATCCACATCAGGATCGTACCCAGTCATTGCAACAAGTACACCAGATGTTAACATAATTCCACCTAGAAAAGCAAATGCCAAATATCCCTTAACCTGTTTTTTCACAAGTTTTTTTTAGATAATACTGTTAATATCTCATTCCCAGTAAATTATAATAATTTTAAATCACCAGTGATTTTATCAATTAAATTTTCAGGTGCAGGACCAATTGAAATGCAAGTTGTTGTGCCAGGAGCTAATTGTGTATGTCCAGCATCAGAAACTTCAGACCAAGGGAGATTCAAATCTATAGCATGTCTTTTTATTTCCTGTAATTCTTTAATTCCAGAAACTTTGACAACGACTTTTTCTTGTCCTCCCCACCATTCAGACCACCATTCAGGATGAGACTTTCGAACATGTTCAGCACCAAGTACACAAGCATGTCCTACTTGTGCAGCTATCTTACCTTTACCCATATCAAGATCAGTTCTAACCACAATTACTTGTTTAATGTCACCCATGATATTAGCAGGAATAGGCATAATGAAAAACTTTTGAATTAAATAATTGACAAAGAACCAAAATCTATGTACTATGATGTAATAGTTGCAGGAGGAAGTGTTGCAGGATTATTATCGGCCAGAGAAATATCTTCAAAAGGATATTCAGTGTTAGTAATTGAAGAAGATTATGAAATAGGAACACCAGAACATTGTGGAGGACTAGTGAGTATTGCAGGATTAGAAGAATTGGGAATAATACCATTTAGAAAAACTTTTGATCATATGATAGAATCTGCAAAAATTACATCGCCGAATGGAAATAGTTTTACAATTAATTCAAAAAAACAAAAAGTAGTAGAGATTAGTAGAAGAGAGTTAGATAAACAAATTGCATTTCAAGCTCAAAAAAATGGAGCAGTAATTAAAGTCAGAACAAGTTTTCAAGAAATTACAGACAAAGGAATAAGAACCAATGAGGGAAAAATTGATTGTAAAATTTTTGTAGATGCCAGAGGGGTATCATCATTAATACATAAAGATAGAACAGGAATTTTATCATCAGCACAATATGAAATTTATGCAGACTGGATAAAGAAAGGAAAAGTAGAAGTAATTTTTGATCAAGAAAAATACCCAGGATTTTTTGCTTGGATAATTCCATCAGATCAAGGAAAAGGAAAGGTAGGAGTAGCAGGAAGAGGAATCAATGTATCAGAAGCATTAGATATAATTCTGAAAGAGAAAGGAAATTTTTCAACTATTAGAAAAATATATGCACCAATTTGGATTAAAGGACCAATTGAAAAATTTGTAGAGGGTAAAACAGTAATCATAGGAGATGCAGCAGGACAAGCAAAACCAACTACAGCTGGTGGAATTTTTACAAGTGGTATGGGAGGAGTTTATGCAGGACAAGCAATATCTAAATTTTTAAAAACAAATGAAATTTCAGATCTTCAAGACTACCAAAAAAAATGGACAGAAAGGTTTGGAAAAGAATTTGAAAAACAATTATTGGCGAGAAAAATATTAGAAAGAATCGATAATCAAACAATCAATAAACTATTTGAATCAATTACTCCAGAAATCACTAATGAAATTTCAGAAAAAGATGATTTTGATTTTCATACAAGTTCAATCATAAAATTACTAGGAATGAAAGTTTCACTAAAAACAGCTCAAACACTAATCAGTGGAGAGCTCAAAAAAATATGGAGTTAAACCCTATACAGATTCTAAGGAAAGTATAAATGATGTTTACAGAAAATTTGAGTATGTCATCCACTATATCATTACCAACATGTAGTTGCTGTAACAGACCAATTATGCCTAATGATAAATGTGTAAAACTCAATTGCCCTGAATGTGGGGTAGACCTTATTTGGAGATGTGAAAGTTGCAGAGAAGCCGCAAGAAGTTATACCTGTTCCTCATGTAATTTTCAAGGACCTTAAACAAAATGGCAGATATTATTTTGATAGCAAAAGTTCTTCCAACAGGAATGGAAGTGGATTTAGATAAATTAGCAGAAAATGTAAAAACTTCACTGAAAGATGGAATTATTTTGAAACGACATGCAAAAGAACCATTAGCTTTTGGATTGGAATGTTTAAAGACAGAATTTGTATTAGAAGATAAAGAAGGACAGATGGATTCACTAGAAGATACCGTAAGAGCAGTTGAGGGTGTCAGTGAATTTGAAGTACTTAGCATGAGCCGTAATTAACATAGCAGGAATTAAGTGGTTTTTTGGTCCGCAAAGAAGAGCCTTTGCAAATGAGAATTGGTGAAGCAAAACAAAGAGACGTAGGTAAGAAGCGTGCCAGAATAGGCCCAGAGGCAATGGATTTTCTAGGAGCACAGCCAGGAGACGTTATTGAAATAATGGGTTCAAGAACTAGTTGTGCAATTATTTGGCCAGTAGATGAAGATGAAAAATTTCCAGACATAATTAGAATTGATGGACAAACAAGAAAAAATGTAGGAGGAACACTAAACGATATTGTAAAAATTAGAAAAGTGGCATCAAAAATTGCAAAAACAATAACACTAACACAATTAAATGAATCAGTCACAGTAGATAAAGAATTTACAGATTTTGTAAAAAATAGACTAAAAGGATTACCAATTGCACATGGGGATGAAATTGCTGTAATGATTTTAGGAAATTCTATGGATTTCAAAGTTACAAAAACAATACCAAAAGGAATAATCAAAATAGACAAAACAACTGAATTGAACATTTCAACAGAGACGACCATCGATAGAAAAGTTAGAGTGACATATGAAGAAGTTGGAGGATTAAAAGAAAAAACTAAAGCAATGAGAGAGATTGTAGAATTACCATTAAGACATCCAGAATTATTTGCTAGATTAGGAGTAGAACCACATAGTGGAATTTTACTTTATGGTCCACCAGGATGTGGAAAAACATTACTTGCAAAAGTTCTTGCAAGTGAATCAGAAGCCAATATGTTTCCAATTAATGGTCCAGAAATTATGAATAAATATTATGGTGAAACAGAAGCTAAGTTAAGAGATATTTTCAAAGAAGCAAAAGACAAATCTCCAAGTATAATATTCATTGACGAAATTGATGCTATTGCGCCAAAAAGAGAAGAGGTTTACGGTGATGTTGAAAAAAGAGTGGTAGCACAATTATTGGCATTAATGGATGGACTGACAGATAGAGGAAACGTTATCGTGTTAGGTGCAACCAATAGACCAGATAGTGTAGATCCAGCTCTTAGAAGACCAGGTAGATTTGATAGAGAATTTGAAATTACTGTACCTAATGAAGATGAAAGATATGAAATTTTACAAATTCATACACGAGGAATGCCAATTAGCGAAGATATAGATCTAAAAGACTTGTCATCAGAATTACACGGATACACGGGGGCAGATATAAAATCACTATGTAGGGAAACAGCTATGAAATCAATCAGAAGATACCTACCAGAAATTGATCTGGAAACTGAAAAAATATCATCTGAAGTGTTACAATCAATGCAAATTAAATTAATTGATTTTTACGATGCAATGCACGAAGTAGTTCCTACTGCAATGAGAGAATTTTATGTAGAAAGACCAAAAATATGGTGGCATGACGTAGGAGGTTTAGATGAAATCAAAAAATCACTAACAGATAATTTAATCACAGCAATAAAAGAACCAAGTAAATTTACAAAAATGGGAGTTAAACCACCAAAAGGAGCTTTAATTTATGGTCCACCAGGATGTGGAAAAACATTACTTGCAAGAGCAGTTGCAACAGAGACAGGTGCAAATATGATTTTAGTTAGAGGTCCAGAGATTATTTCAAAATGGATGGGAGAATCAGAAAAAGCAGTGAGAGAAATATTTAGAAAAGCAAAAGCATCATCACCATGTGTAGTAATTTTTGATGAATTAGATGCATTAGCTAAAATAAAATCAAGAGAAGGAAGTGCAGGTGAAACAATTCTAAGTCAATTATTAACAGAAATAGAAGAAGGCATATCTTCACGAGTTGCAGTGATCGGAATTACAAATAGACCAGACATCATAGATAATTCATTATTAAGAACAGGTAGACTGGACTTAGTTCTTTATGTTTCACCTCCAGATGAAAAAGGAAGATTAGAAATCATCAAAATTTTAACAAAAAAAATGCCATTATCTAATGATGTCAAATTACAAGAAATTGCGATTGCAACACAAAGCTACACAGGTGCAGATTTAGCAGCATTATGCAGAGAAGCAGCAGTACATGCAATGAGAAATAACTCATCAAAAATTTCTAGTCACGATTTTGCAACGAGTTTAAAACAAGTGAAACCATCAATTAGTAAAGAAATAGATCAATGGTACAACACCATAAGAGAAAGTATATCTAATGTAGTACCCAAGACAGGGGATAAAGCATTTTACGGTTAATCATGACAATACCACTACGAAATACAATATACGATAAAATAAAAGAAGTAAATTCACTAACGGATGTTGAGCTTTACAAAAGCCTAACAAAAGATGGATTAAACATACCAGAAGATAAATTTAACAAATTACTTTTAGATTTAGAAATTCTAGGTCTTATCAAAGTAGCATGGTTTACAAAAGATGAACGTCGAATTGAATTAGTAGTAATCAAAAAAGAGGAAGATCCAATTGAAAAACAAAATAAAGAAGTAATGGAAAAAGATTATGAAGCAAGTTTCCCAGGTTTAGATAAATAATTTAAAAAATCAAATTAAAGGGATATGAAATGCTGCATCCAATGCAACAGCAACAAAAATTATTGTTAAATAAGGAGCAGTAACCTTGTATGCTTTCCAAGCAAATTCAGATGTAGGTGTTTTTGTTAATTTATAATGATATACAAGCATCAATCCACCAGATACAGCTGCAATTACAGCATATACAATTCCCAGTCCATCAGGAATCAATATCAATATCAAAGAATATGGGATTAGGATCAAAGTATTTCCTAAAATAAATTTAGAGGTTTTTTGCATTCCAATTACAACAGGTAACATTGGAACTTCAGCTTGTGCGTATTCATCTTTCATTTTCATTGCAAGACACCAAAAGTGAGAAGGAGTCCAAACAAATACCAAAAATCCGACTAAAAATCCCAATAAATCCATACTACCAGTGGCAGCTGACCATCCAGCCCAAGCTGCAGCACTACCAGCAATTCCACCAATTACAATATTAGAAGTATTTCTACGTTTTAGCCAAACTGTGTAAATTATAACATAAGAAAATATTCCCACTGCAATAAAGAAAGCAGATACGGCATTAAGTGCAAAGAATCCATAAATTACAGAAATACAACTTACAATTAATCCATATAACAAAACATTGGATGCATTCATTCGTCCAGAGGGAATAGGCCTACCACTAGTTCTACTCATTTTAGGATCAATGTCCCTATCATAATAGTGATTTAATGCACTAGACCCAGCAGATGCCAAAGCTCCTGCCACAACAATATGCAAGTAATCAAGATATTCAAGTTGAGGAGAACCAGAAACTAATTTGCTTGCAGCATACATGGATGTAACTGCAGTAATTACTAAAAGAACAACAATTCTTGGTTTTGATATCTCTATGATTTCCTTAATTCCCAATTTACTCTACCCAATTACAAAGCCGTTTTATTCCTTGTTGTAGATCTAGTATATTTCAAAAGGAATAAGTATCTCACTCCTACCAGCTAATTTTAATGAGTAATTGGGACTTGATGATGCCAGGAATGGGTTTGACAGGCATAGGATTAGCAGGTCTCATATTATCATATGCAGGTATTGCACATACATTCATCGATGGAATGCATGCATTAACAGGCCTCACCATGTTTGTAGGATTAATTTTCCTATCAGCAGGAATCTTAGACGGAGGTATTTCAACAAGTAAGAGAGCCAAAATAACGACTTTGGTAATTGTAGCAATAGCATTAGGATTTGGAATTTATGCATTAATTACTATGAATACTTCAGACTTTACACTTACAGTAGTACTAATTTTATTAGCAGTTGCACTTCCAGCCCTAGCAATTGGATATCTTGCAATGAAAAAACCAGGAAGCATTAAACCAATCGGATTAGTACTGGGACTTGCAGTAGCTAGTGCAATGGTAATTTGGATTACAGCAGGTTCAATGAATTCCAACGATGTTGAGATAGTTGAAGAAATAATTGATGAGAAAGCAGTTGAAGGGTTAGAAGTTGGACCAATTTTTTCAATTGAGATTCTTAAAGATTCAGCTCAAGAAGGAAATCCAGATTATAGTCCAGACAGAGCAATAGTAACGCATGGATATACAGTCGAATGGATAAATGAAGATGTTGCACCACATACAGTTACTAGCTCAGTAGATTACGGAGAAACATTTGATTCGAGTTTAATCAGTGCAGGAGAAACATTCACTTTAGATACAACTGAATTAGAAATTGGAGAATACGAATACTTGTGTATAGTACATCCTTGGATGACTTCAACACTAGTAATAGAAGCACCAAAAGAAGCAACTAAAATTATAATTCCAGAAGGAGCTGCAATTCCAGAGGATGGAAAAATATTCTACAATCCAGAAGCAATCAATATTTCAACTGGAACAACAGTTGAATGGATAAATGAAGATCCAGCAATGCATACAGCAACATCAGGAGGCCCAACAAGTGGAGCGGATGGAGTATTTGATTCAGAAATATTAAACATTGGTGATACATATCAATTTACATTTGCAGATGTAGGGAATTATGATTATTATTGTATTTTACATCCATGGATGATTGGAACCGTTAACGTAGAGTAGATTTGCAGAAAATTATTCTAAAACAATCAGATAAAAAACTTCTAGCACAATATTCAGAAAATCAAAAACCAAATGAAGCATGTGCAATATTATTTGGTAAAGATAATCAAGTTCTAGACATATTTTTAACAGAAAACATTGAGGAGTCACCATTAAATTTTACAATTTCAAATGAACAATTGATAGAAGGATACAATATTGCAGAACAGAAGAAAATGGAGGTTATAGGAATATTTCACTCACATCCTAATTCAGATGCATTTCCTTCAAATACAGATAAAAAATTCATGCAAAGTAATCCAGTGGTATGGATAATTTATTCAGGAATTAACAAAAATTTTAGAGCATTTATTCTTGAATCAGATAGTGTAGAAATTCAAATTGAAGAAAAATAACACATATCATAATGTAAGCACATAGAATCATCTTTTGGATTAAATATCCCCTTTTTCACTAACAAATATGGAAATTCACGTATACGACACTTATGTCAAAGCAGCTGATGGTCACACCATGCACTTTGATGTAATTACTGGTGAAAAAGATCATCCTAAAGCCATTGAGTTTGGTAAAGAATGGTTAAAAGAGATAGGTGAAGGAGAAGCAGAAATGACACAAAACGAATGTACATTTTGCCACTCACAATCTTGCCCAGAGCCTGTAGAGCAGGCAATTAAGGAAAAAGGTTATTTCATTCAAAAGATGGAAGGCTGTCCTTAAACATTTTTTCTTTTTTACTAAATAAATTTTTTCAGTTTTTCTATACCTAGATCCATTTTTTTAAATTACTTTCATAAAGAGTATGTGTTCTAACAGGTTTAATTTTCATTTCTTGTTTGTATTCCACTAAACATGTTGAACAAATCTGGTGATTTGTAATACAACTGTTGCAATGAATTGCTTGTGTTTTGTTTAATTCTTTACAAAAATCACATTGAGTTTTCATAATTTTGGTATAAAAAATTCATTTAAAAAATGTCAGAAGATTATAGAATCTTATTACAAAAATCTAAAAAGAGCACTGAAAAATATTTTAGAATGAAATGCCAATAGTAATAATTCCTTGGTCGGTTAATCAGATTACTATCATAGATTCCAATATTTCCAGTACTCTATGATCTTATCTAGTTCACTCACGTCTATGGTAGACCAAGCACATAAGATCTATTTTCATACAACAATCAAAGTATTATACATAGATGAGATTTTATGATGATATTACAAGACATTAAATAAATAATAAAAATAATTTTTTAAAAATTTAATTATGTTTACTAACTTATTTCTAATGTTTTTTTCTGATAATTTGAAATTAGTCTTTATAATCTATCTGTGTAATGACCAATCCAATTAAATAGAATCGTTATCAACATACATTATGGCTGGTCCACACGCACATGACGACAATGGTCCTCATGAAGTTACACCAACTGACGCACCAACAGCCGGAATCGGACTTTATTTTGGTACACAAACTGGCAAAACAGAACAAGTATGTGGAATAATAAAAGAAGAATTCGGTGATGCAATAACCGATGCTATTGATGTTGCTGAAGGAGATCTAGAACATTTTCCAAATCTTAATGGTCTAATATGTGGTATTCCGACATGGAATACTGGAGCTTTAGAACTAAGATCTGGAACTGTTTGGGATGACCTTTTAGAAAAAATTGGTGAATTAGATCTCAAAGGTAAACCTGTTGCAATATTTGGTCTAGGTGATTCTGTAGGATATGGCGAAGATTTCGTCGATGCTATGGAAGAACTACATAGATTCTTTGAAAAAGCAGGAGCAAAATTGATTGGATACGTTCCTCTTGATGGATACAACTTTGTTTCTTCAAGATGTTTAATTCCACATCTTAACGAAATTACAGAACCAGAAAATGGTGAAAAATTTTGTGGTCTTCCAGTAGACGAGGATAGTGAAGGTGAACTTACTGAAGAGCGAGTCAAAAATTGGTGTACTCAAGTTAAATCAGAAATGGGATTATAGAATAATTTTCCATTTAAAAAATTAACTTTATTTTTTTATTTTATAAAATCTTTTAGTATTTATTTTTCATATCCTGCAAAAACAATGAGGGAATTCTAAGATAGAAAATAAATAATAAAAATAATTTTTTAAAAATTTAGTAATACAATAAATTTTTGGGTGTTAAATAATTAGATTGCAAGAATTGCAACAAATGCAGATACAAATACAATTGCTATTGTGTTAAGTAATTTAATTACAGTGTTAAGTGCCGGTCCAGCTGTATCCTTGTAAGGATCTCCAATAATATCACCTACAACTGCAACTTTGTGAACTTCAGAACCTTTCTCACCATTCATTTCAACTAACTTCTTTGCATTATCCCATGCACCACCAGTGT
>Ga0209035_10000211_pt1 | contig 23594 bp, 15 predicted proteins | sample MarorgKNORR_S2LV_6_FD_188220 | JGI IMG/M metagenome (GOLD analysis project Ga0209035, IMG submission 188220) | Marine microbial communities from the Southern Atlantic Ocean, analyzing organic carbon cycling - AAIW_A/KNORR_S2/LV (SPAdes) (version 2) | ecosystem: Environmental > Aquatic > Marine... | reverse complement strand
TAAAAGAAAACAGAATCACTATTTTTTAAATGATGATAAATAATGGCTTTTAATAAATGAATATCCTGGTTGGTTTGTGTTGTGTTGCTATCGCATTTAGAACATGTAATAGTAGTCAATGCTTTTTTAAATTCTTTTTTTGCGATTAAAATTTTTGCGATTCTAAAATGATATAATGCTTTAGAATTTTTGTGTAGTGGAGAGAATTTTCGAGTAACATCATAGGCTTTTTTATAATATAGTAAAGAAGAATCTAAAAGCTGAGTAATAGCATCTTTACCCAGATTATAATAAGAATTTCCAGTCATGTTTAAAACATTTGAATGAGTTTGCAACACACTATTATAATGCTTGTAATTTTCTGATATCTTCAATTTAGTGAATTCAGCATCAATAGCTGTCAAAATATTAATAGCCTCATGATCTAAGCCCAGTATGCTTTTTATGGTAGCCATATTAGCGCTAACACCCCATTTCCAGATGTAATAATGAGTGTCTTTTTTTTGTAATTTTTTAATAATTTTTTCTTCTTCTGTTAAGTAATAGAATGCTTTGTTAAATTTTTTTTGATTTTTTTTAACCCAAAAAAGCCTATTCAATGCGGAAGCTTTATTTTTTTGATCACACAAGGTGTTCTTGTCTTTTAATATTTTAAGAACAGCGATACAAATACTTTCTGCTTTTGTATAGTCTCCATTTTTATACCATGCACTTGCTTCACTTATAAGTCCATGGTATTTGATGCATGGATTTTGAGATTCTTGGCCTCTCTTAGCATAAAAGAGAAGGCTATCGTTATTAATATTGCTAAAAAATTCAATTTTTTCAAAATATGTTTCTTGGAGTTCGGTTTTTTGGGCAACTAATAAAAAGGGTAGAAATAGAAAAAAACTACAAACACATTTTTTTATCATCAGGAAATAAGCTCTTTAAAGGTAGATCGCAAAGTACATTATTTTTTTGATAAAAGATGTTTAAAAAACTCGTTGAATTAGTTTGTGCTTTTTATAAAAAGAGGAATGTACTATTTTTTTTAACTTCAAATACTCATTATATTTGTTGACATATTTAGAGTGTATAGAAATACATATTTATTGATGTGGATTTTCGACAATTTTGAATTAATTCTGTGAAAAGGGAAATTGGAAAAAGAAATTGGAAAAAGGGAGCTAAAAGCTCCCTTTTTTGTTGCGCTTTTTTTTGAGTTTAAATGTTGAAAAGTTAAAATGATTGTATAAATTTGAAATTTATGATTATTATTTAAAGCACTTAATGTCGTCATTTCTGCTAAAAAGAAAGTTTTTATGAATATAGGAATGATTTTAGACCATACTTTCCCTCCTGATCCAAGAGTTGAAAATGAAGCTATTGAATTGATAAAGGCAGGGCATGATGTTTTTTTATTTTGCTTGACATATGGCGATGAACTCTTAGAGGAAAAAATCAATACGATAAAAGTTTGTAGATATCCTTCAAATAAGTTGGAATATAAATTATCAGCCTTAGCATATACGATTCCTGTATATTCGATATTGATGAAGAAAAAAATCAATCATTTTTTAGTAAAAAACAATATTGAAGCAATTCATATTCATGATATCAGAATTGCAGAAGCTGTCTTTTGGGCAAATAAAAAATTGCAACTTCCTACTGTTCTAGATTTACATGATAATATGCCAGAAGTCATGAAGTTATATCCTCATCTACAGAAATTCCCTGGAAAACAATTGATTTCTCCAAGAAAATGGAAACAAAAGGAAGAACATTTTATTGCAAAGGCGACTAAAGTTATTACAGTTTCTCAAGAGTTCATTGACGAGGTTGTTCAGAGAACAAAAATAGCAACAGATAAGATAATTTTAGTGCCAAATACCGTACGGAAATCGTTTTATAAAAACGCTGTTATACAAGAACGTATTGTCAATCGGTATCAAGATAGTTTTGTGATTTTATATGTAGGTGATACACACTTAAGAAGAGGTTTGCAGACGGCTATTGCTTCGGTAAAAGAACTTTCAACTCAAATTAAAAACCTTAAATTGGTTATCGTTGGAAAAAACACAACAGATACTGTTTTAAAGCAGCAGGTTAAGAAGTTAGATATAGCGAAATATGTAGATTTTGAAGGATGGCAAGATGTTGAATTATTTCCATCGTATATAGCCGCGAGTGCTGTTTGTATTTCCCCTTTGCACAGAAATGCTCAACATGATGTTGCCTATGCAAACAAAATATTTCAATACATGAGTTTTGGCAAGCCTGTTTTGGTGAGTGATGCGACTGCTCAAAAGAATTTAGCGGAAAAAATACATGGAGGATTGGTGCATAAAGAAAAGGATGCGAAAGATTTTACACAAAAAATTCTACGCCTTTTTAAAGAACCTGAATTGTGTAAAGAATTAGGTGCAAACGGAAAGAAATTTATTACTACTAAATTTTCTTGGGAGATTACCTCTAAAAACTTAGTACATTTATACGATAATTTAAGCCATTGAAAGTTTTAATCATTACATATTATTGGCCTCCTTCTGGCGGTTCTGGAGTGCAACGTTGGTTGAAATTTGTAAAATACTTACGAGATTTTGATATTGAGCCCGTTGTGTATACCGTTGACAATCCATTGTACGCAACCAAAGACGATTCGTTATTAGATGAAATTCCCGAAGGAATTGAAGTTTTAAAGCAACCCATGCTAGATCCTCAAAGGTTGGTTACACGATTATTTGGGAAGAAGACCGAAAATAATATGGGAAATTCTTCTCAAAAAGGATCCTTATCATGGGTTAGAGGGAATTTCTTTATTCCAGATCCGAAAATGTTTTGGATACGACCTTCGGTATCATTTTTAGAAGACTATCTAAAAAACAACACAATAGATGCCATTATTTCTACAGGGCCTCCGCATAGCATGCACTTGATTGCAGAGAAATTAAAAATCAGCACGCAGATACCTTGGATTGCAGATTTTAGAGATCCATGGTCTGGACTATATTATACGACAGATTTTAAACTCTCTAATTTTGCAAAAAAAAGAAATGAAAAGTTAGAAAATGGTGTACTAAAAAATGCAGACACAGTGATTACGGTTGGTGATTTTTTAAAGAAAGAATTGGAGGGGAAAGCAAACTTGGTCGAAGTAATTACGAATGGATACGATCAGGAGGCTTTTACTCAAGAAAAAATTACATTGGATGCTACGTTCTCCATTGCTCATATAGGCTTGTTGCCTAAGCAAAGCAATCCAATTATTTTATGGAAAGTATTGCAAGAAATTTGTAGCGTTGATGATGAGTTCTCAAATCACTTAGAGCTTCAAATGACAGGAAGTGTAAGTGAAGAAGTGATGAATAGTATCGCAAGCCATTCCTTGTCAAAGTATGTCAGAAGTAATGGGTACGTGCAGCATGAAAAAGCGATAGAACTACAGCGAAAAGCACAAGTGCTTTTATTGCTAATTCCAAAGGTAGAGAATGCTAAAGGAATTATTACTGGGAAAATATTTGAGTATGTTCAGGCAAAACGTCCTATTTTAGCAATTGGACCAGAAGATGGAGATGTAGCAACTATTTTAGAAGAAACAAGTAGTGGTGTTATCATTAATTTTGATGATGCAGAAAAATTAAAAGCAACCATTTTAGGTATGTACAGTGATTTTAAAAAGAAGCGCTTAGTAGTTTCTTCTAAAAACATAAAAAAATACCATAGGAAAGCATTGACAGAAAAATTAGCAAAAGTTATAAAAGAAATCATTCAGAATTGAATTCATGTTATTGAAAGCAAGAATCATTTTAGGTATAAATTAATTTAGTAGCATTGGGAATTGTACTCAAACAATCATTTAAAAACACCATCGTCATCTTTGCAGCTTTTGCAATTGGAGGTGTAAATGCGCTATTTTTATACACTCGTTTTTTAACAGATGAATATTATGGTTTGGTGGTCTATTTATTGTCCACGGCCAATCTTTTGATGCCGCTGACAGCATTTGGAGTGCATTATTCAATTGTAAAATTTTATTCTTCCTATGCATCAAAAAAGGAAAAAGACAAGTTTTTAAGCGCTTCGTTGTTGTTGCCCTTATGTATTGCACTTCCCTTTGGTTTTATAGGTGCTCTTTTTTATGAACAAATCGGAATTTATATCTCTCAAAAAAATGAAATTTTCAAAGATTTCACTTGGGTGATTTATGCGGTAGCAATTGCTACAGCTTATTTTGAGGTTTTTTATGCCTGGGCAAAAGTACACATGCAGTCTGTCTTTGGAAATATTTTAAAAGAATTGTTTTCTAGAGTAGTCGCGTTAGTTTTATTGCTATTGGTATATGCGGAAATTATTGATCAAACAGAGTTTGTTTATTGTCTAACAGGCGCTTATTTTTTGAGAACCTTTATCATGATGAGCTATGCGTTTAGTTTGTATCGACCAACATTCACATTTCAATTGCCGGAAAACTATACAGCCGTTTTTAAGTATGCTTTTTATATTATTTTAGCAGGTTCCGCAGGTGCTATTTTGTTAGATATTGATAAGGTAATGTTGCCTCAAAAAGAAGTGATTGAGGTGGTTGCCTATTATGCGGTCGCTGTGTATATTGCGTCTGTTATTGAAGCTCCTGGAAGGGCAATGGCGCAAATCGTTCAACCACTCACAGCAAAAGCGTTGAATGAAAATAATACAGCAGAAATTGCTTCTTTATATAAAAGAACATCCATCAATTTAGTGCTGATTTGTGGCTTGTTCTTTTTGTTGGTCAACTTAAATATTGATCAATTATATTTATTAATTGACGACAAGTATGCTGGTGGAGTTTATGTGGTGTTCATGATTTCACTCGCAAAATTATACACACTATTTTTAGGGAATAACGGAGCAATCATTTCCAATTCTAAGTATTATAAAATCTTATTGCCCTACGCAGTTGTAATGGCAGTGTCGGTTTACTTTTTAAACGATTGGTTGATTGATGTGTATGGAATGAACGGAGCAGCCTTGTCAACCTTAGTGGTAATTTTGATTTTTAACACATTGAAATTATGGTATGTAAAGAAAAAATTTAACATCCTTCCTTTTACCAATAAAACAGGATTGTTATTTTTGATTATTGCAGGGTTTTATGGAGTCTTTTATTTTTGGAACTTCAGTTTCCATCCAGTCGTAAATATCGTTCTGAAAAGCGCCTTGATTACTATAGCCTATCTATGGTTTGTTTGGAAAATGAAAATTTCTAAAGAGATCAATAGTGTTTTAGACACCTATCTATAGATAGCAATCTATACCGTCAGCCAACATGTGTAAAAGCAATCCGATGGCAATAATTCGTGTTTTTTTGAAACAGGCTAGAACGCAGTAAATTCCGATGGCATAATAACTATGCAATGGATGAAAGTTAATACTACATCTGTTTGGGTCAAATAGGGGAGTTGCCAATAAGTGGTCTAGATCAACAAGCATTGTCAATAGAAAAATTCCAAAAACAGGCAACCAATTTTTTCTAAAAAACAACAAAGCAATACATGCTGGAACGATAAAGTGAAATCCGTAATGTAGTATAAATTTTAAGGTCATTTTAGTTTTTCTAAAAAGCTAATTGCATTCGGGCCTTCCATAAATAGCAAGTCCAGCATCGATAAGTTAGGAATAAAACCATGTTTATCGTCAAATAGCTGTATGTAGGTGTCAAAATGAATTGCTGGGTCTTGTTTTGCATTGGCCAATAGCCGATAATCTTCTGTTGCTTCTGGAACAAATTCAGTAGTTTTTGAGTACGTGTCTGGTAGTTGTAGGGCATCCATCAAAAACAAAAAAGTATCGATAGTTACATCGAGTAAATAGGTGTATTTTTTTGTAAATAGAGGTTGTAAATCGTCTTGATAGAACTCAAAAAATGGCGAATTCCGATAGGCAGTTTGAATGGATTTTAAATGTTGACTTTGCCAAGGGAAGCTGGTGTCTACTAAGGTGTCTTTTGTTTTTTTTCGCTGGTTGCTTTCTGCATGTTTGATAGGGATGTTCAATAACTGTTTTCCATTGGTGCCATAAATATAACAACGATTTCGATAGGTTTGCTTTTGAAAATTGTCTTCAACTTCAAACACAATTTCAGGTGTTTTTACAAGCGCAGCATACTGAGCGATTGGTGAAAAATATGTCGGTAAAAAGAGCGCCATATACGAGTGTTCAAAAGAGACAAAAAATTATGTTGTTTTTTTACGTTTTCTATAATAGCTGATTACAAAATACAATGCCAGTGAAATGATGAAAAAGTTAAAATATGAAACGGGTTTTCCACTTCCTCCAACGGTTGTAAACATTCTGTCCCAACGTATGGATTTTAGTTTGGCAATAAAATTTGGAGCATTTGGATCCCAACTCAACCAAATAAATACCGGTTTTCCAACCACATGATCAAAAGGAACATAGCCCCAATAACGAGCATCTAGAGAGCTTTGTCTGTTGTCTCCCATCATCCAGTAATAATCTTGTTTAAAGGTGTAGGAGGTCGCTTTTTTTCCATTGATATAATATGCATCACCATTGATGGTAAAGTTATTGTGCTCATACCTTCTAATAATTTGCTCATAAAATGAAATGGACGTTGCATTTAGCGCAACGGTTTCTCCTTTTTTAGGCATATAAATAGGGCCGTAATTATCTTGGCTCCAAGCAAATTTCGGATTATGAGGAAAGAGCCTTTCGTCATAAATACCTTTTGGGTCAATATTTTTGGTAATGCTTTTAACCAAAGGATTCTTGCTCAATCGAGAGGCTTCTTCATCGGTTAAGTTGAAAAGATATTTACCATTCTGAATTCTGCCTTCTCTGACATTGTAATGTGCAATGGTTTGCTGATTAAAAGATTTCCCTTGTGTGTCAACAGTGAAATAATATTGAGTATTCGCTCTGTTTGGAAGCACGGTTTTTTTTCCGTTGATATAAATATAACCGTCTCTAATCTCTAGAGAATCTCCAGGGATAGCAACACATCGTTTTACATAATTTGTTTTTTTATCCAGTGGTTTATAGGTGAATTTCCCTGAAGTATCTCCCCACATTGTTTTTAAAGAATCTGCAGGCCAGCTGAAAACGACAATGTCATTTCGCTTGATCTTTTGAAAACCAGGCACACGCATATAAGGAAAAGAAAGTTTGTTTTTCCATGAATTTTCATAGCTGTCTGCATCAGAATCTGAAACATAAGATTTTCCTAAAAAAGGCAATGTGTCATGTACCATAGGTGCAGAAATGGCGGTCATCGGCACCCTTGCTCCGTAATGAAACTTACTTACAAAAAGGTAATCACCAACGTACAATGTTTTTTCTAAAGAAGAAGTTGGAATTGTGTAGGGTTGCATAAAATAAGTATGCACTAAAGTCGCTGCAATAATTGCAAAAGCAATTGAACTGATCCATTCTCCTATGCCGCTTTGAGGTTGTAAACTTCTGTTTTCTACATAAGCACTATCGGTAGCGTAATTCAAATAATATAAATAAAGACCCAAGGTCAATACAACCAACAGGGTGTCTTTTCGACTATTAAATCCAAAACTTCTACAAGTTTCTATCCATATTATTGGAAACATTAGTAGGTTGACAATAGGAATGAAGAGTAGCAATACCCACCATTTTGACCGGTTGATAATTTGCATTAAAACGATGGCATTGTAAATAGGAACTGCTGCCTCCCAAGCTTTTCTTCCAGCTTTCACATACAATTTCCATGTTGCTAAAAAGTGAATTAGTTGGATACTTAAGAAGAATATAAATAATTCTGTAAATGTCATAATTTAAAAATTTGTTACTCTTTTATCTCGATAATTATCGGGAGCAGGAATGATAGTTGTTAGGCTCTCAATTAACTAAAATGTTACAAACTTGGCTACTGTTTTAACCAATGTTTAACACGTCTTTCATAGTGTAAACTCCTTTTTTGTTTTGTAGCCATTCTGCTGCCACGACAGCTCCCAGAGCAAAACCTTGTCGATTGTGCGCCGTATGTTTTAGTTGGATGCTGTCAACCGCTGAGGTGTAGTCTACAGTATGTGTTCCGGGTACATCAGCAATTCTCTTTGCTGTAATAGGAATTATTTCTTTGGATGTGTTTCCACCCAATTCCCATGCAGTTTTAGAACTGTTATTCATAATTCCTTCTGCCAATGTAATAGCAGTTCCACTTGGTGCATCTAATTTTTTTATATGGTGTATTTCTTCTAGTGCAATGGTGTAGTTATTTAAAGAATTCATCATTTTTGCTAGCTGTGCATTCAATTCGAAAAAAATATTGACACCCAAGCTAAAGTTGGATGCGTAGATAAAAGCTCCCTTTTTTTGATGGCACAATTCAATTACATCGTCATGTTTTTTTAGCCAACCCGTAGTTCCAGAAACAACAGGAACCGCATTGTTGATGCAGTTAGAAATATTAGTAAACGCCGCTGTAGGCACACTAAAGTCAATTGCAATATCTGCTTTTGTGATTTCATACGGGGCAGTGCCTTCGTCTTTAATTACAATTTCATGACCTCTTTGCAAAGCGATTTTTTCAATCTCTTTACCCATTCTTCCGTAACCAAGTAATGCAATTTTCATCTTAAAAAGAGTATTTAAATATGAGTCCGACTTTAGGTGCTTCAAAAGTAATAGGGTCTGAAACTATCATGGGAGTAAATGTGATATTGTCATTGGTGTTGAATTGTAATAAATGCGCATTTACACTTGCTTCAACAATTTGCAACACATACAAAAGAACTGTAGTTAGTAACGATAAGTCTCTGTTTTTTTTCAATACCTTTTGAGCGTTGATCAATCCGTTTCTAGAAATAATTACAGAACCGTCATCGTTTGTAAATTCGTCTTGTAAGCCTGCTTCACGAATTTTAAAAGCAGTTCTATATCGATCAAATTCTTTATTGTTGGTTGAATAAAAATACAAACTAGTTCCTAAAGCTCCCCACACTATTGGGGCTTTCCAGTATTTCCTGTTATATACTTGTCCCATTCCAGGAAAAATAGCAGAATAAAAAGCCGCTTTTGCGGGTGCTAACGGATTGTAATCATTGCTTTCTAATTGAAGCAGAGGCGTTGTTTTTACCTGTGTAGAATCTTTTTGTGCATATAGGCTTAAAGCGCTAAACACAAATAAAATAACTCCTATTTTTTTTAGTAAAAACACCTATTTGAGTAAGTTTTTAATTCTGTTAAAATCTTCTTCTGAATGAAAAGGAATGGTCAATTTCCCTTTTCCTTTTGTATTGATTGAAATATCAATTTTAGCTCCAAAATAAGCATTCAATTCAGCGATGTTCTCTTTGATATAGATTGGAACTTGTTTCTTAGTTGGAGACACTTTGTTTCCTTCTTTAAAGGTTTTTACGAGTGCTTCTGTTTGCCTTACAGAGAGTTTGTCTTTTACTATTTTACTGTAAATGTTTAGCTGATTTTCAGAACTGTCAACATTGATCAAAGCTCTACCATGTCCCATAGAAATAAAACCATCTCTAATTCCAGTTTGAATGATTGGATCTAGTTTTAGCAAGCGCAAATAATTGGTAACTGTCGATCTTTTTTTTCCAACCCTAATGCTTAATTGTTCTTGTGTTAATTGAATTTCATCAATCAGTCTTTGATAAGAAAGCGCGACTTCAATAGGGTCTAAATTTTTACGTTGAATATTTTCTACCAATGCCATTTCTAGCATTTCTTGATCATTTGCAAGTCTGATGTAAGCAGGAATTGTTGTGTTTCCGATAATCTTAGAAGCTCTAAATCTACGTTCTCCAGAGACCAGTTGAAACGTGTTTCCTTCAGATTTACGAACGGTAATAGGTTGAATGACACCTAATTCTTGAATCGAATTGGCTAATTCTTGCAATGCATTTTCATCAAAATAAGTTCTAGGCTGAAACGGGTTGACGGCAATATTTTCTAATTCAATCTCAACAATGCTGCCCACCAATTTATCTGCATTCTTGTCAGAAGCAGTCATAATATCAGTAGGAGAGTCTTTTAACAAAGCAGACAATCCTCTGCCCAATGCTTGTTTTTTTGTCGCTTTTGCCATCTATGCGTTTTTCTTTATAATTTCGTTTGCCAAACTTAAGTAATTAACAGCTCCTTTACTTGTTGCGTCATAGGCAATAATACTTTCTCCATGACTCGGAGCTTCTCCTAAACGAGTAGTTCTTCGAATTACAGTGTCAAAAACCATGTTGCTAAAATGGGTTCGTACTTCTTCCACAACTTGGTTAGAAAGTCGCAATCTAGAATCAAACATGGTCAATAACAATCCTTCGATATCTAATTCTGAATTATGAATATTTTGTACACTTTTGATAGTGTTTAGTAGTTTTCCTAAGCCTTCTAATGCAAAGTATTCACATTGAATTGGAATGATTACTGAATCTGCTGCAACCAGCGAATTTAATGTGATTAATCCTAGTGATGGCGCGCAATCAATTAAAATATAATCATAATTATCTTTAATCGCTTCCAACGAGTTTTTCAACATATACTCTCGTTGTTCTTTGTCTACCAGCTCAATTTCAATAGCAACTAAATCAATGTGGGCAGGAATGATATCTACATTTGGAGAGGTCGTTTTCTGAATGGCCTCTTTTGCAGAGACACTATGCTCTAATACTTGATAGCTGCCAATTTCTACAGCTTCAACATCAATCCCCAATCCTGATGAAGCATTTGCCTGTGGATCAGCATCAACTAAAAGCACTTTTTTTTCTAAAACGCCTAACGAAGCCGCTAAATTAATGGAGGTAGTTGTTTTGCCAACTCCACCTTTTTGATTTGCGATTGCTATTATTTTACCCATTAAAAAGTGACTGTTTTATAAAAAGTAAAAATACGATTATTTGTGGTTTTTTAAAGTCAAAGATGTTAACAAATTGCTAAAAATACAAATTACTGACATATAACTGTTTAGATGCGGTTTATGAAAGATAATAAACATTTTTAATACAAAAAAACCATTGACTTATCAACGGTTTTTTACACTGGTTTTTAGAAGAATATTATGCTTTATGAGGGATGTTTTTTAGAATTTCTACTAAAAATTTCCAAAATTTTTGTGTGGATGTAATGTTGGCTTTTTCGTCAGGTGAATGTGCTCCAGTAATTGTTGGGCCAAAAGAAATCATGTCCATTTTTGGGTAATTCTGTCCTAAAATTCCACATTCCAATCCTGCGTGACAGGCTACGATTTTGGCTTTTTCTCCATGTAAATTTTCGTAAAGACTAGATAGAAGATCTAGTATTTCTGAATCTACATTGGGTTGCCAACCTGGATAAGAGCCTGAAAATTCAATTTCAAAACCAGCCAATTCAAAAGCAGCACGTAAAGAATTTGCCAAATCAAGTTTAGACGTTTCAGAAGAAGAACGTGTCAAGCATCCAATAGATATCTCTCCATTTTTGACAAGCACACGTGCAATATTGTTAGAGGTTTCTACAAGGTTGTCCATCGTTGCGCTCATCTTATAAACGCCATTTAAAGCAGTGTACATTGCTTTGATAAAGTCTTCTTGAACACTTAAATTCATTACCGTTTCAGGTAATTCAGTTGCTGTTATCTCAATTACAAGGTTGGGTTCTATGCTAGCCAGCTCTTCTTTTATAACGCTGCTAAGTTCATTGATTTCAAAAAGAAATGGTTCTTTAGAAATGCGATCAATGGTAATCAATGAAAAACTTTCTCTTGGAATGGCATTTCGTAAGCTACCTCCATTTACTTCAGAAATCCGCAGTCCAAAATTTTCAAATCCATCAAAAAATAAACGATTCATAATTTTATTTGCATTCCCTAATCCTTTGTGAATATCCATTCCAGAATGGCCTCCATTTAGACCTTTAACGGAAATGGTATAGGCGATAGAGTTTTCAGGAGTAGCTATTGACGTGTAGCTTCGTGTTGCGGTAACATCTATTCCGCCAGCACAGCCCATATCAATTTCATCATCTTCTTCAGTGTCTAAATTTAGTAAGATTTCTCCATCCAAATATCCAGCTTCTAAGCCCATAGCGCCTGTCATTCCTGTTTCTTCATCAATGGTAAACAGTGCTTCAATTGCAGGGTGTTCAATATCTGTAGATTCTAAAATTCCCATAATTGCGGCAACACCCAAACCGTTATCTGCGCCTAAAGTGGTACCATTAGCGGTAACCCAGTCGCCTTCGATATGCATGTTAATTCCTTCTGAATCGAAATCAAAAACTGTGTCAGAATTTTTTTGATGCACCATGTCTAAATGACTTTGCAGTACTACTGTTTTGCGATTTTCCATGCCAGCAGTAGCGGGTTTTTTAACAATCACATTTCCAACAGGATCAACGATGGTTTCTAAACCTAAGTTTTTTCCAAAATTGACCATAAAGGCAATGACCCGTTCTTCTTTTTTTGATGGACGTGGAACAGCGTTTAAGTCTGCAAAATTATTCCATACAGCTGTTGGTTTTAAATTTCTTATTTCTGAATTCATTTTTTCAATGTTTGAGATTGTGGTTTTTATAGTTTTTAGAAATGTAATTATTGAATTTCAATAACCATGTCTGTTGTTTTTTTTCTGATTTTCGCCAAGTCTTTCATATAGTCATCGTTGGCTCTAAATCCGACAGGTAATACTAGTACAGGAGAAATAGAATGCGCTTCTAAGTGTAAAATTTCACTGTATTTTCCTGGATCAAAACCTTCCATTGGGCAAGCGTCAATTTGTTCTATTGCAGCCACGGTTAGTAAATTCCCTAAGGCAAGATAGGCTTGGTTTTTTGCCCATAAAAAAATCTCATCGTTACTTTTAGAAGGCAATGATTCTTTTAAGTATTCTTTAAATGGATTTAAAATTTCATCGGGTGTGTTTCTGTTTTTTTTCACCAGGTCAAAGTAATTCTCTACATCATATGTGGTTAGTTTATTTTGAACGCAAAGTACTAGAACATGGGAAGCGTCACCTACTTGTTGCTGATTCATAGAGTGTGAAACCAACTGTTTTTGAAGCGCTTTGTTTTGAATTACAACCATTTTTATAGGCTGTAATCCGTAGGAAGTTGCTGTTAAATTGAACGCTTCTTTTAGAATGGTTATTTGCTGACCTGTAAGTGTTTTAGTAGTGTCAAATTTTTTGGTTGCATAACGCCACTGTAAACTTTTGAGTATGTCCATAGATGCTAAATATTTCTGCAAAAATAAGCTAAAAGGATCTTTATATCCGATAGATTTTAGTAGAAAAATTAAGATTTTTATCGATCTACGGATTCTGCTAAGGTGCGCAAGATGTAGACTTCAGTATATTTTTCATAAATTTATAGTCGAAAAAGAAATTATTAGTTACAGAAAATTCAAATTGCTATGCGTGAAGATTTCCTGCATTATGTTTGGAGCTACAAGTTGTTTTCAATGCTTGAGTTGCAAACCTCCAAAAATAAACGATTAAACCTGTTGTATTCAGGTGTTCATAATCTACATTCTGGTCCTGATTTTTTAGATGCTAGAATCGAAATCGACGACTTGCTGTGGGCAGGAAATGTAGAAATTCATGTAAAATCTTCTGATTGGTATTTGCACAATCATGAAATTGATAGCAATTACGATAGTGTAATTTTACATGTGGTTTGGGAATATGATACAGAAATTTTTGACAGTAACAATCAGCCAATCCCAACGTTGGAATTGAAAGACTTAATTGCGCCAGAACTGCTGCAGAAGTACCAAGATTTGATGTCAAAAGAATTGCGCTGGATTCCGTGTGAAAAGTTGATTGCAACTGCAGATTCATTTGTACTTAATAATTGGCTGGAGCGGTTGTATTTTGAACGATTAGAGCAAAAGTCACTACTGATAGATGAATTGTTAGCGGCAACAAATACAGATTACGAAGCCGTGTTGTTTCAGCTGTTGGCAAAAAATTTCGGCTTACAAACAAACGGTGATGCCTTTTTAAAATTAGCACAATCTTTTCGGTTTTCAATCCTTCGGAAAGAGCGATTTGATATATTGAGATTACAGGCCTTGTTGTTTGGTCAGGCAGGTTTCTTGTCAGAAAAAAACGAAGAACCATACCATAAAAAACTACAAGAGGTTTACGTGTATTTACAATCCAAATACCAATTAAAACCGATGCAAAACAGTAGGTTTCAATTTTTCAGGATGCGCCCTACAAATTTCCCTACCCTTAGGATTGCGCAATTAACTGCTGTATATCACGCACATCAACAACTATTTTCTAAATTGATGCATTTTACAAAAAAAGAAGAGTACTACGGGTTTTTTTCAACGGAGATTCCTGATTTTTGGAACACACATTATACGTTTCAAAAAACATCTCCAAAGCGCATTAAAAAAATCACCAAATCATTTATTGATTTGCTATTGATAAACACGATTATTCCTTTAAAGTTTAATTATTTAAAACGTAGGGGAGAGTTCGATGAAGCTGTTTTTTTAGACTTGATACAGCAATTACATCCAGAAAAGAATGCCATTGTTTCTAAATTTATAGCCTTGAAGATTCCATCAAAAAGCGCCTTTGACACACAAGCTTTGTTAGAATTAAAAAACAACTATTGCGTAAAGAAACGCTGTTTGCATTGCGCTATTGGAAATGATTTGTTGCGAAAAACAAGTTCAAAGAATAGCTCAATTTAATACAGACTCTTAAATTTTGAAGGGTTTACTTCTTGCATCATTGCATAGGCAGTTTCATAAATATCTTCAGCAGATGGCTTTGAAAAATAATCTCCGTCAGTCCCATACGCAGGTCTATGTGCTTTTGCAGTAAGTGTTACGGGTTTGCTATCTAAATGTTGATATCCGTTTTGTTTTTCTAATACTTCTTGTAATAGATACGCAGAAGCTCCGCCAGGAAGATCTTCATCAACAATTAACAAACGATTTGTTTTTGCCAAACTTTTTACCGTGTCGTGGTTGGTGTCAAAAGGCAATAAACTTTGCGCGTCAATAACTTCAATATCAATGCCTGCTTGTTGCAATTCTTTTGCAGCTTCTTCTACAATTCTCAACGTAGAGCCATAAGAAAGTACGGTAATGTCAGTCCCTTCTTTGATGGTTTCAACTTCTCCAATCTTAGTTTTGAATTCACCTAAATTACTAGGCATCTGTTCTTTTAATCGATATCCGTTTAGGCATTCAATCACCAACGCAGGATCGTCTCCTTCTAATAGTGTATTGTAAAAACCAGCTGCGATGGTCATGTTTCTTGGCACCAAGACATGAATTCCTCTTAAGGTATTTATGATAGCGCCCATTGGAGAACCTGAATGCCAGATTCCTTCCAAACGATGTCCACGTGTTCTGATAATTAAAGGTGCTTTTTGTTTTCCAAAAGTACGGTAGCGAAGTGTTGCCAGATCGTCACTTAAAATTTGAAGCGCATATAGTAAATAGTCTAAATACTGAATTTCTGCGATCGGTCTTAAGCCACGCATTGCCATTCCGATTCCTTGACCAATAATACTTGCCTCTCTAATTCCTGTGTCAGAAACTCTTAGTTCGCCAAATTTTTCTTGTAAGCCTTCTAAGCCTTGGTTTACGTCGCCAATAAAACCAGCATCTTCACCAAAAATTAATACTTCAGGGTGTTTTTGTAAAAGCGCATCAAAATTGTTACGCATTACAATTCTAGCATCTACCAATGTGTCTTCTTCCTTATATGTTGGTAAAACTGCTTCGACATTGGTTGCTGCGCCTTCTGTTTCGCTCGTTAAGTGCGTAGAAAAATAATCTGCACCTTTTTGTATTGCCGACTTAATAAAGGTTTGTAATGCTGTTTTTTCAGGAAAAGATTCCTCTTTTAAAAATCGCAATGCTTTTCGTGTTGCAATTAGAATATCTTTCCGAATAGGTTCTTGAATAGCGGTTAGATCGTTTTTAAGTTTTGTGATAAAAGAACCATTGCTACTTTTTTGAGCCACATTTTCTAGTAGTACTGCAGCAGTATTTAGTTCTTCTTTTATTTCATCTAAAAAAGCATTCCATGCAGTCCTTTTTGCAGTGGATACTTCTTTTTTCGCTTCTTTTTCTATGGCAATAAGAGTTTCTTCTGAATCAACAAATTTTAAAACCTCTCCTGTTTCGTCTTCCAATTCAAACTCTAAAATCCAAGCTCTCATTTTTGTAAGACAGTCAAATTCTTGTTCCCATTTTAAACGTTTGTTTCCTTTGTAGCGTTCATGAGATCCAGAAGTAGAGTGTCCTTGTGGTTGTGTCAATTCTTTTACGTGAATTAAAACAGGTACATGTTCTTCTCTTGCAATTTTAGCAGCTCTGTTATACACCGCAATCAGTTGTACATAATCCCAGCCGTTTACAACAATAATTTCATAGCCTTTTTGCTCATGATCTCTTTGAAATCCTTTTAAGATTTCAGAAATGCTTTCTTTGGTGGTTTGGTGTTTTGCATGTACAGAAATACCGTATTCGTCATCCCAAACACTCATTACCATTGGTACTTGTAAAACCCCAGCAGCATTTATAGTTTCAAAAAAGATTCCTTCACTTGTACTTGCGTTGCCAATCGTTCCCCAAGCAACTTCATTTCCTTTATCAGAAAATTTGGTAAAATTTTCTAAACCTTCTACATTTTTATATATTTTTGAAGCTTGCGCCAATCCTAATAACCGCGCCATTTGTCCGGCTGTTGGTGAAATGTCTGCGGAGGAGTTTTTTTGATTCGTTAAATTTTTCCAGTCCCCATTTTCATCCAAACTATGGGTTGCGAAATGTCCGCCCATTTGTCTTCCTGCCGACATTGGGTCTGCTTCGATACTTGGATGCGCATACAGTCCGGCAAAAAACTGTTGTGCTGTTAGCTCACCAATCGACATCATGAATGTTTGGTCTCTGTAATAGCCAGATCGGAAGTCACCATTTTTAAATGCTTTTGCCATTGCCAATTGTGGCACTTCTTTTCCGTCACCGAAAATTCCAAACTTGGCTTTCCCTGTTAATACTTCCCGTCTTCCTAAGATGCTACACTCTCTGCTGACACGTGCAATTCTATAATCTCTTAAAACTTCATTACGAAAGTCGTTGAAGGATAATTTTTTAGCGCTAGAAATGGCGGTGTCTTGAGTCATATGTGTCGTGTGTTAGTGGTTTTGCAAAGATAGGTTTTTTGATTGAAATTTAAAAATGTTTTTATTTTTTTGAGAATATCGTAATTAAAACAATAAAAACAATGGTTGTGCTATGAAATATGCAAAATACGACGCCTTACAGAAAGCCTCTTCTAAAGAAATTATAAATAGCAGAAGGATTTGCGGTGAGTACAAATCGGATCTTACTTGGATAGGCGGTTTGGTTTATTTCCCATCCCAAGTTTGAATACAAAGGGAAATAAAACTCTAAAATATTGTGAATAAAATTCAATCGAATTCCGTTTTCATAGGCAAAATAGGTACTGTTTCCTCTGCTCTTTAGGAAAGCAACATCGGTGTAGTATTCCATCCATTTCCAGATGCCAATACTTGCGTTGAATGCAACCATTGATTGATTTGCAAACCGAGTCGGTAATTTAGATTTAAAACCTCCATCGGTAATGATAATTTGTTGGCTAAAAAGACCTGAACTTTCGGAACGTCCAAAGTAGTTTTGTTCAAATAAATAATCAGAGGCTCTGTCCAAACCAAAACTAAAATATGAGCCTGTTGTGGCATTGTTTAAGAAGAGTCCGCCAAAGAATCGAAAATCTAATTGCCTATTTTTTTCTGTTAGCTTTCGGAAACGAAAATCAGTAGAAAGTTTTGTAAAACCTGTAGCAAACTCAGCATTTATCTTATATTGAATTCCGCTAATAACAGTTGGTTTTGAGTAGACGTATCTTAGGTTTAAAACACTGTATTTATCTTGTTCTTGTGTCTGTGTGTTTGGTGCAGTCTCTTTGTAGATAGTCACTAATTTTGCTGTTAACGCACTGCCGCCAATATCTCGTAAGCTTTTACGCTTAAAAAGCACCGATGCAAAAGGAACAAAGGTGTTGTAAGATAAATTTGGAGCATAATGCGAATTGCTTGCTACCAACCCGTACGAAACCTTTTTGATTTTTGAAACTTCAAAATAACGATGATATATCATTGAAAAAGAACCCGTGAGGGAATTGCTCTTTGTTGCGTAAGAAGGAATGATCTTAAAAATAAAATTTCGATATAAGATGGGTTTGTTGTGTAGTTTTAGTCCGATGTTAACTCCGTCGTAATAATTGTAGCTAAACTCGGGTTGGTAAAATATTTGGTGATAATACGGATCTTGAATGTCTTTGAAGAATCTAAATTGTATCGGCTTGTTTAATAGGCTTTTGTATACATTTTTCCAATTGTCTAGAGAGTTGTATTCAGGGTATATGTGTTCGTAGTTCAAAGAAACCTTGTCAAAATCTCCTTTGGAAATGGTTACCGTTTTTGTAGAATCAATTCCTGTAAACCATTTTTTTAGTTGTATTTTTTTATTTTGAACTCCATATAAAGCAACCGGTGCAGTACTATTTCGTTTGTTTTTAATGGTGACCTTTAAGGAGTCATTTTCTACACGAACTTTTTCAATGGTGTAATCTATTTTTTTATTTGTTTGAAGGTAATCACCAAAAAACCAGCGTAAGTCTTTGTCTGTTTTAGTCTTGAGAATTTCTTTGAAAGAAGTACTGTTACTTATTTTTAGTTTTTCCTTTTGGTAAAATTCTTTCAATGCGTTTTTTAAAACAGGTTCTCCTAGGTATCCTTTTAAGTACTGTAAGCCTAATCCTGCTTTGTATTTTCCAGCAATTTTTCGATTGAAATTAGACAAAGAATCTGCACGAGTTGTCAATGCTTGGTCTAAAAATTTCCGGGCACTAAACCGGTAGACAAAAGGGTATTTATCATTGAATTTCAACTTTGCAAGGTTAAAACTTCGGATTCCCCATAGTGTTGAAACTTTTCCTAACAGTTTTATGTCCGGATAGTATTTCTGCACATATTCCATTATAAGGTAAGTTTGAATACCGTCAGTCAGCCAATAATCAGATCGTTTGTTTAGCAGTACTGTGTTTTCGATGTATTTTTTTGTCAAGGCTTTGAAAATAGTTATTTCCCATTCAAAAATATCTGAAAAAGGGTTTAAAAAATCAGGTAATTGGCTGAGTCCGTAAATAGGGTTTTTACGTTGTGTAGCCTTGTCGATTAGCATTTTTTGATGCGGATACTTCCCTAAATAGTCTTTGATAAAATTAATTTCTCTGTTTAAAAGATTGGTAGATAACTGATAACTGATGTCCTTGGCAGCGAGATCTGTTACTACTAAAAAATCATCTGTAGTGTAGGTTTTAAAACGTTGTGTGTTTGAAATATTGATGATGATGTCTGTATTGCTTTTTCCTGTTAACTGATGTTGATTTGCAGTAACAATTGTAGTTTGTTTTAGATTGCTGGTAATTGTAAGCTCTTTTGGAGTTTTTAACCGAATGTCGTAATCGGCAACATCCATATATAAATCATCCATATTCAGATTGCTCATAAGTTGCCAACCGTTTTTGTAAACAGCAGGAACTAAATACCAATACCGCAAGTGATATCCTGTAGCTGTTTTTCCGTAGCCAGTAAATTTTGCGCTAGGAATTTTTACGGTGTAGGAAACAATAATTGTAATGGAATCAGTTGGTTGAATCGGTTTTTTTAGTGCTATTTTTAAAACATCGATGTGCTTTTTTAAGATAGAAAAACGGGCAGGTTTCTGATTTACAGAGACGTTTAAAATTGTTGACGCACCTCTTTCGTCATCTTTCGCAAAATACAGTGACTTGTCATATGCTTCTATAAATCTATTTGTTAAAGGGGTTTCTTTGTTTTTAAAACTATTCGCCCAATTGTGTAAGTATACTTCAGATAACGACTTCTTCGTTTTATTATAATACACAATTTCTTGCTGTATTTTTAAAACAGATTTTTCTGTGTTGAGCTCTGCATGGATGCGAATGGAATTATGTTGCGCAACAATTCCATAATACAAAAACAGAAATAAAATGGTTATGCAGCTTTTAAAATTCAATTGCGGTATTCTTTTTAGAAGTTTGGTTTTAAGCTGTATTTTGAATAGAATTTATTCAAATGCTCAATAGCTTCGTCGGCAGTATCTACAATTCGAAATAAATTCAAATCAGATTCGCTAACATTTCCTTGTGCAATGACTGTTTTTTTGATCCAGTCTATCAATCCGCTCCAAAATTCCCTTCCAATCAATACAATTGGAAATCGGCCAATCTTTTTGGTCTGAATTAACGTGATTGCTTCAAACAATTCGTCCAAGGTTCCAAAACCTCCAGGCATTACAATAAAACCTTGAGAATACTTTACAAACATTACTTTGCGAACAAAGAAATAATCAAACTCTAAATTTTTATCGCTGTCTATCCACGGGTTAAAATGTTTTTCAAAAGGCAACTCAATATTTAAACCTACTGAGGTTCCTTTTCCTCTATGTGCACCTTTATTTCCGGCTTCCATAATTCCAGGTCCACCACCAGTAATAACTCCGTAGCCATTTTGGGTTAACTTGTAAGCAACTTCTTCAGATAGTTGGTAATATTTGTCTCCTGGTTTTGTTCTTGCAGAGCCAAAGATAGAAACACAAGGGCCAATTTTACTTAGTTTTTCATAGCCTTCAACAAATTCAGACATGATTTTAAAAATTGCCCAAGAATCATTTGTTTTTACTTCGTTCCAAGTTTTTTGCTTTAGCTTGTCAATTATTTTCCGGTCATCATTCTTACTCATAATGTATTGTTTTTTATATAGATTTTAGTACCCTCGGAAGCCAAGAACCCTTTTTTTAAATTATTGGCAAACATGCTAAGATAGCTCTTTTTTTAGAAATTTAGCGGTATAGCTCTTTTGATGTTTGCTGATTTTTTCTGGCGTACCCACACAAATAATATCTCCACCTTTTTTACCACCTTCCATACCAATATCAATCACATAATCTGCTAGTTTTACAACGTCTAAATTATGTTCAATAATCAGAACGGTATTTCCTTTGTCTGCTAATTTATTGAGCACATTCATCAACACCCGAATATCTTCAAAATGCAATCCTGTTGTCGGTTCGTCTAAGATATAAAACGTATTTCCAGTGTCTCTTTTAGAAAGTTCGGTGGCTAGTTTAATTCGTTGTGCTTCTCCGCCTGATAAGGTGGTAGATTGCTGGCCCATAGTGACATATCCCAGCCCTACATCCTGAATAGTTTTAATTTTCCGATAAATTTTAGGAAGCTTTTCAAAAAACACAACAGCTTCATTAATAGTCATGTTTAAAATATCAGAAATAGATTTTCCTTTGTATCTAATCTCTAAGGTTTCTCTGTTGAAACGTTTTCCTTGACAGGTTTCACATGTTACATGAACGTCTGGTAAAAAATTCATTTCTATGACACGAACACCACCGCCTTGACAGGTTTCACAACGTCCGCTTTTTACATTGAATGAAAAACGGCCTGGTTTGTATCCTCTAATAGCCGCTTCTGGAGTGATGGAAAACAAACTTCTAATTTCTCCAAAAACACCTGTATAGGTTGCTGGATTCGAACGCGGAGTTCTTCCAATTGGAGATTGATCGATGTCGATTACTTTGTCAATATGCTCAATTCCTGAGATGCTTTTATAGGGCATTGGTTTTTTTACACCACGATAAATATGTGCATTTAAGATTGGATACAAGGTTTCATTAATCAACGTCGATTTTCCGCTACCAGAAACGCCTGTAACACAGATCATTTTTCCGAGAGGAAAATCAACCGATATGTTTTTTAAATTATTCCCTGTAGCACCTTTAAGCTTGATGAATTTACCGTTTCCTTTTCTTCGTTTTTTCGGAACAGGAATTTCTTTTTTACCTGTAATATAATCAGCCGTGAGTGTATTGTGTTGTGTGAGTTCTTTAAAAGTTCCTTCGCTTACAATTTCACCTCCATGTCTTCCTGCTCCAGGACCAATGTCAAAAACAAAATCGGCATGCTCTATCATGTCTTTGTCATGTTCTACAACAATAACAGAGTTGCCAAGATCTCTTAATTTGATCAAAGAATCAATTAATTTCTGATTGTCTCGTTGATGCAGTCCAATACTGGGTTCATCTAAAATATACAAAACGCCTACTAATTGAGAACCAATTTGTGTGGCCAATCGAATGCGCTGTGCTTCTCCTCCAGACAATGATTTAGAGGTTCTGTCTAAGGTTAAATAATCCAGCCCGACATCTAATAAAAACTGAATTCGAGTGCGAATTTCTTTTAAGATTTCAGCAGCAATTGCAAGTTGTCTTTCTGATAATTTTTGTTCAATGTTTTCAAACCATTTTGACAATTCTGTAACATCCAGCTGCGCTAAATCGCTAATGTTTTTATTGAGAATTTTAAAATAAAGGGCTTCTTTTTTAAGACGTTTCCCTTTACAAACAGAACAGTTTACTTCGTTCATAAAACCTTTTGCCCATCTTTTAATAGAAGTAGATTCACTGTCTTTATATTGGCTGTAAATAAAGGCAATGATGCCTTCAAAATCAATTTCGTAGTTGCGTGTAATTCCCATTGATTTGGATTGAACTTCGAATTTGTCATTTCCGCCATTTAAAATAATCTCCATGGCTTCTTTGGGAATTTTATTGATGGCGTCATTCAGTTTGAACTTGAAGCGCTCGGCAATCAATTCTAATTGTTTAAAGATCCAACTATTTTTTTGCTCTCCCAATGGAATAATTCCTCCGTTTTTTATAGAAATCGTTGCATCTGGAATGATCTTTTTTAAGTTCACTTCATTGGTGATTCCTAATCCGCTGCAATTTGGACAAGCTCCTTTGGGTGAGTTGAATGAAAACGTATTTGGTTCTGGATTTGGATAGGCGATTCCAGAGGTAGGACACATCAAATCTCTACTAAAATAACGTGGTGTATTATTTTCGATATCAATCACCATTAAAATATCATTTCCCGCATACAAGGCAGTTTTGATGGTTTCTTCTAGGCGTTTTTCTGATGAGTTATCAATCAGCAATCGGTCAATAACAACTTCAATATCATGGGTTTTATAGCGATCTAAACGCATGCCTTTTTCAATCTCTTTGATCTCGCCATCGACACGAACTCTTACAAAACCTTGCTTGGAAGTTTGCTCAAACAATTCTCTATAATGCCCTTTTCTAGATTTTACCAAAGGAGCTAAGACGGCTATTTTTTTACCTTGAAATTCAGAAAGAATCAATTCTTTAATCCGATTATCGCTATAACTCACCATTTTTTCGTCAGTATTATACGAATACGCATCTGCCGCACGTGCATATAATAAACGCAAGAAATCGTAAATTTCTGTAATGGTTCCAACAGTAGAACGTGGGCTTTTATTGGTGGTTTTTTGCTCGATAGAAATCACAGGAGACAAGCCGTCAATTTTGTCAACATCAGGGCGTTCTAATCCTCCTAAAAACTGTCTGGCGTACGCGGAAAAAGTTTCAATATAACGTCGTTGACCTTCCGCGTAGATAGTGTCAAAAGCCAAAGAAGATTTGCCACTTCCACTTAAGCCAGTAATCACAACAAGCTTTTCACGGGAATTTT
>Ga0209035_10000210_pt1 | contig 23607 bp, 21 predicted proteins | sample MarorgKNORR_S2LV_6_FD_188220 | JGI IMG/M metagenome (GOLD analysis project Ga0209035, IMG submission 188220) | Marine microbial communities from the Southern Atlantic Ocean, analyzing organic carbon cycling - AAIW_A/KNORR_S2/LV (SPAdes) (version 2) | ecosystem: Environmental > Aquatic > Marine... | reverse complement strand
TGGAGAATCTAGAAAATATTTTTGTCTGAGCGTATTCTTGCTTTCTAAGAATGACCACAATAAGTATCATCATCCCAACCACTACATTAATTGAAGTTGCAATTCCGCAGCCTACACCACCCATTGGGGGGATACCAAAATATCCGTATACAAAGATTATATCTAAAGGAATATTTAGCAGCATGCCGATAAATGCAATCCAGAATACTGGAAGAGTTAACCCCATACCCTCGCTGTAACATCGTAGGCATGTAAAAATCATGTTGGCTACAAAACCATAAGACATAGCCTTTAAGTAACCATCAGAGATTACCGCAATCTCTTGATCAATATCAAAAAATGGTATCAAGGAACTCAGATTTCGATAGGCAAAAAACCCAATGACCCCAATACCTATGCTTAACCATAATATTTGGCGTACTTTTTCACCAATCATTTCATATTGTTTAGCCCCAAAAAGCTGAGCAACTATAGGCGTTACAGCAAAAAGACATCCGCCAAAGAGAAAATAGATTGGCATTGTTAAGGCGTTTCCAATAGCAAGGCCAGATAAATCCAAGGCGCTGGCTTGACCTGCAACTATAGTATCTGTAACACCCATGCCCATATATGAAATTTGAGATCCAAAGATAGGAACCCCAATCTTGAGAAGTTGTTTTAATTCTTTTAGTAATTTTTTCAAAAAAATAAGCCCAGAAATTTCTCGGTACTTTATCATACAAGTAGTGCTATCGCTGGAGAGAAAAAATTAGAAAAGATAATCGGCCATATTGGCTTAAAAAAATAACATCGAAGGTTAATAGGCAATACGTTAAGCGTTTTGTAAAACCACAATTCAAACATCTAGGTAATGGATCGGTATTTTTTAAACCAAAATTTATGAAATTATTTGGTTCCAGCATTAGTGTTGGAAATTTTGCTACTTTTATTGCTGCCCCAGACGACTACATACAAATGACAAGCTGGGATGCTGGTGATTGGAAGGGAGAAATTAATATAGGAGATTACGTTTTAATCTCACCGGGCGTGAGAATTATGGCAGCTCTTCAAGTCTCAATAGATGATTCCTGTATGTTTGGTCATGGCGCATGCATTACTGATTCAGACTGGCATGGTATTTATGATCGAACCAAGGTTGTTGGCGAGCCTAAGCCAGTGGTTTTAGAAAAAAATGTCTGGGTGGGTGAGGATGCGATGATTTGCAAAGGTGTTACGGTTGGAGAGAACAGTATCATAGGCGCAAGATCAGTGGTTACTAAGAATGTTCCACCTAATTGTATTTATGCAGGAAATCCCGCTGCATTTATTCGCAGCCTAGATGGAGGTGAATTTATTACTAGGAATGATTTTTTCAAGGACCCTATTAAATTAGCTAAAGATTTTGATTTACTTGATAGATATACCCTAGGCAACAATACTCTTTGGAGTTGGATTAAAAGTATTATCTGGAGAGATAAGACCCATTGATTAAGATAGCTGCAGATTCACAAATTCCTAATCTAGATCAAAAATTATCAGAGTGCTTCGATGCTGAATATTCATTGCAGCATTTTGAATGCGATCAACTCACGACTGATGATCTAAAAGATATTGATGCACTATTGGTGCGATCAACTTTGCAGGTTGATGAGGCACTATGTAGCAGTTCTCAAATCAAGTATGTGGGTTCAGCGACAGCAGGTATAAATCACTTGGATAGTAAATATTTAGATAATCAGGATATTGCTTGGTCACATGCTCCTGATTGCAATGCATATAGCGTAACGCATTACGTTATGGCAGCGATCGGAGAGTTAATTCAAGAAGGTCTCTTTAATGTAAGACAGAGTATTGGAATTATTGGTTATGGCAACATAGGCAAAAGGTTGTATCAATTACTTTCAGCTCTAAACATTCAGGTATATGCTTGCGATCCTTTTTTAAAAGATTCCCACTTGGTTAATATGGAAAAAGTATTAGCATGCGATCTTGTAACAATTCATGTTCCATATTCCATAGAAGGGGCACATCCAACCATCAATCTAATTAACCAATCACATAGCAGTGTCTTAAAAAATAAAATTTTGATTAATACGTCCAGAGGAGGGATTGTTTCCGAGAAGTTAATTGTAGAATCTCAAGACTTAATTTATGTTGCAGATGTTTGGTTAGATGAACCAACCCCATCCATGCCAACTATCCAAAAAGCATTTATCTCAACACCTCATATTGCTGGCTATAGCATTGAAGGAAAGCTAAACGGAACTACTAAAATTGCAAGAGATTGCGCTAGAGCCTTTAATTGTTTAAAAGAGAGCAGCTCAACTGCCGATCACTTAATTAATTGGCCTCATGGGCTAGAAAATATTGTTCGCGATATGCATGGTTATGGTTTTCCAGTTTCTCTTTTCAGAAGCGAGCTTCAGTTAAATGTAATTTCAAATATTTTTAAAGCATTACCTCAGAAAAATCTTCAAAAAGAATTTAGATTATTGAGAGAAAATCATTCACCAAGACACGATTTTAATTACTACTCTTATAAAGGCATTTGGGAGCTTGATGAGGAATTATCATGTAGTTTATTTGAGACATTCAAGAAAATCTAACCCATGATTATATTATTCCACTCTTAAGAAGAGCAAGAAATTTCTAAATCTTGTGCCCAAGCTGGAGATTTATTAGCAAAATTTTGATATTTCTCATGCTCTTCAAATGGCTTGGTTAAAATAATTATTAAAGTTTCTAATCTAGAAAAGTCAGAGTCTTCAGCTGCGTCAATGGCTTCTTGGGCCATGTAGTTTCTCAGGATAAACTTTGGGTTAGTTTGATTCATTAGTATCAATTTTTTCTCTAAAGATAAGGTTTCTGTGGCATGTCTTTCTTGGAAAGAGACAATCCAACTCTTTGCAATTTTAGAATTTAGCTCTGGAGTTATTGTATTAGTCAGGGCTTGTGTTAGATTTCTAAAAGTATTAGTGTAATCGAGTTTTTCAGATTCCATGATATCCAATAGACCTTGAATCAAAGCAGCATCCTCAGGTTGCGCTTGCTCTAAACCTAATTTTGCTCTGAATAGCTGTGCCAAAGTATTCTGAAAGATTGCTTCATATGTTTGCAGAATCTCACCTTGACTCTCTTCAGAAATAAGAGAGGATAATGCATGCCCTAAAGCAGAACAATTCCATAGTCCAATATAAGGCTGGTTTTTGAATGCATATCTACCTTGATGATCAGAATGATTGCAAACGTAGCTTGGCAAATAATCTTCCATAAAGCCATAAGGGCCGTAATCAAAAGTCTCTCCCAAAATACTCATGTTGTCGGTATTCATAACTCCATGATTAAAGCCGCAGGCCTGCCAGCGAGCAATCATATTAGCTGTTTCCTTGACCACTACTTTAAAAAAATCTTCATATGAGTTAGTAGTCTTGGAAAAATACTTGGGGTAGTTATTAATACAAAAATCTGCCAGAGCTTTTACATTCTCAGGTTTATTGTTGTAGTGAAAATATTCAAAGTTTCCAAATCTTATGTGAGTTTTTGCAGTTCTTGCAAGCATCGCGGCAGACTCACTTTTTTCTCTAATCACCATCTCATCACTGCCTATAATCATTAGCGCTCTAGATGTTGGAATTGAGAGAGCATGCATCGCTTCTCCACATAAATATTCTCTAATCACAGATCTTAGAACTGCTCGACCGTCTCCAAATCGAGAGTAGGGTGTTTTACCAGCACCTTTTAAATGAATATCTATCAAGCCACTATTAGAGCTTATTTGTCCAAGAAGCAAACCTCTGCCATCACCAAGTTGTTCTACGTATTGACCAAATTGATGGCCTGAGTAAACCATAGACAATGGCTTCAATGATCTAATATTTTTAGTACCATTAAAAATATTTAAGAGTTGCTCGGTATCAACATCATTGATGCCCAGTTCATTTTTTAAATCTGAGTTTTCAGTTACAACAAAAGGATTTTTGAAGCATTCCCAATTTTGCTTGGTATAAAAATCTTCTGAAAGGTCTGCAAAAGTATGAGGTAAAAGGGGTAACATCTAGCCTTTTACAATTTCAATTAAATCAGCAACATGCTCATCTTTTGAGTGATCGACCCCTAGATGCTCCACCTCATTCCACATAACAGCAGAACATATTGGCCCTAGATTATCCTTAAGTGCATTTGCTACTTCTTTGCCAGTTCCAGTAAAACCTAAGGTATCCACCATCTCATCGGTTACTAGGGCAAACATTTCCTCCCATTTTCCTTCAATTGAAAGTTTATGAAGTGCCTTATTTATATCTTCCCAGCCATGAAATTCTAATGCAGGCCTATAGGTTCTTGTTGATGCATAAAAACTAATTCGAGCAGCTATGGCTCTTTTAGCAGCCTGAAGATCTTCTTCTGTTTCACCTGTAGCAATAAAGCCTCCCCAAAGAAGTTCACATTCATCAGGACTTCTCCCACTTTTTTTTGCACCCTCAGCAACCGCAGGAATGATGACTTTATGAATATATTGAGGTGAACACATAGGGTGCAAAAGCAGGCCATCTGCAACTTCGCCTGCAATTTTAGCCATTCCTGGTCCGAGACCGGATACATATATTGGAGGCAGATCGCATTCCATTGGCGGCGGGGTAAACATAGGAGTCATAAGCGTATGAGTATAATGCTCGCCCTGAAAATCAAGCTTTTCACCCGTTTTCCATGTATTCCATATGGCTTTTACTGCCAAGATATACTCTTTCATTCTAGGAGCTGGAGGAGACCAGGGGACACTAAATCGTCTCTCATTATGACCTTTTACTTGTGTACCAAGACCTAGCTGAAATCTTCCGTCTCCGAATGACTGAAGATCCCAACCCATATTCGCAACAGTCATTGGGCTCCTTGGAAATGCTATGGCAAGACCTGTTCGAACAATCATTTGAGAATGCTCTAAACCTATTAGGACTGGAAGAAAAGGCTCGTTATTTAGCTCACCAGATACCAAGGCATCATATCCCAGGGCTTCAGCATGCTTAACTATGTCAACAGTATTTTTTGATAATCCGGGTATGTATGTTTCTACCCTCATGATGAAATAATATTAAGTTTAGAATTCGCGTAATTTTGAGCCCATTGATAATTTGGTTTTCCTGATGGAGCCCTTTCTATTAAATCAGAAAAAATAATTTCTTTCGGCATCTTGTAACTTGCTATATATTTTGAAGAAGCCTCTTTAAGGTCATCAACTGTAAGGTCGGAAGAGTCCCTACGCTGAATAACAGCAACAACTTTTTGACCCCATGTCTCATCTGTCACTCCAACCACAAGGCAGTCAAATACATTTGGGTGAGATTTTAAGGCCATTTCAACTTCTTCAGGGAAGATTTTCTCTCCTCCAGAATTAATAGACACACTTCCCCTCCCCAAAAGAGTCATTTGACCATCGCTTTCATATTTAGCCATATCTCCAGGAATGGAAAAGCGCTCTCCATCAACCTCAATAAATGTTTTTTTAGATTTTTCTGGATCTTTATAATAAGCAATTGGCACATGCCCCTTCCTAGCCAAATAACCAATTGTCTGAGTATCACTAGGTGAAATAATTTGATGAGTTTCTAAATTTAATATTTCACTAAAATTAGGCTTAGTGAATTTTGGACCACCCCCTGAATCTTTTAATTTTCCATCTTTAGTATGAATATTAATACCGGTAGCACCTGTTTCTGATGAACCGACAGCATCAATTAAAAAAAGATGAGGTAAAAAATCTAAAATAGTATCTTTAATAGAGGCGCTGAAAACAGATGCAGTACTTGCCAATACAATTAATGACGAGAGGTCTAAACCTCTTTCTATTGCTGATGGCAATGCATCACATAGCGGTCGTCCCATAGCATCACCCGTTATTGTAAGGTTCATAACTTTTTCCTTAGCAATGACATCCCAAATGTAAGTTGCATCAAATGAAATTTGATCATTAATAATGAATTTCCATCCTGAAAAAAAAGCATTAAATGATTGCCATTGAGCTGCACCATGCATTAATGGGGCAAGAGCAAGAGCAATAGTTTGATCTTGCAAGCATTTATCTGCAAAAGCTTCTGGAGTGGGATACTTTTCTCCAGTTACAGCATCAATCCCACCACCCAGAGTCATTAATACATCCTCCATTCGCCATACAACCCCTTTGGGCATTCCCGTCGTTCCTCCTGTATAAAGGATATATCTATCATCCCCAGAGCGTTTTAATAAAAGCCTTTCTTCACTTTCGTTGCCAATCAGGGACTCAAAATCTAGACTTTCGACCAGGAAATTTTCGTGATCAGAATCATCTTCGATAGCAACATAATTTTTTAATAAAGGGAGATCATTTGAAATATTTTTTAACTTTGAAGAGAATTGTTTATGGAAAAATATTGCTTCCATATCTGCATTATCAATTAGATATTTAAGCTCTTCTTCTACATATCGATAATTAATATTAATCGGAATAGCACAAAGTTTATATGCCCCCAGCATTATCTCTAGCCATTCAATGCAATTAAAAGCATAAATACCAATATGGCTGCCTTTTTTTACACCCAGCTTTTTCAGAGCATGCGCAGCTTTATTTGATCTGGAATCAAGCTCTTTATATGTTAATCGAGTTGAGCCCAGTACAACTGCTTCTCTATCAGGTATTCTATCAACCACACCCTCAAAAATATCAGCTGCATTAAATTCCATTAGACTTTTGAGGAATGATTTATCCAGTAAGGATCTCTCAACCTTCTTTTATATAATTTACCATTTTCATCCCTTGGTAATTTTTTAATAAAATCAATAGTTCGCGGTAATTTCATTTTTGCAAGGTTTTCCTGAGCAAAATTCATCAATGATTCCAGTAGCTCTTCAGAGGGTTGATCACCAATATTTAACTCAATCACTGCCTTTACTTCTTCTCCCCATTCTTCATTTGGAATTCCAAATACTGCAACATCTGCTACTGCCGGATGCATTAAAAAAGCACTCTCAATTTCTGCTGGATAAATATTAGCACCACCCGAAATAATCATGTCAATTTTCCTGTCACACAAGAATAAAAATCCTTCTTCATTTAAATAGCCAATGTCACCTACCGTGAAATATACTTGCTCATCTATTACTAGTCGTTCTTTTTTTGTCTTAGCTTGGTCTCCTTTGTATTCAAATTTTGTTGCTTCTCCAAGTTTCATATAGACAGTACCCTGGGCATTGGTGTCAGACTCACTACCGTCTTCATTAATAATTTTAATTTCTGCTCCTGGCCAAGCCTGACCTACCGTTCCGGGAAATTTAGTCCAAGACTGAGCATTGACAACTGTTCCACCGCCTTCGGTGGCTGCATAATACTCCCAGATAGAATTCCCCCACCATTCAATCATGGCTTGCTTGGTATGAATGGGGCAGGGCGCAGCAGCATGAATCATGGTGCGAGTTGATGAGCAGTCATATTTGCTTTTAACTTCATCAGGAAGTTGCAAAAGCCTATGAAACTGGGTTGGGACCATATGACTCGTTGTAACCTTATATTTATCGATCAAATAAAGCATTTTTTCTGCTTCAAATTTTTCCATTAAAACTACTGTATGACCATAGTGGAGAGCAGCAGATGAATGGACTAGGACGGCCGTATGATATAAGGGCGATCCTACAATATGCACATTATTATCTTTAGGTTGAATATCAAAGAAGCTTAGTATCATTGCAAACATGCTTAAAATATCATCTGGATCACCTTCAACTAAGGCTCTTTTTACTCCTTTTGGTTTTCCAGTGGTTCCAGAGGTATAGTTCATGACTTGTCCTGCAGTTCTCTCTTTTGGGTTTGACGTTGAGTAGGGGCTTACAAAGTCATCTAAAAAAACAAAACCTTCCATTTTGGTAGTGCTAATACAACCTTCGGGTAAAAAATTAATTGCTGACACAGCTTTTTGGCATGCTTCTTCCATTGCTGGAACTGCTCCGGACGCTATAAACGCTTTTGCTCCAGAGTCTTCTAGGATATATGCAATCTCAGGTCCGGCTAAATGCCAGTTGATAGGAACCATATAGAAACCTGCTTGAGCACAGGCTAAATAAGCAATGTAATATTCAACAGAATTTGGTAATACAGTTGCAACAACATCACCTTTTTTAACTCCAAAATCTTTTAAGGCATTAGTTAATTGGTTTGTTTTGGCAAGGAGCTCACCTCTAGTCCAAATTTTTTCTGATGGCTCAATAATTGCAATTTCATTTGGCTCACTGTTTGCAAATCGATAGAATCCTAATTCGCTCATTTTTTCCTCTTTGTTTAATAATAATTCTAACTTTGCTAATGCTTAAATGTAACCTTATTTCTAATATTTATGTGTAATAATATTTTCCAAAATGGATTTCTTTTCTTTCAACTTTACCCAAGAAACTTTGTGGCTCTTTGTAGTATTCTATGATCTCACTTTAGCAATCTTTCTGTATCGGTTTTTTGGGAAGTATGGTTTGTACTGTGCAGTCGTGCTAGGCATAGTCCTTGGAAACCTTCAAGGTGGAAAAATAAGTGAGCTTGAGATTTTTGGAACGCAGTTTAATGTAAGCATGGGAGCAATTCTTTACTCAGGCATATACTTTGCAACTGATCTTTTGAATGAAAAATTTGGTAAAACTGAAGCAAACAGGGCGGTAATGCTTGGTTTTGTAGCGAATATAGCTGTCATGCTTACCTTGGTGATTAGTACCAAATTCCTTCCTTCACAACTAACAGGATCGGCAGCTGAAGTGCATGAGGCAATTTCAGTTCTTGCTTATTATTCCCCTATTTTTATTATTGGCTCTTTAACAGCTTATCTTGTGAGCCAGAGATTTGATGTTTGGTTTTTCCATTACTTAAAAAAATTAACCAATGGTAAGAAACTTTGGCTTAGAAACAATCTTTCTACAATGGTCTCTCAGTTAATTGATACTTTGATTTATCAATTTACTTGGGTCTTAGCAACAGACTTAACGTTTTCTCAGGCTTTTGGTTTAGCAGCCATTAAATATATTCTTAAGGTGTTAATAGCTCTAGTAGATACAATTTTTATTTATTGGGTCAGGGATTGGGATATTAAAACTTAAACTAGATGAGACGCCCATGGATTATACTAATAAATTAAATACAACAAGGATTTTAAATGACTGATAAGCCTAATAAATCGAAAGAGGATTTAAAAAAAGAACTTTCTCCAGAGTCCTTTTATGTAACTCAGGAAAGCGGAACTGAAAGACCGTTTACAGGTCAGTATTGGGATCATGTTGAAGATGGAGCATATACTTGTATTTGCTGTGGAGAGAGATTATTTAAATCTGAAGCAAAATTTGATGCTGGATGTGGTTGGCCAAGTTTTTACAAAGCATCTAACAACAGTAAAATCACCGAGCTGGAGGACGCCTCCCTCTCTAGGGTTCGGACCGAAATAAGATGTTCAAATTGTGATGCGCATCTTGGGCATGTATTTGCTGATGGGCCTCAGCCTACAGGTCTACGTTATTGTGTGAATTCCGCCTCGCTAAATTTTGAAAAAGAACACTCTTCTAACTAAGTGACTGAAACCGATCAATCTCGATCTAATTTTACTTTCACAGTTAAAGTTGGAGCTTGGACATTTATCTCAAGAATTGCAGGCCTTATTAGGGATATTTTTACGACAAGCCTGCTAGGGGCAAGTATTTTTCATGACATTTTTGTTGTTGTTTTAAAAATTCCTAATGTGTTTAGAAAGTTTTTTGCCGAAGGTGCTTTTAGCCAAGCATTTATACCTATTTATTCTGAGTATCTCGCGCAAGAGCAAGAACAGGAGGGTCAAGAATTTTTAGATGCTTTGGCTGGCGCTTTGCTTTCAGTATTATTTATTTTTACTTTACTGACACTTTTCTTTGCTCCAATTTTTATATTGATCTTTGCACCAGGTTTTTATTTTGATTCTGCTAATCAAGAGTTAGCAGTTAACTTATTGCGAATAATGTTTCCTTATCTTGCATTAATTTCGCTTGTAGCTTTTGCTGCTGGCATTCAAAATTCTCACCAAAAATTCTCAATTCCTGCAGCTACTCCACTTATTTTCAATTTTAGTTTGATTGGAGCAGCATGGATTGTTGCTCCAAAAATTGAGGTTCCGGTTATGGCTCTTGCATGGGGAGTTTTATTGGCGGGTTTCTTACAGCTACTTTTTCAAATAGTACCCTTAGCATCAATTAAAAAAATTCCAGTTCCAAAAATAGATCTACAAAATCCGGGGGTTAAGAAATTCTTCATTTTAATTTTGCCAGCAATTATTGCAGGCGGCATAGCCCAGATCAATCTTCTTGTTGATACTATTTTTGCTTCATTGCTTGGTGAGGGGAGCCCTACATGGCTGTATGTTTCAGACCGCTTGATTCAATTCCCTTTAGGAATTTTTGCTATTGCTATTGGCACTGTCCTTTTGCCTACTTTAGCTAGATCTTTTGCAAAGAATGATATTACTGACTTTACCCTTCGTCTTACAAAAGCTTTTAAATTGATTTTCTTTTTAGCATTCCCATCAGTTATTGGCTTAATAATATTTGCTGAACCTATTTTAGGAACTATTTTTCAAAGGGGTGAATTCCTTTGGTCGGATGTTGAGAATTCTAGCTTGAGCTTGATTGGTTTTGCTGTAGGGTTACCTTTTTTTATGGCTATGAAGGTTTTAGTGCCAGCTTTTTTTTCAAGGCAAGACACAAAAACTCCAATGCTTATTGCTGGAATTAGTTTATTTTTAAATGTTTTCCTAAACTATCTTTTGGCTTTTTACTTTGGCTATGCTCACCTTGGACTTGCACTAGCAAGCTCAGTATCAGCAATCGTTGGGGCTACCTTATTAAGCATATTATTAAGTAAAAAAAATCTTCTTTCTTTTCAGGGAGTATTTAGTTTTTTTTCATTACAAATTTTACTTGCTAGCATTGCTCTCATGTCTTTTCTTTTATACACAAAAGTGAATCTAGACTTTGAGACTTTTACTCAAATACAACGTTTGATGAATTTACTATATGTAGTGATAACTTCAATGGTTATTTATTTTGGGGTTAGTTTTCTTGCAGGCATAAGGGCCAAGGACTTTCGCTAATGTATTTAATTAGAGGAATTGGAAATCTAGAAGCTTTTAAGAGAAAGTTCTCCAATCAAACCATGAGCGGAACAATTGGAAATTTTGATGGGTTACACAAAGGGCATCAAGCAATTTTAAATCAAGTAAAAGCAAAAGCTGTTAAAAGCTCGAGCGCCTCCCTAGTATTTTTTACTGAACCTCATGCATCAGAGTACTTTGCATCCAAGCAATTAAATGTAGTCCCACCGCCTAGAATTTGTCCATGGAGAGAAAAAGTTAAATTGCTAAAGAACTTTGGAATTGATTTTGCTTTTTTCTTACAATTTAACAGATCTCTTAAGGTAATGACTCCTGAAATATTTCTTGATGAAGTTTTGTCTCAAGTAAACCTTCGGCATCTTATTATCGGAGATGACTTTAGATTTGGTGCAGACAGAGCTGGTGACTTTGATTTACTCCGAGTGTGGGGGAAACAAAATGGAACAGAAGTCATAGCTAACTCTACAGTTTTGCATGAAGGTGTTCGTATTAGCTCCACACGAATCAGAGAGGCTCTTCTAGCAAATAATTTTTCTTTGGCTCAAACACTTTTAGGTAGACCTTATACTTTTTCAGGTAAGGTTGTGTATGGTCAGCAGTTAGGTCGCTCTCTCGGCATTCCTACTGCTAATTTATGGATACCCAAACAAAGACTTCCAATAGCTGGAGTCTATGCAGTTCAGTGCAAAGTTGCAGGCGTTACCCATAAAGGAATTGCTAACATGGGTATCAGGCCAACAGTTGGAGGGACAAACCCTGTTTTAGAGGTTCATATCTTTAATTTTAATGAATATATATATGGTCAAAGATTAACTGTAGAATTTAAAAATAAACTTCGAGATGAAAAGAAATTTGATAACATTGTCTTATTAAAGGAACAGATTCTTAAAGATATATCTAAAGCCAAAAAAATACTGGAATAATTCTCTATGAGCAAAGACTATCGGGATACATTAAATCTCCCCCAGACTGATTTATCAATGAAAGCAGGTCTTTCCAAAAAAGAACCTGAATTATTGGAATATTGGAAAGCCATAGATTTATATACAAAAATTAGAAAACAAAATAAAGGAAAAGACCAGTTTATTTTGCATGATGGGCCACCTTATGCAAATGGTGACATCCATCTAGGTCATGCAGTTAACAAGGTATTAAAAGACATCACTATTAAATTTCAAACCTCTATGGGTAAAGATGCTCCCTATGTGCCAGGCTGGGATTGTCACGGCCTCCCAATTGAGCTCAACATTGAAAAAAAACATGGAAAAAATAGTGACTTAGTTAAAGATAAAGCTACTTTTATTAAAGCATGTAGAGAATATGCTCAATCTCAGGTAGATAATCAAAAAGAAGATTTTATTCGTCTTGGAGTATTAGGAGATTGGCAAAATCCCTACCTTTCTCTTAATAGGTCTTTTGAAGCAGACACAGTTAGAGCCCTGGGTAGAATTGTTGCAAATGGGCATTTAGAAAAAGGGGAGAAACCAGTTCATTGGTGTATGGATTGTCGCTCAGCATTAGCAGAGGCTGAAGTTGAGTATCAAGATAAAATTTCACACTCAATTGATGTAAAATTTACAGTCTTACCTGCTCACGTAAGTTCAACTTGTTCGGCTTTTGGTATAGATGTACTTGAGGATATTGCCATTGTGATTTGGACAACAACACCATGGACCATTCCATCAAATGTAGCTGTATGCCTTAATCAGGAGTTTGATTATGTTCTTGTAGAAACCTCCCAAGGTCATTTAATTCTAGCTGAAGATTTGGTTGAAGGTTGCTCAAATAGATGGGGTTTAAAAATGAAGATTTTAGGCTCAACCTCAGGCAAAAATTTAGCTAATATTGTATTGCAACATCCTCTGTATGAGCGTGAGTCCAAAGTGCTGCTAGGAGATCATGTAACAACTGAAAATGGAACTGGGTGTGTTCATACCGCTCCCGCCCATGGCTTAGACGATTATTTTATTTGTATTAAAAGTGGACTTGAATCTATTAAAGCTCTAGATAATCGCGGTCTGTTTAAACAGGATTATGGGCCACTGGCAGGCCTAAGCACTGCGAAAGGAGACCCCATAGTGATTGAGTTACTCCAAGAATCTAACTCTCTTATAGCAAATAAAGAATATGAACATTCTTACCCCCATTGCTGGAGGCATAAATCACCATTAATTTTTATGTCTACCCCTCAGTGGTTTATCTCCATGGATAAATCAGGCTTGATTGATGGAGCAATTAACGCAGTCTCTCAAGTGAAATGGGAGCCTGAGTGGGGAGAACAAAGAATCTTATCAATGCTAGAAGATCGTCCTGATTGGTGTATTTCAAGGCAGCGAAATTGGGGAGTGCCAATCCCTTTGATCATTCACAATGAAACAGGCAATATTCATCCCAAGCAAAATATACTCTTTAACGAAATTGCTAACGTGATGGAAGATGATGGCATTGAGAGTTGGGATAATTTAGATCTCGATACGTTGATTGATGATGCTGACTCATATCGAAAGGTACATGACACTCTTGACGTGTGGTTTGATTCTGGCGTTACTCATGTGTGTGTTTTAGATAAGCTGTATGGAGCTGACGTTATTGCAGATTTATATTTAGAGGGATCAGATCAGCACAGAGGATGGTTTCAATCCTCGCTTTTAACAGGAATTGCCATTAATGGGATGCCTCCATATAAAGCTGTCTTAACCCATGGGTTTGTTGTAGACGAAGAGGGTAAAAAACAATCAAAATCTCTAGGGAACGTCATATCTCCTCAAAAAATTTGGGATAGCTTAGGAGCAGATATCTTACGTCTTTGGGTAGCCTCAACAGATTTTCGAAGCGAGATGGTTGCATCTGATGAAATCTTCAAAAGAGTCTCAGATCAATATAGAAGGATCAGAAATACTTTTAGATTTCTAATTGGAAACATTAATGACTTTGATGCTAAAAAAGATACGATTGAATTAAATAATTTACTGGATCTTGATAAGTGGATTCTTAAAGAATTTAAGCAATTACAAATAGATGTAGTTAAACACTATAAATCTTATTCATATCATTTAGCGGTTCAACGAATCCATAATTTCTGCGTGAATCAGCTTGGAGGTATTTATCTTGATATTGTCAAAGATAGGCAATATACCACTCAGCAAGATTCTGAAATTAGGCGATCTGCTCAAACAGTAATTAAGCTAATGGTTGATCAATTGGTAGTCCTGGTAGCACCTATTCTTTCATTTACAGCAGAGGAAATTTGGCAAAATGACTCCTCACTTTCTGCATTAAAAGAATCAGTATTTCTAGCGGAGCTCAAAATAATAGATGATTTTAAAAGTGATCTGACTGCTGCAGAATGGGTGCGATTGCTGGCAATTAAAGAATTAGTTAATCAACAGATTGAAGAATCTCGCAACTCTGGAGACATCAAAGGATCTCTAGACACATCTATTCAAATGACTTTAAGCTCAAAAGATTTTGATCTACTCAATAGATTTTCTTCTGAGCTACATTTTTTCTTAATAGTTTCGGAATGTCATTTAATCAAAGGAAGTGATTTATCTATCCTGGTTACACAGTCTAAAAATCAAAAATGTACCAGATGTTGGCATCGGAATGATTCTGTTGGAATTAGTGCGAATCATCCAGAAATTTGCAAAAGATGCGAATCAAACATTGATGGTCCAGGTGAGGATAGAAAATTTGCTTAGTTTGAAATCTTGCTACATTAGTATTGTTTTTTTGATCGCAGTAGATTTTTTAACAAAATTTCTTGCTAATCATTTTTTAATATCTGGAGTTATAGTTCCGATGATACCAATATTGGATTTATTGCTAATGTTTAATTCAGGTATTGCTTTTAGTTTATTGGATTTTAATAACGCCTTTACCAGTTACGGGCTTTCTATTATTGGAGTTCTGCTTGTTATTTATTTGCATGCAATGCTAAGAAATGAGACATCCAAAGCAAATCAATTTGCACTCACTTTAATTTTGTCAGGAGCATTGGGTAATATTTTAGACAGAGTAATAGACGGTGTGGTTACTGATTTTTTATATTTCCATATTGGAGACCAATCTTTTTTTATTTTTAATTTTGCAGATGCCTTTATTAGTATTGGGGCAGCTATTTTTTTTATCTCAGAGTTAAAAAATTATTTTGGTTCCAGCTCGCATGAAAACTAAAGTTCTTTTAGCTAACCCGAGGGGTTTTTGTGCGGGAGTAGATCGCGCTATTGACATAGTGAATCAAGCGCTCAAGAAATTTGGTGCTCCAGTCTATGTAAGGCATGAAGTTGTGCATAACAAAACAGTAGTAGAAGAACTCATATCTAAAGGCGTAATTTTTGTAGATGAACTTGATCAAGTCCCTGAATCTGCTCATGTTATTTTTAGCGCTCATGGAGTTTCTGATAAGGTTGAGGAAGAGGCTAATGATTTTAATCTACGCACCTATGATGCAACTTGCCCTTTGGTTACAAAGGTTCATAGCGAAGTTCAGCGACATGCTAGAGCTGGACGAGATATTATCTTGATAGGGCATGATGGTCACCCAGAAGTTGAAGGCACCCTTGGTAGACATCGTCCAGCAGATTCAGGAAGTAAAATATATTTAGTCCAAGATATACAAGATGCTCATGAAATTGAGGTCACGCAGCCAGAAAATCTAGCTTACGTTACACAAACTACCTTGAGTCATGATGACACTATTTCCATTGTGCTGAGGTTGTATGAGAGGTTTCCCCATATACTTAAACCTAAAAGCGATGATATCTGTTATGCAACTCAAAACAGACAGGATGCAGTAAAACAACTTGCACTAGAAACTGAGTTTATTGTTGTTATTGGATCAAGTAACAGCTCAAATTCAAATCGTTTAAAGGAGCTTGCAGAAAAATGTGGTGCTCGATCTGTTCTGATAGATGGTAAAGATGAATTAGATTTCAATTTACTTGCTCAGTATAAAAAAATTGGTGTTACAGCAGGAGCCTCAGCTCCAGAATCAGTGGTTCAGGATGTAGTAGATGCTTTGTGCAAATCTCTAAATGGAGAATCTTTAGAGCTTGGAGAAAATAAAGAAGATATCTTTTTTAGACTTCCTCCGGAATTACGCTAACTTATTGCTAATAAATTTTTAGAAATCTTCTACAATCAACTAAACTATTTCTATGGAGAAGATATAGAAATGATTGTTAAAAACGGAATCATTGAAGGGATTGAATACCTACCATCCCCAAACTTTGACAATAGGCCAGATGAATCATCGATTGATCTTATTGTTGTTCACGCAATAAGTCTGCCACCTAAAAACTATGATACTCAGACAATTAAAGATTTTTTTTTAAATAAGCTGAAGCCAACAAAAGAACCCTTTTTGGAATCCATTAAGGATATCAAAGTTTCTTCACATTTTTTGATTACAAGAAGTGGGGCCCTTATTCAATTTGTTCCAATGGATAAAAGAGCTTGGCATGCCGGATTATCAATATATAAAGGACGAAAGGATTGTAATAATTTCTCTATTGGAATTGAGCTAGAAGGTTGTGATGAGGATGTTTTTGAAAGCTCTCAATACCTAAAACTAATTGAGCTAACTAAGATAATAATGAATGAATATAATATCTCTATTGATAACATTGCAGGTCATTCTGATATAGCGCCGGAAAGGAAAACTGACCCAGGTGAGTTATTTGATTGGAAACTATATCTAAGCAGACTATGAAGCACTATTTAAAAATTATCAGCCTAGGATTCTTAGGTTTTTCAGCAGGCCTTCCTTACATGTTAATTTTTTCAACCCTCGCTACATGGCTAGCAGTTATTGAGGTTGATATTCAGACTATTGGATTTTTTGCATGGATTGCATTGACGTATTCATTAAAATTTCTTTGGGCTCCCTTGGTAGATAATTTCTCTATACCTTTGCTTGGGTATTTTGGCAAAAGAAAGGGATGGATATTATTGATGCAGCTTTTAATAATGATCTTTCTTTTATTGTTATCTGTTACTGATCCAAAGGTTGATTTAAGGTTATTTGCTATATTTGCATTTTTTATTGCATTTTTTGGATCGATTCAAGATATTGCCATTGATGCGTTTAGGATCGAGTCAACAAGTATAGAGAATCAAGGTAATCTAGCAGCAAGCTATCAATTTGGATACAGGATAGCAATATTAATTTCAACTACAGGGGCTTTACTAATTGCTTCAAGATTAGGATGGAATCTGGCATATCAGTTTATGGCGATTTTGATGATATTTGGAATTTTTGGGCTTGCTTTAACAAGGGAAGTGCAAAATATTTCTCTAAGAAAACTAACACTGATTGATTCATTCTGGCTGCCTCTAAAAGATTTTTTTTCTAGGTTTGGTCTATACGCAGCATCTATTTTATTATCAATCATAGCAACATATAGGCTTACTGATATTTTAACTGGACAAATTTCAAATCCATTTTATGTTCAGATGGGATATTCTCTAGATGACATTGCTTTGGTAGTTAAAACCGTTGCTATTGCAGCATCTATTTTTGGTTTTTTTATAGGCGGTGCTTTGATTAAAGCATACAAAATAACTACCTGCCTCTTCGTTGGAGGCTGCTTAGTCTTTTTTACAAATATTCTCTTTGCATACATTGCTGTTAATTCACATAGTCTATTAAATCTTTCATTGGTTGTTGGAATGGATAGTCTTGCGGCAGGAATTGTTGGAACAGTTAACATTACTTTTCTAACAAGCCTGGTATCAAAAGAGTTTCCTGCATTTCAGTACGCTTTATTCACATCATTTATGATGCTACCAGGAAAAATATTGGCAGGATTTTCAGGATCTTTGGTATTAATTTTAAAGAACTTCTTTGGTTTAGAGCATGGATGGATGATTTTTTATTTGACGACATCTCTTTTTACCATCCCATCCATTCTTCTCCTTGTAATATATGCAAGAAAATATGAATATACTTCTTAATGGGTCGAGAGTTCTACTTGTAATTTCTTTTGGAGTGATAACATTCCTTGCAACTCAAGAAATTATTTCAGATTTTCAAAGCTCTATAAACGACAAAGTTATTCATTTAGCATGTTTTTTTTATCTTACAACTATTTCTTGGCTTGCAAAAATTCTAGATAAAGATTTGTGGGTCTATGTTATAGTCCTCGCCTACGGAATTTTGATAGAAGTGGTTCAAATGTATATACCGTATCGTTCGTTCGAATTATTAGATATTCTGGCGGATTTTACGGGCATCTTATTAGCAAGTTTTTTTATAAAATTTGTAAAAGATTTATATCCAAACTATTGAATTAATATTTTTAAGCCATACATAACTTGTAGCCTTTAAATATAAGGATTATTGTTATTTTTTAAGTAGGAGACTTGCAATGAAATTAAAACCTTTACATGATAAAGTTTTAGTCAAAAGAACAGATGAAGAACAAACTACACCTGGTGGAATAGTACTACCTGGTTCAGCTACAGAAAAGCCATCTCAAGGCGAAGTTGTTGCTGTAGGACCTGGTAAAAGACAAGACAATGGAGACCTGTCGCTTATTGGAGTTAAAGTGGGTGATCTTGTGATCTTTGGCCAATACGGTGGTAACGAAGTAAAAATTGACGGTGATGAATATCTTATTCTCAGTGAGAGTGATATTTATGGCGTGTTCGGTTAATCAATTTAATAAATAATTTTAGGAGATAAAATATGTCAGCAAAAGATGTAAAGTTCGGAGATTCCGCAAGAGTAAAAATGCTTCAGGGTGTAAATATTCTTGCTGATGCAGTAAAAGTAACCTTAGGACCTAAGGGAAGAAATGTTGTGCTTGATAAATCATTTGGAGCACCAACCGTTACCAAAGATGGTGTATCTGTTGCCAAGGAAATAGAGCTTGAAGATAACTTTGAAAATATGGGCGCTCAAATGGTGAAACAAGTTGCATCTCAAACTTCTGATGAAGCTGGTGATGGCACTACTACAGCGACCGTCCTCGCTCAATCTATTGTTAATGAAGGGCATAAATCAGTTGCTGCTGGAATGAATCCAATGGATCTGAAGCGCGGAATAGACAAAGCAATTGCTACAGCTGTATCTTTTGTTGAGAAATTGAGTGTTCCATGTGCTGATGATAATACTATTGCGCAAGTTGGAACTATTTCTGCCAATGGAGATCAAGATGTTGGTGGAATAATTGCTGAGGCAATGGAAAAAGTTGGAAAAGAGGGTGTTATAACTGTCGAGGAAGGCAATGGAATTGATAATGAACTGGATGTTGTTGAAGGCATGCAGTTTGATCGTGGCTATCTTTCCCCATATTTTGTTACAAATCAAGACAGCATGACCACAGATCTAGATAATCCTTTTATCTTGTTGCATGACAAAAAAATATCAAATATTAGAGATATGCTTCCTTTATTAGAGTCTGTTGCTAAGGCTGGAAGACCCTTGCTAATTATTGCAGAGGATATTGAGGGCGAAGCTCTTGCTACCCTAGTAGTCAATAATCTTAGAGGAACTGTTAAAGCCGCAGCTTGTAAAGCACCTGGTTTTGGAGATAGAAGAAAAGCAATGCTAGAGGATATTGCAATTTTGACTGGCGGGACTGTTATCTCTGAGGAAGTGGGTTTGTCATTAGAAGGGGCAACAACTGAAGACCTAGGCACAGCTAAAAAAGTAACTTTAAATAAAGATAATACAACTATTGTAGATGGTGCTGGCGATCAGAAAGCTATTCAGTCAAGAGTTAATCAAATTAGAGCTCAAATTGAAGATACTACTTCAGATTATGATAGAGAGAAGCTTCAAGAGCGAGTTGCAAAGCTTGCCGGCGGTGTTGCAGTGATTAAAGTAGGTGCAGGCTCTGAAATTGAAATGAAGGAGAAAAAGGCTAGGGTTGAAGATGCATTGCATTCAACTAGAGCCGCCGTCAAAGAAGGCATTGTTCCTGGTGGGGGAGTAGCACTAGTTAGAGCCCTAGACTCTCTTACAAAACTTACGGGTGATAATGATGATCAAAATGTTGGCATCAATATTGTTCGAAAAGCATTTGAAACACCTTTAAGACAAATTGTCACTAATGCAGGCGAAGAAGCGTCAGTTATTGTTGCAAACGTTAGAGAAGGCAAAGGCTCATATGGCTTTAATGCAGCTAATGGTGAATATGGTGACATGATAGAAATGGGCATCCTGGATCCTGCTAAGGTTACAAGAACAGCCTTACAGGCAGCAGGTTCAGTGGCCGGTATGATGATTACTACTGAAGCGATGGTCACAGATATGCCAAAAGATGAAGGCGGAGCTCCTGCTATGCCAGATATGGGTGGAATGGGCGGTATGGGTGGCATGCCAGGAATGATGTAAACCTATTGTAAATATAAAAAAACGGGGAATTTTCCCCGTTTTTTTTTGCAAGATATATAATCAAATAATCACAACTTTATTTTTTGGGAGTTTAACCATGGACCAAGCATATTTAGGGGAAGTTTTAATAAGATTTGCTCATATACTTTTTGGGGTATTGTGGATCGGAATTTTATATTATTTTAATTTTGTTCAAACCGAATACTTCAAAGAGTCAGAAGCTTCAGCCAAATCCGATGTAGTACAAAAATTAGTACCTAATGCCTTATGGTACTTTAGATGGGCGGCTGCATTTACATTTTTTACAGGCCTATATTTATTATATTACCTATCTATGGCTGTAAATATTTCAATAGTTCTAGGGGCGTTAATGGGAACTATTATGGCTGCAAATGTTTGGTTTGTTATTTGGCCAAATCAGCAAAAAGTAATAGCCGGAACGGCTGATGCTGCAGATGCTGGAGCTAAAGCTGGGTTAGCATCACGTACCAATACTCTGCTCTCTATTCCAATGCTTTATTTAATGGTTTATTCAGCCCATTATGATCTAGAACTTCCAATGATTGCAGCAAGTAGCATGACAGGTCTTTGGGTTGGTTTAGCTTTAATCTTAGTAATTGAAATGAATGCATTATTCGGTAAGATGAATCCAATGATCGCCTCTGTTAAAGCTGTTATTCATTCAGGATTAGCAGTAACAATTATTTTTGCAATCTTGGTTCAATATTTTTAAATAAAAAACTTCAATTTAAAAAGGGGAATTAATTCCCCTTTTTAATAATCTTAACTTTGGTTATAAAGTTTTCTTCTATTTGCAGAATTTCAAGCCTGTACCTGCCCAATTCCAGGCACACATTCTCTTGGGGAATTTGGTCTAAATAATCAATGATTGTTCCATTAATAGTCTTTGATCCATCTTCATCTAAATCCCATCCCACATGATTATTGAGGTCACGGATCTTAGAGTTTCCGTCCGCAATTACAGAGCCATCTTTCTTTTGAATAAACTCTTTATCTAATTCAGCTTTTGCTGCACCAAATTTACCCACAATTTCTGTAAATATATCTTCCATGGTAAGAAGACCTTGAATTTCTCCGTACTCATCCACCACCAATCCAAGGTTTATATCTTGTTTTTGAAATTGATTTAACTGAGCTGAGAGAGTCGTGCTTTGTGAAATAAAAGTAGTTTCCAAGAGTATTTCTTTGATATCAGCTTTCAGTTCCATGGCCTCGATGAATTGATGAGAATCCTTAAGATGCAACATTCCAATCACACTATCAATTGAATGCTTGAAAACTGGCAGTCTACTATAATAGGAAGAAGCAATAATTTTTTGAGCATCTTCGATACTACCACTTAGATTAATGCCTGTAATTTCAGAATGTGGAGTCATAATATCCTCGACAGTTAACTCTTCCATGCCTAATATGGAAGATAGCATTTCTCTTGATCGAGCTGGAATAAGCTCACCATGCTCATCAAGTAAAGTTCTAAGCTCATCTGAGTTGAGATTATCATTTAAGACAGACTCCATGGGATCTACATTAAAAAATTTCATAATTCTTGAACTAATAATATTTAGCAACCATGCAAGAGGTCTGAAAATTAGCATAAGACCTTTTAGGAGCCATGAAGATTTGGTTGCAAAAATTTCAGGATGAACGCTAGCAATCGTCTTAGGAGTTATTTCTGAGAAAATTAAAATTACTAACGTTAAGATGATTGATCCTATCAAAACATTACCATCAAAATAATCAAGCATTAAAATGGTAACAATCGCAGATGCTAAAATATTTGCAAAATTATTTCCTACCAATATTGAGGCTAGGAGAGCATCAGGTCTTTCTAGTAATTTTAGAGCTCGCTTAGCACCTTTAAGATTTTTTGCTAAATTTCTTAATTTCACTTTGTTTGAAGCCATCATTCCAGTCTCTGACCCTGATGAAAAAGCAGAAAAAATTAGCAACAGCACTAACGCTGAAATTAAAAAAGATATTGAAGTTATGTCCAAGGAGATTTTTTAAAGGTAGTTGTTTAAAATTATCGAGTTACCAAAATATGCTAGAAGGATCATCATAAAAGAAAGCATTATACCTCTAACTGCATATCTAACCTTTAAATTAGCATATTTAATTCCTAGGAAAGTAAGCAGATAAAGAATTATTGCAAAGAGAGTAAAAATAATTTTAAAAATTATCTCTAGGGTAAATGCTTCTCCAATCCATAGTCCTGATAGCAATGAGAGGGTCAAACAAGCAAGACCAAGACCAACTAGATTAAATATCTCACTATATTCTCGCTCTACTGATTTCGTATTGGAACCTATTTCACCTTTTTTTATTTTTGTAATATGCCTTTCAAGTAAAGTAGTTTCAAAAAAAGTAACAATTAAAATAACAATGCTAAAACCTGTAATTGTCATGTGGATTGCAAGCGCATTAAAACCTGTCGATGTGATCATTAGACCAAGAATAGACATAAAAGCTATTAGCAAAGCTATAAACAGCTGCTTAGTGGATGATAATATTAACCTTGTAATAAAATAGGCTAACAGAGATATTAATGCTGTTATTGGAAATGACACGGTCTAGTTATTTTTTATATTGTTTATATATTAACACTATCAAATTTATCAAGGTTAACCTAAAATACACACCTTTTATAAATACAATAATTAATTCAATATGGTAGTAGTTAGACTTGCAAAGAGCGGAGCCAAAAAAAACCCTTATTATTTTATAACGGTTGCAGATTCCAGAAAACCAAGAGATGGAGGATATATTGAGCGTTTAGGCTTTTTCAACCCATCAGCGAAGGGATCTGAGGAAAGGTTACGTTTTAATATCGAGCGATTTGATCATTGGGTTAGCCAGGGCGCCCAACCTTCTGATAAGGTCGAAGAACTTCAAAAAGATGCTCGTTTGTCTCCTGAAGATCTTCAAGCAAAGCTAGATTTAAAAAAAGCTAAAAGAGAAACAAAGAAAGAGTTAGCTGCTGCACAGAAAGTAGCTGAAATTGCTGCTCAAGCAGAGGCAGCCCCAGAAGCTGAAGCAGAACCAGAAGCAGAGGCAGAGGCAGCCCCAGAAGCTGAAGCAGAACCAGAAGCAGAGGCAGAGGCAGCCCCAGAAGCTGAAGCAGAACCAGAAGCA
>Ga0209035_10000209_pt1 | contig 23656 bp, 23 predicted proteins | sample MarorgKNORR_S2LV_6_FD_188220 | JGI IMG/M metagenome (GOLD analysis project Ga0209035, IMG submission 188220) | Marine microbial communities from the Southern Atlantic Ocean, analyzing organic carbon cycling - AAIW_A/KNORR_S2/LV (SPAdes) (version 2) | ecosystem: Environmental > Aquatic > Marine... | reverse complement strand
TTAGCTATTGTCCAGATGGGGATGGCAGACCTTTCAACTATTTCGCGAAAACAAGCATATCTGACATCGGGTTTGGCTATCATATTGATTGGATCTTTGGCGCTCGGGTTAGGTCTCGGCATGGGCGGACCAGGGGGCATGAGCCACTATGTTGAATTAGGAAACTGGTTGGGAGAGATATTTGTAGCGTTGGTGCTTACTATTCTTGGTATTGGCTTGTTGCTGGTATTTTCGATCTTGCGTAGGAAAATTGGCTTAAAGGAGACCGAAGTTGTACGCCAACTGATGCCTGTGACTAATCAGGAAAAACTATTCTTTTCTGGCTTATCTGTATGCGCAGGATTGGGTGAAGAGATTGCATATAGAGGCTATGCTATGTCTACGGTCATTATGGCGGGAGGATCTGCAACCCTTGCTGTTACAATCACTTCACTGGCGTTTGGCCTGACGCATTCATACCAAGGAGTCATAGGTATTTGTAGGACGGGAATGTTTGGTTTGATGATGGGATTTGCCTTGTTGTATACGGAGAGCCTTTGGGCATTAATATTAGCACATACCTTGATTGATTTGGTGGTGGGTCTCGTACTTGCTGAAAAGCTTCTCGACTAAACTTGGAGGTAGGATGGAAATCGATTTGGCAATTTTGGCGGATGCAGCAACAATCGATGCTACTGGTAAACTTAACATTCTTGGCGTTTTCGATCGGATCCAAGTGAGTAAGTTTCCAGCGCAGTTTGCTCGGATTGCTCTGGTGCTCAGATTAGCAGCAGGAACCTCTGAGGTAGGTGCCCACGAAATGGATATTAAGTTGATTGATCCTGGAGGTGGGGAAGTTCTTTCTTTGAATGGAGAAATGCAGCTGGGCAGTGGCGGTAATGTGGGGGGTGGTCTGAGGGTCCCTCACATTCTCAATATTGATGGCTTGGTTTTTCCTGGTCCAGGCATCTATAGTTTTGACGTCAAGATAGATCAACAACACCACGTCACCATCTCATTGATTGTAGAAGGATCGGATACTAACTAGGAAGTTTTGCTAGTAATTATTTGACCAAGGCACTTGTTGGTAAGATTGTAGGATAATCATTTGCCACTTACCGTGGCTAGCAGCTCTTATTGATTTCTGTTAGGAGGAATTTGGAATGAAGGGCCAGACAAGGGAACGCATCTTATTTAAGAATATTGTTGAGGAGATGGAAGAATCTTTCCTCGATTACTCAATGAGTGTGATTGTGCAAAGAGCCTTGCCCGATGTACGTGATGGGCTAAAACCCGTTCATCGTCGTATACTTTTTGCAATGCATGAGGCTGGGTTAAGGCCAGAAAAACCATATAAGAAGTGTGCTACTGTAGTGGGGGATGTTTTGGGCAAATACCATCCGCATGGGGACTCTGCAGTATATGATGCTCTCGTAAGGATGGTGCAAGAATTTTCTTTGAGGTATCCGTTAATCGATGGACAAGGGAATTTCGGTTCTATAGATGGAGATTCAGCGGCGGCATACCGATATACCGAAGCGAAACTTTCTGCTATTTCAGGCCAGATCCTAGCTGACATAGAAAAAGAAACTGTCGATGTGGCTGAAAATTTTGACGGACAGAGGACAGAACCGATTGTCATGCCATCGAAGGTTCCAAATCTCCTTATTAATGGATCTTCGGGAATCGCTGTAGGCCTGAGCACTAATGTGCCACCTCATAATTTGGGTGAAGTCGCCTCAGCACTTAAGGCATTGATCGAGGAACCGGAGCCTTCTCTGGATCTCATTATGAAGTACATACCTGGCCCTGATTTCCCTACTGGAGGACAGATTCTAGGCACTGCTGGCATCAGGCAAATGTATGAGACAGGAAGAGGTCGAGTTGTCATGAGGGCTAAGATAATCAAAGAGGCTCTTAGGGGTGGCAAAGAGCAACTCATTGTTGCTGAATTACCTTATGCGGTCTCGAAAACTAGAATCATTCGACAAATAGCGACATTGTCAAGGAAAGGCGGAATAGCAGCTATTTCAGATATTCGGGACGAATCAGACAGAGATGGAATAAGGCTGGTTCTGGAGATGAAAAGAGGAGCTGTTAGCAGTAGCATTATTCAAGAGCTTTATAAAAAAACGAGTCTTCAGAGCACTTTCGGTGCCATACTAATCGCACTAGACGCCGGCCAACCTAAAGAATTTAATTTGATAGAGCTATTGGAGCGCTTTAAGGATCATCGGGTCGAAGTAATTCAGAAACGTTCGCTATATGACCTGGAGAAGGCAGAGGCGGAAAAACATGTTCTTGAGGGGCTTTTGGCGGCATTGGGTGTTATAGAAGAAGTGATATCCATCATCAGAGGATCAGTAGATAGGAAAGGGGCTCTCAACGGACTACAAGATCTTTTGGGTCTTTCTGAGATACAAGCAGAAGCGATCCTGAATATGCGCCTGGCGAAACTGACTGCTTTGGAGCAGAAGGGATTAAAAAGAAGACTTGAAGATCTAAAAGCGGTTATCAAGGAGTTGAAAGGAATCGTTCGCAGCGAAGCAAGAAAATTAGAGATTATACTGGAGGAGCTGGATGAAATAGTTGAAAGATTTGGAGACGAACGGCGCACTCTGATTACAGAAGGTGATGATTCCGACCTCTATGTAATCGAAGAGAAAATTGCAGATGAAGAAGTCGCGGTCACCCACACATATCAGGACTTCGTAAAACGAATCCCTGTACGTCTTTACAAGAGAAGAATGGCCTCTGGAAAACCATTGACCAATATGGAAGATTTTGAAGATGATTATGTTAAGAACGTTTTTTTTGCTAGAACACAAGACTACCTGCTGGCCTTTACAGAGAAAGGGCGAGTTCATTCCCTCCCCGTGTCAGAAATAACTGAGGGGAAAATAAATTCTCGTGGCAAGTCTGGGTATGCACTAATAGGAGCTGACAGAAAAGACGCGATTGTTAGACTCATGCCAGCAGAGAACCTGGGGGCCAGTTCTTTCATTGTCTCGGTCACCAGGAAAGGTATGATCAAAAGGACCGCAGTCTCAGAGTATAGCCACCCTCGAAGCGGTGGAATCATCGCTGGGAAAGTGAAGGCCGGAGATCATATACTGGACGTGCATATTACGGATGGAGATTGCGACATCCTAATATTGACCCGAGGAGGTAGGTCCATCCGGTTTCCTGAGTCTGAAATTTCTATTGTTGGCCGGACAGCACTAGGAGTAAAGGGTATCAGTCTACAGCCAGGAGATTCAGTGGTCGGCATGCTAACTGTTAGAAGAGAAGGTCTAGTTCTTTGTGTTGGCCAAGATGGATCTGGTAAGAAAATCGAAACTGGGGAATTTACTATAAGGAAACGGGGTGGCCTGGGTGCGACAGTCATGCCCAGGGAAGAAGGAAGCCCTTTGGTTTCTGTGTTAGAAGTAGTTGATGGAGATCAGATAAATATCATTACGCAAGACGGAGTCCTCCACCAGATAGATATGGACGATGTTCCATCTCAAAAACGTGGCAAGGAACCAGACTCTTTGGTTGGCCTCCAAAAAGATGATGCAGTCATTCAGGTGGCTTTGGAATACGCTACTAGAGAGACGGCTGAAGAAGAGACGGCTGAAGAAGAGACGGCTGAAGAAGAGACGGCTGAAGAAGAGACGGGGGTTTCGGAACAAATGAACTTGCTAGATTGATTGCTCTGGTAATCTACGGATTCGCCTCTTCGATCCTACTTGACAGCTCCTTAATTTTTCTGAAGGTGTAGGCAATAGGAATTGCTGGAGTGAAAATAGTAATATTTGTTTGAGGGAAAGGGTTTTTCTATGCATGGACTAAGAACTAGGTGGAAAAAGAACAATGTCAAAAATCAATTTTAAAAGTTTGCTAGCAGCATGTTTATTTCTGGGTTCTTCTTCGATGGCAATCAACCAAGTGTTTGCGAACATGCCAGCCCAGGAGGGGAACTTAAAGAATATTCGTCAGCTCACTTTCCAAGGAGAAAACGCAGAGGCTTATTTTTCTTATGATGGGGAAAAACTAATTTTTCAAGCAACTGGTAGAGATGGTGGGTGTGATCAAATTTATAGCATGAATCTGGATGGAAGTGAAGTGGAGCTTTTGAGTACTGGAGAAGGTCGGACAACCTGTGCTTATTACTATCCCTCTGGAGATAAAATACTCTATTCTTCTACCCATCATTTTTCTCCAGATTGCCCAACTCCGCCTGATTTTTCCAGGGGGTATGTCTGGGCGGTCTATCCGAGCTATGACATCTTTACTGCAAATTCAGATGGATCTAGCCCCAAACAATTAACCAATTCATTCGGGTATGATGCTGAAGCCACCTTTTCTCCAGTTGGGGATCGAGTGGTCTTTACTTCCATAAGAGATGGAGATTTAGATATATACTCAATGAAGTCAGATGGTTCGGATGTTCTAAAGCTGACCGAAGAGCTGGGGTATGATGGAGGCCCGTTCTATTCACCAGACGGTTCGAAAATAGTCTATAGGTCACACCATCCTAAGCCGGGAAAGGAAACAGAAGACTACACCTCTTTACTAGCTGATGGTTTGATCCGGCCTAGTGTCCTAGAAATCTTTGTGATGGATGCCGATGGTTCGGAAAAGAAGCAGGTCACCTATAATGGGTCCGCTAATTTTGGGCCTTTTTGGCATCCGTCGGGGTCAAAAATAATTTTTTCTTCTAATATGGATGATCCCAGTGGACGTAACTTTGATCTCTATTTAATCAATGAGGACGGTTCTGAACTAGAGAGGGTTACTAATTCGGAGGGATTTGACGGATTCCCAGTTTTCAGCCCAGATGGCAAATATTTGGTTTGGGGATCTAACAGGAATCAATCTAGAGAGGGGGAGACTAACGTCTTTATTGCTGAGTGGGTAGAGTAGTCTTTTAATGCAACCTAGGAGGAGTGGTTGCCAGCGATGGCTCCTTCCAACAGAGCTTTAACTGCAGACAGTTCAAGGGAAGAAATGAGTAATTCGACTTGTTCTCGAGTTTTCCCTCTGAAGAGCACTTTTGTCTGAAGATGCCCGATTATGCCAAGGCCAGTGCTCGCCCACTGTGGGAATACGAGATAGGCAACATACGGACATAGAAGATCTGTCACGGTTTCGATTTCTATAGAAACAGTGTAGGGTAGCCCATCGGAACCTTCAAAAGCTGGCGGTCTTTGGTGTACTTCGATATAGCTACCAAGTGTAGTGTCCTGAAACTTCTCACTATTTGTTTCCTTTTGCATGATGAGTATTATTCCCGTTAATTGACCAACTGTGACAAGTATAAAAGGGGTGAATTGTCTAAAGTAGCAGATCTATGGTTTGTGATATGCTTTTCTAGAAGGTAGTATGGCCCCAAGTATTCGGCTTGTCACTTCTAAAGGAAATAAAATGAGAGCGGCTTTTTTTTCAAGGCATGGTGGTCCTGAAGTAATGGAAATTGGAGAGATTGATTCTCCGATCCCAGGACCAGCAGAAGTCAGGATAGAGGTCCGAGCGGTTGCTATGAACCACTTAGATCTGTGGGCTCGCCGTGGACTTCCCTTTGAAATTCCTATGCCGCATATTGGTGGGTCGGATTTAGCGGGGGTCATTGATCTTGTGGGCCCAGATGTCGACAGGTCGGTCTTGGGAGCAAGGGTAGTAGTCAATCCATCGTTGAATTATGAGTGGTACGAAGCCCAGAATTCTGGGCTTTCCTCATTTGAAAGACCTTTTCAGATCTTAGGTGAACACACCCAAGGTGGTATGGCCGAATATTGTGTCGTTCCTGTTAAGAACCTCATGGAAATCCCAGAACATATTCCATTCGAATTAGCAGCAGCAGCTCCAGTGGCATATGTGACAGCCTGGCATGCTTTAATTGGTAAGGGGAAGCTTTGTCCTGGAGAAAGTGTTTTGATAACTGGGGCTTCGGGTGGAGTTTCCACTGCTGCTATACAAATAGCAAAATTGATGGGTGCGAGCGTTTATGCTGTCACCAAAGGATCTGAAAAAGTAGCTCAGGTCAAATCTCTTGGAGCAGATTATGTATATGATCGGGAGCTGGTGGATTTTGCTCGGGAATTATGGAAGGACACCAAGAAACGTGGAGTAAACGTGGTTCTTGACTCTGTGGGAGAACCGATGTGGGAAAGCTGTTTGCGATCAATGGCACAAAGCGGTCGACTCTTGGTATTCGGCGGCACTGGGGGGTCAGCAGTAACGAGCGATGTTCGGTCTATTTTTTGGAAGCAACTGTCGATTATAGGTTGCACCATGGGAAATCCTAAGGAATTTCAAAGGGTTATGCGACTCATCTTTGAGGGAAAGCTGGAGCCATCCATACACGCTGTCATGCCTCTAAACCAGATCGGTGAAGCGCATGATTTACTTGAGAGAGGAGAGGTCTTCGGCAAACTGGTGCTGGTACCATGAGGGAATTACAAAAACAGGTTGATGAATGGATTTCTCGATTTGAAGAGGGTTACTGGCCTCCCTTGGATAACCTTGCCCGGTTGATGGAAGAAGTGGGAGAGCTCTCACGTATTATGAACCACAACTTTGGTAGTAAGTCGAAGAAAATAGAGGAGAAAGATCAGGAAGTGTCCGAAGAATTAGCTGACGTTTTATTCGTAATCATTTGTATTGCGAACAGCCAGGATATCGATCTAGGAGAGGCTTTCCAGTCTGTCATGAAGAAATACCGAGATCGTGATAGTGATAGGTGGACACTTAAGGTGGATTCCCAGGAAGCTGGTTCCTAAGGTCAACATGGTTGCATTAGGTTGGCCAGCAGTTGATGAGACGATCGAGGTCGTCGGTAGTATTGTAGAAATGCGGGCTTACTCTGACATGTCCTGGCCGATTGTCAAGGATGACATCTTTCTCAGACAATTTTGCTACAATCCTTTCAGGGTGATCTGACTTGATCATCACTATAGCTGAGCGACTTGTGGGGTCTTCTGCAATTGTTAGGTCTAGGCCCAGCTGTAGGAGGTTGTCAATAAGGTATTCTCTCAGAAAGGTGTTTCTATTGTGTATCTTTTCTATACCGACTTCGTCGATACATTTTTGGCCACCCAATGCGGTATATATAGTAGGGAGCGCAGGGGTACCCATTTCGAATCGCCGAGAGTCCTGACGCGGCTCGAATTGATCTAGCTGAAAATCGAATTGATCTCTGGAGGCAAACCAGCTTGTGATTCTTGGTTGCATGGTTTCTATGAGTTCATTCCGAACATAAAGATAAGAAAGACCCGGTCCTCCACACAGCCATTTGAGGGATCCAGTGGTATAGAAATCCACCAAACTATTTTTCAAGTCGACAGGTATTTGTCCAGGTGCTTGATATCCATCAACAAGTAAGAAAGCGCCAGATTTGTGTGCTATATCAGCCAGGACCTCTATATCCTGAATATAGCCAGTGGTGTAAAAAACGTGGCTAGTAGCAATGAAGGCGGTTTTTTCATCCACTGCATCGGCGAACTGTTGAGGATCGATGTGGATTCCATCAATACTGGGGAGAACAACCAATTCGATATCTGGCTTGACTGCCCATTGAAATGCCAGGGTCGGAAAGTCCAACTCGGTACAGATAACTTTATTTCGTTTTCTGTAGCTAACAGATTCAGCTATTACCGATAGTGCAGTGGATGTGGAGGGCAAAAAAGCTAATTCCTCTGGTTGGATGTTTAAGAATGTAGAGACACGACCGCGGAGTTCCTCTATGACGTTTCCCCAGGTGTTATACCAAGCGGAAGCACCCCAGTCGTTCCATATTTTCTGAAACTCCTCTAAATGACTCATGGAACGCAGGGAGAGGGCCCCAAGGGAACAGGAGTTTAAATAGGTCTTATTTTTGAGGATGGGGAATTCCGAACGGATTTTGTTAAGCTCCATGGGTAGGTTCTCAAATTAGTAAGTGTGCTGGCACTCGAAAGAGTTTGTAGGTTTGTTTATCCTGGTATTTGGAAGTGAAGATGTAACCTTAAGGTTTGTCGGTATGCAACGATAGGGTGCTATGAGCGAAAAAGTAGACTTTAGACAGAGCCTAGAGAAAAAGATTCAAACACTGGGGTTTGAGTATTATGGTATCGCGAGTGTAGAGCCAAGTTCTCATATGGATTTTTACCTGGACTGGTTGGACGAGGGCTCGCACGGTGAAATGCAATATTTGGCCAGAAAAGATTCAGTGCGTAGGCGTTCTGATCTCACCGAAACCTTGCCTTCCGTCCAGACAGCACTGGTGGTCGCACAAAACTATTTCCAGGACGATTCTATCGATCACCTTGATGATCAATCCCGGGCTATTTTTGCAAGGTATGCCCGGGGTGAAGATTACCATGATGTCATCGGAAAGAAACTAAAGGATCTCCATAGCTGGCTGAATGATTTTTTAGACAATGGGGTAGAAGCACGCCTGTACGTTGATACGGGACCTATACTGGAGAGAGAGTTAGCACAGAGAGCTGGCATTGGATGGTTTGGTAAAAACACTATGCTTATTAATCCTAGGAAGGGATCGTTTTTCTTCTTAGGAGTGCTACTGATGGATTTGGATATCTCGCCCGATCAATCTTTTTCGAAGGATCATTGCGGGTCGTGTAGAGATTGTTTGGACAGCTGTCCAACCGGTGCACTTTTGGGGCGAGACTCCAATGGGGCTCCAGTTATGGATGCACGAAAATGTATCTCGTATCTGACCATCGAGCATAAGGGAAGTATCCCTTTTGAATTGCGATCTAAGATAGGGAATAGGGTATACGGATGTGACATTTGTCAGGATGTTTGCCCTTGGAACAAAAGATTTGCTACATCGACATCGGAGCCTGCATTTAAAACAGGAGAGGAACTGGATGGGCCTGACTTGCTGGATTTAGGAGAGGAACTGGTTAAGATGGACGAGGCAGGCTTTCAGGCTAGGTATAGAAAATCACCCATCAATCGTGCAAAACGCAAGGGACTGCTGAGAAATGTTTGTGTAGCTATGGGCAACTGGGGTTCTTCCGAGTGTATTCCCGTATTACGGCGAGCACTAGATGATCCAGAATCCTTAGTACGTGAGCATGCCGCTTGGGCTCTAGAGCAAATAAATATCAAGACTAGTGATTAATATGTTGACCATAAACATAGAAATAGATTTAAATGGGGAGTGTTAATAAATAGTGTTGGTTTCATGCTATGAATGTTCTAAAGAAATCTCAGACAAGGCATCTGCTTGTCCGGGTTGTGGAGCGCCTAGGGGAAGGGGTTGGTTCAAAGATTACTATGAAGAACGCCCTCTGTTAAGAGAAGGTGGACACTATAGAGGACAAAGAGATGGAAAGTACAAAGAGTATTTTGTGAATGGTGAGGTCTCAGTCTTGGGAGAGTACTCTTTTGGCAAGAGAATAGGTATCTGGACATCCTTTCATCAGAATGGGTCAGTTTGGAAGATTACACAGTTTGAAGAAGGTGAGAACAGTGAAAGTAGGGTTGGCGAGTACAGGGAGAACTATGATAACGGCCAGTTGCAACAGAGAGGATTTTACGATGCGGGTCGGAGAAATGGTTTATGGATAGAGTATTATGCTAATGGTCAGATCCATGAAAAAGTGAACTGGAAAGGCGACCACCAGCATGGACCTTACGAGGAATATGATGAAGATGGGGGGCTAAGGTCAAAGGGAGTATTTTGTATGGATGAGAAATGTGGTTCCTGGATCGAAGAGGATGATCAAGTCGATTACAAGCCTTGTCCCAAAGACGGGAAATAAATGGTGGAAAAGGTCACTCGTGGAATATCGCTTCATAGGAGAAATGGAAAATGAATAGACTACATTTAGAATGGGTAAAAGAGTCGAAAGTCGTACAGGTTTTTCGTCGAGCAATCCTTTTATGTTTGGGAGCTAGCTTCCTTGGGTTTTATTCTGGAGTTGCAGGTCAGGATGTTGCAATGTCCGTTTATCAAAGAGATGCGAATAGAATTATCGAAGCAGCTACTGGGACCCATCGGGCCTATGAACGCCTAGGAGATCTTGTAGACACTTTTGGCCACAGATTAAGTGGCAGTGTAGCCTTAGAACAGGCGATCGATTGGATTGTGCAGCAAATGGAGAACGACGGACTCGACAATGTTCGTACAGATCATGTGATGGTACCTCATTGGGAAAGAGGCCAAGAGTCTGTAATCATGACTTTGCCCAGAGTAATGCCGATGCCGATGCTTGGTCTCGGCGGAAGTATAGGGACGCCTGTCGGCGGTATAAAAGCAGAAGTCATGGTTGTGAATAGTTTTGAAGAGCTAAATCAGCGAAAAGAAGAGGCCGCAGGACGTATAGTTTTGTACGACGTTGAGTTCACGACCTATGGAGAAACGGGTTTATACCGGCGTCAAGGAGCTGTCGAAGCTGCAAAAGCCGGTGCCGTAGCGATGTTGTTGAGATCTGTAGGCCCTTTTGGAATCCAGACTCCACACACTGGAAACATGTCTTACCAGGATGGTGTGACTCGAATTCCTGCAGCAGCTATTACGATGGAACATTCCATGATGATAAAAAGGATCATAGACAGGGATCAGAGAGTGGAGGTCAACCTTATCATGGGGGCTGAATGGTTCCCAGATGCACCTTCACGCAATGTTATGAGTGAAATAACAGGAAGGGAATTTCCGGAAGAAATCGTAGTCTTTGGAGGGCATATCGATTCCTGGGATGTAGGCCAGGGGGCGATGGATGATGGAGGTGGGGTAGTGGCGGCTTGGGAAGCTATCCGATTGCTTAAGGAATTGGGTTTGAGGCCTCGTCGAACTATCCGTGCAGTGGGGTGGACCAGTGAGGAAAACGGAGGTCCTGGCGGAGATGAATATCGAAGACAGAATGATCCTGATGGTAGCAAGCATGTTTTGGCTATGGAGTCAGATGGAGGGGTATTCTCACCACAAGGTTTTGGTTTCACTGGCTCAGAAGAAGCATTTCAAATAGTGAGTGCTATAGGGGCTTTACTGGAACCAGTCGGTTCGAATTCCATTACTAGAGGAGGCGGAGGAGCAGATATTGCTCCACTTATGGCCGAGGGTGTTCCAGGTATGGGCCTTCAAGTAGATGGTTCCAAGTATTTTTGGTACCACCATACAAATGGTGACACTTTAGATAAGCTTGATCCTGATGAGCTGGCCAGGGTAGTTGCTACGATGGCGGTTATGGCTTACGTAGTGGCTGAAATGCCAGAGCGCTTGCCTCGATAACATAGGTAAAAGAATGTTTGAAACTAAGATTTCTGGTATGGCAGAGGTGATGTTTTTCTCTCCACGCATTTATCTTCATTCTTTGGTGGAATATAGTGATCAAATCGATAGACTATCGGCAAATCTCAGATTTGGATGGCTGAATACTGCTGGTACTGGTTTATTTGCTGTATACAATGATATTCAGGGGTTTGAAGATCTAGTGAATGGGATGGCACGTGGACCCCTAGGTCGATCTCTAACAATCAAGTACAATCGACAACTGAATGTTTTCGGTTCTTAGAATAGGAGGAATAATTTCAAATGTCTTCTAAGGTATTTTCCTCTGACGAATGGGCGATCATTTTAGGTGGTTCCAGTGGTTTCGGGCTCGCTACGGCACAGAAATTGGCTTGTCACGGTTTAAATATTTGTCTTGTACATAGGGATAGGCGAGGTGCTATGAGCCGTATCGAACCCGAGTTCGACAAGATCCGTAGTGAGGGGGTGTCCTTGCTGAGTTTCAACAAAGATGCGCTTAATTCGGATGTGAGAAAAGAGATTTTGGATGAATTAGGGGAGACACTGGACGTCACTGGAAAGGTTAGAGTTGTGCTACACTCTATAGCTTTTGGCAATTTGAAACTGATTGCTCCAGAAAGTGTGACAAATGAGGATTCTCGTAAGCGATTAGCTGACGAGCTTGGCGTTGAAGATTCTAAGTTGGCTGGAGTTGTGGACAAGCTCTTCGCTGAAGGCTGTGATGGCTTGCAAGGCTTAACCACTCCTCCAAATTATTCTTCAGAGAGTTTTCTTGAGGAAGAAGATATGGCCCGCACCATTGAGTCGATGGGTACTAATCTTTTGGCGTGGACCCAAGCTGTGGCAGAAAGGAAGTTATTCTCCGAAGATGCACGAGTCCTGGGGTTGACCAGTGAGGGGAATAGGATCGCCTGGAAAGGCTATGCGGCGGTTGGAGCTGCGAAGGTGGCCTTGGAGTCAGTTTCGCGTTCAATCGCTGTTGAAATGGCCTCTTTGGGTATTAGATCGAATATCATCCAGGCGGGTGTAACGGACACTCCCGCTCTTCGTATGATTCCAGGGAATGACCACCTAAAAGCTCAAGCGCGTATTCGCAATCCTTTTAAGAGACTCACAACACCGGCAGATGTGGCCAATGTAGTCTACTTGCTGGCCCTGCCAGAGTCTTCTTGGATTAATGGTGAGATAATACGTGTGGATGGAGGGGAGAGTATCTCGGGGGCTTCTAGATGAGTTTTTTCTTGCATGGTCTCGGTCATTTTCATCCTGAAAATATTATCACTAATAAATTCTTAGAAGAGCTGGATATCGGTACTGACGAGCAGTGGATTTTGGAGCGGGTCGGTATTCACAGCAGGAGGACTGTGTTGTCTCTTGACTATATAAAAGAAACTCAGAATCTAGATCCTAGAGGTACTACTGAAGCCAGCATGTATACCCACGCGACTACAGGGAAGATCGCAGCGCAGCTGGCCCTTGATCGTGCTGGCTTATCCAAGGAATCTATCGGGATGGTCATTGCAGGTTCTAGTAGGCCGGGGTTCTCATCTCCCGCTGACGCCTGTACAATAGCCAGAGCTCTAGATATGGAAGTTCCATCTATTGACGTAAATTCCGCTTGTACAAGTATGTGGGCTGCTTTGTATATGATTTCAATGATGCAACCAGAAAAATTACCGGAGTATATCTTGTTAGTAACTCCAGAAAGCTTGACTACCACCGTTGATTATTCAGATAGATCAGCATCTGTATTGTGGGGGGACTGCACGACCGCTGCTGTGATTTCAACGAGAACCCCCTCAACTATGAGCATTCTAAATAATACCTTTGAATCTAGTCCTGCGGGATATGACAAGGTGGTGGTTCCGTTGTTTGGTCATTTTCAGCAAGAAGGTCGAACGGTTCAAATGTTTGCTATTAAAAAAACGATCCGCTGTCTTCGTTCTATCCAAAAAGTGTTTCCTTCGCCTGGCTACCGGTTACATTTCATAGGGCATCAGGCCAACTTAAGGATGCTGGAAACAGTTTGTAATAGCTGTGGGATTGAAAAAGAAAGACACCATACCAATGTGGAGCATTATGGAAATACAGGAGCAGCTGGGGCGCCTTCAGTGGTGTCGATGAACTGGGATTCGTGGTCGGACCACGATGAAATTGCAGTTGTCGGTGTCGGCTCTGGTCTTTCTTGGTCGAGTTACATTTTGCAATTCGGAGCAAGCCAGTGAATTACGAAGACTTTAAGAATCGTTCTAATTTCTCGAAAGAAGAGGTGTTGGCGCTAGCCTATGGAAACCTCTTTAGTGACGCCCCTAAAGGATACAACACTAGGCTGCCGTTGCCTCCGATGCTTATGATCGATCGAATAGAGCACATTTCTCGCAAGGGTAATAAGGGCAGAATGGTTGCCGAGCGTGACGTCAACGTCGACGATTGGTTTTTTCAGTGTCATTTTTTGGGAGATCCCGTACAACCAGGATGTTTGGGTGTGGATGGTGTGTGGCAATTGCTAGGCCTTTATTGCGCCTGGAGGGGATCTTTGGGAAGTGGACGGGCTTTGGGTTGTTCTGAAGTTGAGTTTTTTGGACAGATCAGGCCTTATGACGGGGTTATGAGATACGACGTTAGGGTTGTTCGCTATCAAGATTTGGTCAACTCAGGTTCATCTGTAGTTATTGGCGATGCTACAGTATTGATTGATGATGAACCAATTTATGAAATTAAAAGAGCTAAGGTTGGAGTGTTCCGTGATATAGATTATCCAGACTATCCTAAGCCAACATCGAGATCAAAAGGTGGGAGAATGGGTAGTGAGTAACGAAAATACTCAAAGTGTCAGATTAAATCGTCATGAAATCTTGGCGTTACTACCTCAACAAGAGCCTTTTCGTTTCGTAGATGAAATTACCGAAGTGGATGAGTTCCATATTGCCGCCCATTATCGTTTTAAACCCGAGGCAGATTTTTATAATGGCCACTTTCCTGGGAACCCTATCACACCTGGAGTGATACTTCTCGAATCACTGGCACAGGTAGGTGTGGTTAGCTTGGGAATATATCTTTTTGCATTGGAAGAAGGTTTGGCAGGTGTGGAAAGCAAGCTAGCTTTATTTGTGGACGCTGATGTAGAGTTCAGTGGCGTCGTTTTACCTGGAGAAAAGGTGTTCATATCGGCGGAAAAGGTTTTTTTTCGTCGCAACAAACTACGAACAAAGGCAATGATGACGACTGGAGATGGCAAAATGATTTGTAGTGGTACTATTTCTGGCTTCAGGGTAGACAGATGAATTCTAGAGTAGTCGTTACGGGAATGGGTGTTGTAGCTCCCAATGGAGTCGGGCTTACCGAGTACAGTCAAGCACTGAGGGCTGGAAAGTCGGGAATTCGACATGTTCCAGTTATGGAAGAATTTAAATTCGGTTGTACTGTCGGAGGAATTCCTCAGGGTGTCGATGCAATTGCAGAAGACTATTTTACTGCCGAAGATTTGATGGCTATGAATACGAGTCATCGATACGGATGCATCGCTGCAGTGGATGCGTGGACAGACGCTGGCTTTGAGCGTCCATCTTCTGAGGACGATGAGGTCTTCTGGGATGCCGGAGCAGTGATTGGCAGTGGAATTGGAGGTTTGGACACAGCAGGGGAGCGGCTGATACCGTTTGTTGATGCTGGTCGTGTTCGAAGGCTTGGGAGCACCATGGTGGAGCAGATAATGGGGAGTGGTGTTTCCGCTCGAGTGGCGGGATTGTTGGCGCTCGGAAACCAGGTCACGGCTAATTCTAGTGCGTGCAGTACTGGGACCGAGGCAATTTTAGAGGGATATCGCCAGATACAGAGTGGCAGAGCGCGAAGGATGTTGTGTGGGGGGACGGAAGGATCCAGCCATTACCAGTGGGCTGGCTTCGATGCTATGAGAGTGTTGTCTCGGAAGTACAATAATGAACCCGAAAGAGCCTCGAGACCTTTGAGCGCTTCAGCTGCGGGATTTGTACCTAGTAGTGGATCAGGTATTTTACTTCTCGAAAACCTGGAAGATGCAGAATCAAGAGGGGCTCGTATTTACGGTGAAATCCTAGGAGGGAATGTTAACTGTGGAGGACATCGTCGGGGTGGTAGTATGACTGCACCCAACCCAGACGGAGTTCAAATGTGTATCAAGCGTGCAGTGGAAGAATCTGGGATTAGGACGGGAGAAATTGATGCGATTAATGGGCACTTAACTGCGACGGGTGCGGACAGCAGTGAAGTATTTTCTTGGGCTAAGGCCTTGGAAGTTAGCTCAGAAGAATTTCCGTTAATAACCTCCACCAAATCAATGATCGGACACGCCCTTGGTGCTGCGGGATCCTTGGAAGTGGTGGCTTGTATGTTGATGTTGGACGGCGGGTTTGTACATCCATCGATTAACTGTGAAGATGTGCATCCTAGAATAGAGGAGTTTGCGGAGTCTATCCCGCAAACCGTTGAGGAGGTACCTCAACTGAAAACTATCATCAAAGCAGGCTTTGGCTTTGGCGATGTTAATGTTTGTGCAGTTTTTCGGAAGTGGTTGAACAACTAAATTAGGTTTCAGTTTTGAGTAGTCACATTGCAAAAGGAAAGGGCACTTATGAGTAGAGAGGATGTTTTTCAAAAAGTCATGGAGATTATCAAGCCATTCGTAAAAAATGAAGAGGTTTTTCAACAGGCGGATGAGAGCACTAATATCCTTCAGGATCTCAAAGTCAATTCGGCACGTTTGGTCGATATCATTCTGAATTTTGAGGATGAATTTGACGTTGAAGTTGAGGATGAGGATGCTGACTCCGTGAATACTGTGGGTGATGCGGTTTCTCTAATTATGGAGAAGCTGACTGCTTGACAGAGCTTTCCTTCGGTTTTCGTTGTGGATTGGCAGTTCAAAGAGAAGTGGGTCGGGTTTTAGGGATAATTTGGATAATTCCGATTGCATGGTTGATGAGATTTTTCATGAAGTATCGAATCAAGGACGTCAAGGAGCTCAGGCGACGTTATAGAAAACTAATTTCCGAGACTCAAGCTCCTATACTGATTTGTCCGAACCACCTAACTATGGCAGATTCAGCTGTCATAGCGTGGGCTCTCGGTGGGAGTTGGTGGTACTTGTTTAGATATTCTCGTATGCCGTGGAACATTCCCGAGTATAATAACTTTTCTTTTCTATGGTTTGTCGGGCTGGGAGCTTGGATAACCAAATGTATACCAGTGGTTCGGGGTGGTAACAGGGAAGATGTCTCCAGGGTTATCAAAAAGATTGATTACCTTTTACGGAAAGGTGATACTGCTCTGATTTTTGCCGAAGCTGGTCGCAGTAGAACTGGAAAGGTTCAGGTTGACAATCACGCTCAGGCAGTGGGTAGGATTATGACTACCGTTCCGGAGTGCCAGGCTCTATGTGTGTATATGAGAGGAGATCAACAGGATACTTGGTCCACTGCACCGAAGCGTGGGGACTCTATCTATTTGGATTTTGAAATTTTTAAGCCTCAATCAACGTTTGCTGGAATGAGGCAATCACGTGATGTTGCACAGCAGGTAGTAGCTCGCATAGCCGACATGGAAAGTAGGTATTTTGCTGGTCGGAAATGACCTTGTGGACCTACTTGATCCTCAAGCTGAGCTAAGGTCCATACACCAGGGTTTTGATGCGAGAGTTATGACGACTGAGGAGAGTCGTCTGGTATTATCCGCATTGGATCCTCACAGGGTAAGGTGGACGTTGTGGGCAGCGAAGGAAAGTGCCTTTAAGGTTGTTAAGAAAGTTGATCCATCTGCTGTGTTTCATCCTAAGGCTTTCGAAGTGGAGCTGACTACATTTGGTGGAGCGCATGTTTGTCACAGTAAGACTGATTTTGAAACTGTGTTGTACCATTCTCCAAAGTGGGTACATGCGGTGACAACCCTTGAATCAAAGTCGGTGACTTCAGACAGCAGGCTGCACTCAAGAGTGTTATCTCTTGAATCACGAATTGGACCGCTCGATGAGAGTATGGAGGTGAGAACCTTTACGCGGAAAGCACTCGGTTCTTGGTTGGGAACCTCTTGGCTGGAGGTGGAGATTGTGACTGAAAATCGGATCCCCAGAGCGTTGAAGAGAGGTCAGGCCCTGAAAATAGACCTTTCTTTATCTCACGATGGAAATTTCGTCGCTTGTGCATGGATTGAAGCGGCTTAGTAAATTCAGAACTACTCCCACTCAATGGTAGCTGGTGGCTTAGATGTGATATCTAAAGCCAAGCTTGAAACACCTTGGAGATCCAAGATGCGGCCTTTCAGCTCTGAGAGTAGATGTGTAGGAAGTTCTACTGGTGCTGCCGTCATTCCACGTTCAGATATTATGGGACGAATTATGACCATCTCTCCTAGTCGTCCGTCGAGCTCTATCGGTAGCAGTACCGTTGGGCACTGCCAGATCTCATGATATAGATCGTGAGATTTAAGGCTGTCCATAACAATGGAATCGGCTTTCCTGAGAATATCCAAGCGTTCACGGGTGGCACTGGCTGCTAGAGCCCGGGCCGTCTTAGGGATTTCAAGACCGAGATTCCAGATGCAGCGATTTATGTTTTCTACCTCAGATGTTAAGGAAGAAACCGCCTTAATCAGGTCGGTCCAAGGCACATTGCCAGATATGAGTACAGGATACTCGTAGGCTCTCAAGTCTGCCTTGACCCCAACGGATTGAATGGGGAGTACCATACCAGATACACCAAGTTGCTTAGAAATTTCTGAAACAGATGGTTGGATATTTGATAGATCAGTATTATGGGTGTCACCACTACTGCAGAGTAGTCTCACTCCAAGTCCAGGGCCTGGAAAGGGGTGTCGATCAAGCGCCTCTCTGGGTATACCAAGAAGCTCCCCTAACTCTCTTACTTCGGTTTTGTAGAGTTCAACTAGGGGCTCTATGATCTTTCCTTGCTGTATCATATTTTCGATGGCGGGGACTCGATTGTGGTGTGTTTTTATGGTGTCTGATCGTTTTGTGCCCCCACTCTCGATAGTGTCAGGATAGATTGTTCCCTGCCCGAGTAAATGTTCTTCAATACCGATCTTTTCTGCCTGATCTTCGAATACTTCGATAAAGGTGTCCCCAATAATACGGCGCTTGGTTTCAGGGTCGACGACACCGCTTAAGGCTGCGAGGAACCTGTCGCTTGCATCAACAAAATGGAGATTGTCATCTAGGCCGAGTTTTTTGAAAAGTTTCAGTACGTTTTGGCTTTCTTGTTTTCGCATTAAACCGTTATCGACATGGAGAAGGTGGAGCCGATCGGGGCCAATAGCATTCCCTATCATTACGGCTGCCACGGTCGAATCCACTCCGCCAGAGGCGAGTAAGAATACAGATTTGTCTCCGACCTGGTCATTAATGTCAGCACTTTTCTGCTCTATGAAGCCGTCCATCGACCACGAGGACGAGCACTGGCATATTTCGTACAGAAAATTGGCTATCATCCTGTCACCATTTTCCGTGCTGTCAACTTCTGGGTGGAACTGGAATCCATACCGCCTAAGTGAGTCTGAAGCTATTGCGGCATATCTGTGTTCAGCGACACCATCGGGTCTCAGTGTTACACCTATTTCTCGAAATTCAGGACCAATTTCTGCGACTGAATCGAAGTGGCTCATCCAAACGGTTTCGCAAGAGGATAGCCCAGAGAACAAAGGGTGGTCATTTGAAATCTGTAATTCTGAAGAACCCCACTCCCTTCCACCATGGATGACTTTGCCACCATAATGTTGCGCTATTTCTTGATGTCCAAAGCAGAATCCCAGGATAGGTATGTCTAAGTCATATATTTCTTTGGTGTAATCTGCATCTTCACCGTGAGAAGACAGGCTGGGGCTTCCAGAGATGATGATACCTTTGTATCCACTGAAGGCTTCGATGGGATCCTCTGGTTGACGAATTTCTGCAAAAACCCCCTGGCGCCGCACTTTAGTAGCTATCAGATGAGCGTACTGTCCTCCAAAATCAATTATGGCAATAGTATCGTGTATCTTCATTAGTCGGTGTACATTGGTTTGCAATTGTTTTTCAGCTTACGAGAACTAACCCTTTACGAGAAGGGAAGATGATCACCTCAAGATGTGTATGATGCCATTGGTATTAGGGGTTTCCCTTCCAATGGTCAAGGTCGGGAGTGCAACTTGTCCTTTTATGGTTTTTTGTAGGGGAGCATTGGGATACTGATGTTTTCTGCTACCTATAGAAAAACACTGATAGCAATTCTGACAGTAGCTTTTGTGATTCAATCTGCACTAGTGTATTCTGACGATCGGCAAGAGCCTTTGTCTGAGGATGCACTCGAAGGCCGTGTTTTGTGGCACCAGAATGGTTGTCAGGTATGCCATCAAATTTATGGTCAAGGTGGATTTTTGGGGCCAGATCTCACGAATGTTGCAAGTAGTATTGATGGATCAAGGTTGGAGTCCCTATTAACAGTGGGTAGCGGGCAAATGCCGGCCTATGGATTCTCCTCGCAAGAAGTCTCCTCCATGGCTTCATACTTGCAGGCACTGGATAGGCCTGAATTGGGGAGAGGACAGTTGCGGATGGGAGAAAATGTAGAGGGAAGTGGTCCCTGGGGGTCATTTGACGGAATTGTGGCTAGGGCAGTGGATCAGTCTGAGCCAATTGTTTCGGAAGGATATGAAGTGTTTACTAGGCGGTCATGTGGTGCCTGTCACATTCCGTTCGATGTGTCTCCGGTGGGCGCTCCAGATCTTTCAAAAACAGTAAATGACCTGACTATGAAAGAACTCACAGAAGTTTTGGTGACAGGGAGACCAGCCCTTGGAATGCCTGCCCCGTTTCCTCAAATGGAGGATGCGGAGTTGGCTAGCGTGATTTCATTTTTGGAATGGTTTTCTGACAATCGACTGGAACTTGAGAATCTATTTTTAAATGTTTCTCGGTACCAAGAAACAATCGACTGGAAGAATATTCCTTGGTGGGAATTCCGATGAACAACCTAGAGAGCAAGCATCTTCCTTTTGGGATTGGTGACGAAACAAGAAAATTCGCTATTGTAACGTTTATGAGAGGCGGTCTGGTTTCAGTGCTTATCACACTGATAGCGGGTCTTCTGGCAGCTTTTTATTCTATACCAGTGCTGGCCCCCTTTTTCCAGAGTCTGGGAATTGATCTCCGACAGCTGAGGCCTATTCATACGACTTTTGCTTCGGCCTGGATGTTCTTGGGAGGCCAGGCCGTTGTTCACAGGTATCTGATGGACTGTGGGGGAGCGATAACAAGTGGGGACCGTCTAAGATTGCGAATACAGGTCTGGTGTTGGCTTTTAGCTGGGCTTGGAATTTTGCTAACACTACTGCTTGGAGTTGGATCTGGTCGTGAGTATTTGGGTTTTCACCCTGTTTTTTCGGCTTTGATTTTAACTGGGTGGTTCTGCTACGCTTGGAACTTTTTTAGGGTGGTCTCTCCAGGTTTTTGGAGTAGACCTGTTTATGTGACCATGTGGGGAGTAGGGACAGTTTTTTTCATCTACACTTTCCTAGAGCAGCACGCTTACCTGATTCCAGGAGTTTGGTCTGATCCAATATTAGATATGAGGATACAGTGGAAGGCTACAGGTACAATAGTGGGCTCTTTCAATCTTTTTGTTTACGGGGCGGTTATTTACATTGGAGAAAGGATTTCTGGCGATCCTGAGTATGGGCATTCTAAGACAGCCTATGCTCTTTTTGGCGTGGGATTGCTCAATTCTTTCACTAACTTTGCCCACCATAGTTATCACTTGCCACAGAGCAATTTGGTAAAATGGATTGCTTTTGTAGTAAGTATGTTAGAAATAATCATTTTTCTTAGAGTAATTGCAGATTTGTGGATTCTCGTTCAAAAGAGAAGAGGGGGAGAGTTTGAGGCTACCAGGGCCAGTTTTGGTGCCGCCAAGCTCTGGACGGCCGCTATAGTGGGTTCTGCAATTTTGATATCGATACCTCCGTTGAACGCCATCATCCATGGAACCTATGTGGTAGCTGGGCATGCAATGGGGGCAATGATCGGCATCGACACCATGATTTTGTTTGGGGCTATTATTTGGATTTTGGCAGAAATACTGCAAACGGCGGGAAGGGATGAGGAACTGAAAAAATTAAGAGGCGCACATCTATATTGGTCCATGATAGGTCTTAACATATCAGTGGCCCTATTGGTTGGCTGGTTGCACTTTTCTGGTTTTATGAATGGGATCTTTCGTATGAAGTTTGCACCTGGAGAAGCATACACTCCACCCGTATGGCTTAGCTCTAGTAATGCCGTCATGTTTGGACTTACGGGAATACTATGTTTTGCATTCTTTATAGCCGTCCTAAAGACCCTATGTCCCTTGGTTTTCCGTAAGGAACTTGCTGGCAAATCGAGAGATCTTGACGCTAGCCCTAGATTATAGTTTCGCTACTACACTCAAAGACGGGACAAAATGGCAAAAAAAGTAATGACTTTTCGTAAGATACCCCGAATGGGAGAAACACAGGTAATATCGGAAGCCCTAAGTAGTGGCTTCAACACTCGTAGGACACAATGGTGCAATTTTGCCCAAGGACAGCCAGAAGTCAGTCAATTTCAAGATGCGCCAAGTCGTCTGAGCTGGATAACCTTGGAAACTCACGATCACGAGTATAGTCCAGTTGCTGGGAATGATGAACTTCGGGATGCAATCGCTGGATACTATAACAGGTTTTATCGAGAGGATATGGATTCAAAATATAAGAAAGAAAATGTTTCTGTCGCACCAGGAAGCCGAGCAGCTCTTTCCAGGATTCTGGGTGCTCTTGGAGATATACGAATCGGCCATCGAAATCCTGAAAGTCCGTTGTATCAGGGTTTATTGGACTCTCACAGGGATAAACTCAAGACAATTCCGTTGTATGCCGATCCCGCTAAGGGATTTTCAGTTGAGTTGAGTGAACTAGAAAAGCATATTTCGGGGAAGAAATTAGATGCCTTTCTTATGAGTAATCCCGGTAATCCAACAGGGCAGGTGGTCTCTGGAAATGAACTAAAGAAGCTGACAGCCATATCTCGTAAGCAAAAATGCACGATGATTATGGACGAAGTTTATTCTCATTATGTTTTCGGTTTAGAAGGTGAAGATGCGAAACGGCCGCTGTCTGTGGCACCATTTATCAGAAACGTGGACCGAGATCCTATATTGATCGTTGATGGTCTAGGTAAGGGTTGGCGGTATCCTGGATGGCGTTTGAGTTGGATCGTAGGTCCTTCTAAAGTAATCGAATTAATCAATGAACTAGCTCTAATTCTAGATGGTGGCACTAGTGTGCCATCGCAGAGATTGGCGGTGAAGGCCTTGGAAATAGAGCGGTCCGACCAGGAAAGGAATAGAGGATTGGAGGTTTTTACCGAAAAAAGAGCAATAGTTACCAAGCGCTTTGAAGCAATAGGTATGGAATGTGTAAAAGAACCTTGCGGAACCTTTTATGTATGGGCAGATATCAGTTCTTTGCCAAAGGGCTTGAATAATGCGGATAAATTCTTCAAACGTGGATTGGAACAGAAGTTGATTTCAATTCCAGGGAAATATTTCAACGTCTGCCCTGAAGATAAGAATTCTGCATCTAAACAACTAAAAAATTGGGTTCGATTCTCCTTCGCTCCATCTATAACCAATTTGTCGATGGGCGTGGAAAAATTGGCTGAAATGGTTGAAGGCTCAAGCTAGCGCCGCTTGTGGCTCTCCAAGAATGAATTCTCGTTGACTGGCAAACAGAGGAATTGGCGTGATCGTGCGTCTTTCTCTTTGCTTCAAAAATTCTTCAAGAAAAGCGAAATTGAGGGTCGCATTTTAGGAATGTTAGATTCGGCAGAGGGGCTCCAGGGCTCAATTCAGTCCGCTGACAATCAAACTGATTTGTGGAACAGAACGGTTGGATCTAATGACGGCAAATGGTTTTGGCCTGAAAAGGATTGTTACGATGCTGCAATCTTGCGGCTTCCCAGATCTAAAAGAGAGTTGGAGATGTGCTCCCATATCGCTTTTTCTTCCCTGCATGTTGGGTGCTCCTTGTGGGTTTATGGGTCTAACGATGAGGGCATAAGGTCCTCAGAGAAAGTTTTAGGGCCACTGGCAAAAACAGTAACTACTGTGGCGTATGGTGGTAGATGTAGAGTGTTGCAGGCCGTAGCCTCAACAAAGTCTAACTACAAGGGCGAATTGAGTGATTGGATGAATGTGACCAGGATCGATTTGCCATCATTTAACAGAGATTGGATTTCATATCCTGGAGTTTTTGCAGACGGCAGGTTGGACTCAGGAACCGAAGTCTTGATAAAAGCCCTGCCAGCAATTCCTGATGATAGCAGGGTGTTAGATTTTGCCTGTGGCACAGGATTAATTGGAGGCGCAGTTCAGGCGCAGTTGAAATCTGGAT
>Ga0209035_10000208_pt1 | contig 23683 bp, 15 predicted proteins | sample MarorgKNORR_S2LV_6_FD_188220 | JGI IMG/M metagenome (GOLD analysis project Ga0209035, IMG submission 188220) | Marine microbial communities from the Southern Atlantic Ocean, analyzing organic carbon cycling - AAIW_A/KNORR_S2/LV (SPAdes) (version 2) | ecosystem: Environmental > Aquatic > Marine... | reverse complement strand
GGCTAGTTATAACTAAAACCAAAGGTACAGTTCGGTTTTATGGCACTCCTGCTGAAGAAGGTGGATCGGGAAAAGTTTATATGGTTAGAGCCGGTCTGTTTGAAGACGTAGATGCAGTTCTTCACTGGCACCCAAGCAGCTCTAATGCAGCCAATGCCGAGTCTTCAAATTCAAATAAATCAGCAAAATTTAGATTTTCAGGAATTTCTGCTCATGCCGCTGGATCTCCAGATAAAGGCAGGTCTGCCTTGGATGGAGTGGAAGCCATGAATATGATGGTTAATATGATGAGAGAGCACATACCTCAAGAGTCTCGTATCCATTACGTTATCACTAAAGGTGGCTTGGCCCCTAATGTTGTTCCGGATGTTGCAGAGGTCTATTACTATGTTAGAAATCCAAGAAGACAAAAGGTTCAAGAAATATTTGAATGGGTTGTAAAAGCATCAGAGGGAGCCGCGCTTGGGACCGACACTAGTGTTACTCACGAAGTAATGCATGGCAATTACTCAAAGCTGCCTAATGATGTGCTGCAAAAGATAATGCATAAAAATCTTGTTAAGCGAGGTGGTATCAAATACTCCAAAAAAGAAAATGAGTTTGCTCAAAAGATCTATCAAACAATGGTCGCACCTGGCAGTAAAATTGGCGCTCAGGAAAAAATACGCCCTTATGCAACTTCTCATACTTATGGATCAACCGATGTTGGTGATGTAAGTTGGGTTGTCCCTCAAGCAGGTCTTCGAACAGCTACCTGGGTTCCAGGAACAGCAGGTCATTCGTGGCAAGGAGTTGCAGCTGGAGGAACAACAATAGGAATGAAAGGCACTAAACTTGCAGCTCAAGTCTTAGCAGATACAGCTCAAGACATCTTTAAAAATCCATCAGTGTTAGCTGATGCAAAAATTGAATACCAAAACAGAGTTGGAGATGATTTTATATATATACCCTTGCTTGGTGACAGACAGCCCCCACTAGATTATAGAAATTAATCTACTGCAAACAACCTTAGATTACTGCCAGGATTTGAAAGAAATGCTATAAATTGTTGTGCGCTTACTGATAGAGGTTTTTCTTTATTGCTAACCATGCAGATGTCGTATTCTATAATTGGCTCTAGCTCATACACAGCAATTCTATCTCCATAAACCTTAGCACTAAAATCATCAATAATTGCATAGCCAGCTCCTTGTTCAACCATAGCCTTTGCCACTTGAATCGTTTCTGTTTCAGCGATCCAGTTCACCTGAACCCCTTCTCTAGCTAGGTAATAATCAAGGTTTCTTTTAGAGGATCCAGTTTTAAGATTTTTTACTTTAATAAAAGGTTGTTTTTTTATCTGAGATAACTTAAATGTTTTGCCTTCAGGTCTATTTTTTTTGGGGGCTATCAGAACCAATGAACCTTGTAATAATTGAGTTTTTTTAAATAACTCAGAGTCCTCGGGATTAAAGCAGATAATTAAATCAAAAGTTAATTCCTTTAACTGCGCCTCTAAATCTAAACTTTGTAAATTTACAACATTAAATTTAGTTCCAGGCATCAGTTCTAGATATTGATTTAGTAGTTGAGGCAGTAATCCCAAACCAAGAGAGGGGGTGCAACCAATATTAATAGTTGCTGAAGGGTCTCTGACAAGATTATCTGCAATATTATTAAACTTGGCAATCTCTTGATTTACCGAGGCTGCGTGCTGGAACAATAAATCTGCTTCTGGAGTTGGGCTCAGTCTTCGAGCGTGTCGAACAAAAAGCTTAAGGTTGAGTTTATGCTCAGCATAAGCAAGAGTTTTACTGATCAAAGGCTGAGAAACATTTAAAACCTTTGCCGCTCTTGTTAAAGAACCTTCATTATAAATGTGATAAAAAACTTCTATGTGCCGTGAACTAATCATATGTGTTAATTTTACTTGCGCCTAAGTTATTTAATCATAACTAATTGTTATAGTTAAATGCAAAATTATTGGTATTAAGTTGAAAGAATTACTTTAATTTCTTTAGATCGAACTGTTACTATGAAGTACAGAATTTAATCTTTTTTTAGGGGAAAAAATGAAATTTACTTATCTTAAATACGCTTTTGGTCTAGCGATCTTACCATTGGCCATAACTACTTATGCTCAAGATGATGCATCTCAGATAGACAACATTGAAGAAGTTGTTGTTGTGGGATCGCAAATCAAAGGCGCAAAAATTACTGGAGCCCTTCCTGTATCAATCATCTCAATAAAAGATATTGAAGCAATGGGAGTTGATTCTGGCGAAGACTTACTTGAAAACATAGCAGAGCAAGGTTTGAACTACTTTAATGAAGCAGAAGATGCTTCTGGTGGCGTGAATGCATCTCGAGGAGATGTGGGAGCCTATAACTTAAGAAACCTGGGTGTTGGTAATACTCTGACCCTTCTTAATGGAAGGAGGTTAGTAAACTCACCTGGTTATCAGACTGAGCTCATTGGTGGAGACTTTGTTCCAACCGTCAGTGTTAACTCAAATTTAATCCCCGTTACAGGAATTGATAGGTTGGAAATTTTGCGTGATGGGGCTTCAGCTATTTACGGTGCAGACGCTGTCGCAGGAGTTATCAACAATGTTTTACAAAAAGATTATGAAGGTTTTACAGTAACCGCTAAAATTAGCGCATATGACCACTTTAGCACTGAGGATAATAAATTAACTATTAAATGGGGCTCATTCTTCAATGATGGCGCAACTAATGTGAGCGTATTCTTTGATCACTATGATCGTGGAAATATTAATGCCCAGGAAGATCCAAGATGGGGAGCAGGAGATCATAGGCCTTTTGTAGATGCAGATTCACCTTGGAAAACGAGCACTTCATTTAGAAACTTAAGTTCAAACTCTCTCTACGGTCAGTTCGACATGGTTAGTAGCGCTACCAGCCTTGCTGGAACAGTAAACGATAAGGTATGGACCGATTCATCTGGTGAGTTTGAAGTATTTCCTTTGGGCGATTCAAAATGTACTAACCGTGGAAATCCGCTCTTTGATACTGGTTATGGAACTTGTATTGCTCCTGACGGTAATGGAGCTTTAAGAAGTAATTTCTGGGGCCCAACTGATGTTAGATCTCAACTCATTAGAACTAATGTTGTGATGTTTGTTAACCATGACATGGGTAACGGTATTGAGTCATTTACAGAGCTTGGTATCTACAACTCAGACAGTGATAGAACTGCTCATGCTTCTTATGCGTTTTCATCTTCAAAACACAGAGTTGGACCTAATAACTATTATTTAAATCAAATGAAAGTCAATGGCGTGGCTCTGTTTGCAGGGAAGCAGCTTTATATAGATAACTATCGGTACGAAGAAAGACAAAGACTGGTTAATGTTAAAAAAGAAACATACAGATTTCTTCAAGGTTTTAGAGGCTCAAGCGGAGCTTGGGATTGGGAAACAGCCTATGTTGATTCTATAGCTAAATCCAGAGATATAACAAGAAATAGAATGTCTAATAATCTTTTAAAAGCAGCTTTAAATGATCCTACGCCAGCCGCTTACAACCCATTTAGCGCAGGTGTCAATTCAAATATTGAGAGAACATTGATTGATGTTTACAGAAAAGGCACAAGTGAGCTAACTATGTTTGATTTTAAAATGTCTAACAATGAGTTCATGACACTTCCTGCGGGAGATGTTGGTTTATTGCTAGGATTTGAGTACCGTGAAGAAGCCATTGATGATAATAGAGACCCCAGATTGGACGGGACTATTACTTATACTGATTATGAGGGTGATACATTCCCATTGGTTGCAGATGTGTTGAATTCTTCACCAACTGCAGATGTTTCGGGTTCAAGAGATGTTTCATCTTTCTTTGCTGAAATGCAAATTCCACTAACTAACTCGATTGACATGCAAATCGCATTGAGAAATGAGGATTTTTCTGACTTTGGTGACTCAACTGTTGGAAAGGTTGCTTTAGGATGGCAGGCAGCATCTTGGATGAGCCTAAGAGGTTCAGTATCAACAGCTTTTAGAGCGCCTAATATTGTTCAAGTGAACGAAAAAACTGTTGTGAGATCAGGAACAAGATATGACAGAGCAGCATTTCGAGTAAATGAAGTGCAGAGCGTTGAAAATGTTATTGATTCAGATTCAAGGTACACCATTCAAAGAATGGCAACAGGTGCATCAGGTCTAGAGGCTGAGGAGTCAGATAATACATCCTTTGGTGTTGTGTTAACCCCAATAGATAACTTAGTAGTAACCATTGATACCTGGACCATCGAAAAAGATAAAACAATTGGCTTATTTGGTCGTGAAAACCAAACCGTTAATGACATGCTCCTGAGATTTGCTAACGGTACTGCTAATTGTGGAACTTTTGCAGGCGATCCTTTGGTGGTAAGAGAAGCCCCTGACAGCGGAGATGCTGCAGGCTTTGCAGCTGCAGGCGTATGCCCTTTTGGCGATATTAAGTACATTAAAAATAATTACACCAACATGGCTTTAAGAACGATTGAAGGCACAGATGTTGGCATCTACTACAATTTTGAAAGTGACTATGGTGACTTCGATGTTCGATACATTGGAACATTCCTTGATACCTACGAACAAAAAGCGAGTGGTGGATTTGCCGCACTTCAAGCTGCTAAAGATAATGGCACAATCCCAGAATCTATTCCTTTGAAAGGTTTTGGTGATCTGCTTGGGCTGGATGGAGCTTATGATAACAAGCACACTCTAAGATTATCTTGGGACAAAGGTCCATACGGAGCAAGTCTAGTTGGTCTTAAGAAGGGTTCATTTGAGCAAACTTCATTAGGTAAAAAGAATGGAGTAGCTTACGTTGTTCCTACTATGACAACTATGGATCTAACAATGTCTTATGACTTTAAATTAAATGGTCAAAAAGCCAGGGTTAGATTGGCTATAAAAAATCTTGAAGATGAAAGAGCTCCTACTGCGGATAGATACTACGGTTACTATGCAGATGCTCATCAAGATTATGGAAGAAACTATTACCTTGATTTAAGGGTTTCATTCTAAGAATTAAGTTAAAATTAAAGGGAGTTCAGGCTCCCTTTTTTTATGATTAAATTTAAATTACATTTTCTTCTTTTTGGATGCTTGGTTGGAATTATTCCATTTACCTTTGCTGGAGAACAATACAAATTTACGAAATGGGATGGAGTTGATTTGCCTATCTTTGTGGCGAAACCAAGCAAGGTCAATAAAGAAACTCGCCTTGTTGTGGTTATGCATGGTCGCAAACGCAATGCAGAAGAATATAGGGATCAGTGGATTGAAGCGGCTAAAGATTTGAATCTCTTGGTTGTTGTACCTGAGTTTAGTGAGACGAACTTTCCGCAGGTATGGGGTTTCAATTACGGTAATGTTCAGACTTCTCAATCAGAGCTAATTGAACAGAAATTGCAGGCATTTAGTGCGATCGGCCCCTTGGCTAATGAAGCTGTAGAAAAATATAAACTTAAATCAAATAATTGGGGCATCTATGGGCATGGAGCAGGTGCTCATTTTGTTCATAGGTACGTACTTCATCGCCCTGAGGCAACTCATACTTTAGCAATTGCAGCAAACCTAGGCTGGTATTTATCTATGACAAATCAAGAATGGCCTTTCGGGTTAATGAATTCTGGTATTGAAGTCAGTCAACTCAAAAAGGCATTTAGCAAATATTTTCTCTTGATGTTAGGCAAAGCGGATACCTCAACCAAACCAAATTCTCCATACGTCAAAGAGCATTGGAATGTCATCACCCTTCAAGGAGAGCATAGATTAGCAAGAGGTAGAAATTTCTTTAAATCAGCGGTAGAGAAATCAAAAGAAGTAGATCAATTTTTTAAATGGGGGATGGTTGAGGTTCCTACAACAAAAGGACATAGCAACACCGAGCAAATGGTGCCGTATGCTGCTGAAATGTTTTATGCGAGACTAAGGTAATGCAAGCATACAAAAAAAGAGGTTTTTGGGTTGGTTTAGGAGTTTTCTTTTTAGTGCTAATGACTCCAAGTCCTGAGTCTCTTTCGTCCATTGGTTGGGCTGTTGCTGCAGTTACTTTGTTAATGGCTTTATGGTGGGCTACAGAAGCAGTGCCTGTTGCAGTAACAGCGCTACTACCTTTAGCACTATTTCCATTGCTGCAAGTCACTAATTTTAAGACTGCTGCCCTACCCTATGCCAATCCTAATATTTACTTATTTATGGGTGGGTTTATATTGGCACTTGGTATTGAATCTTCTGGTCTGCACAAACGTCTTGCTTTAAAAATGTTAATAGCAATCGGTAACAGTGGAGCGAAGCTTGTTGGTGGTTTTATGCTGGTCTCCGCTTTGATTAGTATGTGGGTAATGAATACCTCAACAACTTTAATGCTATTGCCTATCGGCTTAGCAGTGTGTGCAAGTGTCGCAGAAACTATTCCTAATTTTTCCTCTAAAGAGAGAAAGAATTTTGAAACTTCATTGCTGCTGGGAATTGCATATGCAGCCTCTATCGGGGGTATGTCAACTTTAGTTGGGACTGCTCCCAACATAATATTTGTAGGTTTCATGCAAGAAACATATGGAATTGAAATCTCTTTTATTGATTGGATGAAGCTAGGCGTTCCAATAGCATCGATTATGCTCGTTGCCTCTTGGTATACAATCACAAAATTTGTCTATCCCGTTCATTTTGTTGCCAGCATGGAAACTAAACTTCAACTAAGAAATATGTTGACAGACCTGGGACCCCTTGGAAGAGATGAAAAAAAAGTTTTAGTGATCTTTTCATTTGCAGCAGGAGCTTGGATGTTTAGAACATTATTAGATAATTTTGTACCTTTATCTGGTTTAACTGATGCAGGGATCGCAATTTTAGCTGCGCTAAGCTTTTTTTTCATACCTTCAGAAAATAAAAAAACAGATTTGCTAACTTGGGAACAAGCAAACAAGCTACCTTGGGGTTTATTAGTCTTATTTGGCGGAGGCCTATCACTTGCCTCTTCGATTGGGTCATCGGGCTTGGGAAGCTGGATTGGTCAAGGGTTAACGGTATTAGAAAGCGTACCACCGATTGTATTAATCTTGGCAGTGGCAACTTTAATTATTTTTCTAACCGAAATAACCTCCAATGTTGCCACTACTTCAACATTCTTACCTGTCGTAGGTGCGGTAGCAGTGGCTCTAGGCATAGCGCCTGTGGCTCTTACTATTCCTGTTGTATTAGCTGCTAGTTGTGCATTTATGTTGCCTGTTGCCACTCCACCCAATGCTATTGTCTTTGGTTCAGGAAAACTCACAATCCCAGATATGATGAGAGCAGGCTTTGCTTTAAATATTATTGGAATTTTCCTAGTAACAATATTTGCGTTTTATCTCGCGCCAATGATATTTTAAAAATCATGTTCATGAAAAAATTTCTTGTAGCTCTCTTTTTAATTTCTATAAATCTATCTGCGCAAGTTAGTTATATAGATTATCTCTCGCCGTTTCACCCAACCATTGGGCAATCAGGTATGGTGGTATCTCAAAACCAAGAATCTTCAGATATTGGAATTCAGATTCTTAATATGGGTGGAAATGCAGTAGACGCTGCTGTCGCAGTTGGATTCTCACTGGCTATTACTCTTCCTAGAGCAGGCAATCTTGGTGGCGGTGGATTTATGCTTGTGTATCTTCAAGATGAGCAAAAAACAATTGCAGTTGATTTTAGAAGCGCATCACCAAAAAATATTTCCCAAGATAATTTTTTATTTTTAAAAAATAATTACGATAAACGTCGTTATGGCTATAAAGCTTCTGGAGTACCTGGAACTGTTGCTGGGTTAATTCAAACCCATGACAAGTATGGAAAACTTCCCCTAAGAAAAATATTAAAGCCTGTTATTAATCAAGCCATAAAAGGTATTGATGTAAGTTATGACCTCAATCAAGCCATTGGCAGCGCTAAGCAAATAGGCCTTGATCCTGAATCTACCAATATTTATCTGCAAGGTAATAGTCCAATTTCAGAGCATTCTAAAATGATCCGAAAAAATCTTGCTTGGACAATTAACGAAATTGCAGAAAATGGTGATAAGGCATTTTACGAAGGCTCTATTGCCAAAAAAATTATTCAGGCAATGGAAGAAAACGGCGGTTATATTTCAGCAAAAGACCTCAAAGATTATAAACCAAGGTTCTCTGAGCCAATAAAAACTACCTATAGAGGATCTACAGTGTTTGCTCACCCCCCTCCAGCTGGAGGTGCAGCAGTATTGCTTGAATCACTGAATATTTTAGAAAATTTTTCTTTAAAAGATATGGGCGCTCAATCAGCACAATTTTTACATCTATTTGCGGAAGCCCTTCAAAGGGGTCACATGGATAGATCAAGGTTTATGGGAGATCCAGAGTTTTATGATGTTCCAATCCAAAAAATTATCTCTAAACAAAGAGGTAGGACCTTAGCGGAAGGAATCAATCCAGAGCATGCAACTCCTGCAGAGGACTTAAACCCAGATTCATTATTTTATGAAGGAGAAAATACTACTCATTATTCTATTGTAGATAGAGACGGAAACGCGGTATCTAATACTTACACTCTTGGATATTCTTTTGGTTCTGGGGTCACAATTCCAGGCACTGGAATTTTACTTGATAATCAAATGAATAATTTTGCATACCAGTATGGTGAACAAGGGGTTATAGATAGGTCTGCAAGTGAAGGAAATAGGTTCGAGCCTGGTAAGAGACCTATGAGCACAATGACACCAGTTATAGTATTTGATGAGAATAATAGCTTAAAACTCATCTCAGGCTCTCCCGGGGGAGCTTTAATACCAGCTGCAATACTAAGAGTAATTACTGGAATAATAGATTTTGACTTAAATCTTGGTGAGGCAACAATGCTTCCAAGAATTCATAAAGACTGGCCTAGTAAATCATTAAGGATAGAAAAAGGAATGAGCTCAGATACTAAAGAAATCTTAGAATCTTTTGGTCACGAAGTAGAAGAATCTAAAACCATGGGTTCGACTCAAAGTATCTTAATTTCATCCCAAGGAAAAGAGGGATATGCAGATTTAAGAAGACCAAATGCTGGGGTAGCAATTCAAGTTGATTAAAGCCTTAGCATTTATTCATAAAAAACATTCTTTATCAATTGAAGAGTTTCAGCGTTACTATGAAACTAAACACTCTCCCCTAGCAAAATCATTGCTCACCTTTGAGTGCTATGAAAGAAATTACACAAATAGAGATTTAAATGGTTCTCTCAAAGATCTTGGGTCTATAAGTATTTTTAAATATGGGTCCGAAAAGTCATTAGAGGCTGTAGCCGAACAAATGAGTTCATCTGCTGGTGATATGCTAAGAGAAGATGAGCTCAATTTCATGAATGTTCTATTAAATTTTTATGTATTTACAAGTTCGAGTGAAAATCAAGCTTCTGCATTTCAAAGAAAAATTTTCTATATTGCAAAAAATAAAAAAGATTTCAATATGCTAGAGAGTCAAAGAGGGTTACAAAAAATTTCAGATAATTTAGTTAGCGATCATAATGACATCATAGGCATTCCTGAGTATGGAATCACAAAAGAAATGAAAGCAGAGGATCTTAAAATAATTGCTGAGCAGTTTCCTGGTCTAATTTTTACTAATAGCTTTAGTTAGAGATTTCTTGTAAATGGTCCAAGGCATTTTGTATGCGTGCATTGGATTCCTCCTTTCCAAATAAGTATAAAGTTAGTCCTAAAGATGGAGATTGAGTAGAGCCTGTCATTGCAATTCTTATGGGTTGATATAGTTTTGGTGTTGGCAGATCTAGAGCAAGCTGTGTATCTGCTAATGCTTTGTCAATTGATGATTCCTCCCAAATTTCAAGGCCTTCAAGTTTACGTTGAATAAATTCTAAGGCTTGCTCTGAACCAAGTAAAAACTTTTTTTCAGCCTTTTCGTCGTAACCATTAATGTTAAAAAAATATGGTTTTAAATCTGCTGCAATGCCAGCAAGGGTTGGCTTAGAGGTTCTCATTGCTTGTAAAATTTCATCGCCGTTGTGTTTAGAGTTAAGATCAATATTTTGATTTACTAGAAACGGAATAAGCTTTGATTTTAATTCAGCAAAAGATAATGCCGCGATATGATTATTGTTAATCCAGTCAAGCTTCGCAGGATCAAATATTGCTCCGGCTTTTTGTACCTCTTGAATTCTAAAATCTGAAATTAAGTCCTCAATATAAAAAATCTCTTTATCGCCTTTTGACCAGCCAAGTCGAGCTAACATATTAATCATTGAAGATTGAAGGTAACCTTGATCAAAATAATCCTGAAGACTTGTAACAGCATTCCTTTTAGATAATCTTTTTTTATCCTGCCCAAGAACCATCGGTAAATGTGCGTATTCCAAAGAAGGAAATTCTAAGGCTTGTTGTATGTGAATTTGACGAGGGGTATTGCTCAAATGATCCTCACCTCTTATAACGGTAGTCACTCCTTGGTCATGATCATCGATTACATTGCACAAATGGTAGGTTGGGGAGCCATCGCTTCTGACTAAAATTAGATCATCTAGCTCGGAGTTTTGGAAGATAACCTCCCCCCTAACTAGGTCATGAAAAATAAGCTCACCTTCCTGAGGTGTTTTTAATCTCAAAACAGTTGCATTGTTTTTTTCTAATTTTAAATCTCTACACCTACCATCATATTGAGGCTTTAAACCTTTGGCTTGTTGGTCAGCTCTCATTTTCTCCAGGCGATCCCTACTGCATTCACAAAAATATGCTTTACCAGAATCTATAATTTTTGTTATAGCTGCTTGGTAGATCTCTGATCTCTCTGATTGCCTTACAGGCGTTTCATCAGGGGTAATACCAATATCATGCAATCCTTTTAAAATATTATTCTCAAACTCTCGAGTGGAGCGCTCAGCATCAGTATCTTCTACACGAATTAGAAATTTCCCATTATTTTGTTTTGCATACACATAATTGAATAACGCTGTTCTAACACCGCCAATATGCAAAGCTCCAGTTGGGCTAGGTGCAAACCTAGTAATCGATGTCATAACTGACTCCATGGTGGAATTTTATTGTCTTTTTTAATTTGTTTCATTCTTTCGTCATGCGCTGATTTGTCTTCTTTGGAGACAGCAATGTGAGGAATCGGAAATTCTGTAAGATTTATTGATTCGTCTTTATTTTTTTCTCCTGATTGTGTTTTTGAACTTGCGGATAAAAACTCAAACTTACCTTGTCCACCAGTAAGGTGAACAAAAACATCAGCTAGGATTTTTGCATCAACCAAGCCTCCATGGTAACTGCGATCATATCCAGATATTTCGAATCTACTAATTAGTGCGTCAAGAGAGTTCCGTTGACCAGGAAATTTACTGCGAGCAAGTACCAAGCTATCTTCTATTTCACAAATTTCTTCAATCATTGGGTATGTAGATGATGCCCTTTTTAACTCACTATTAAGAAACCCTAAGTCAAACGGAGCATTGTGGATGATTAATGTGCTTCCATCGATAAACTCTAAGAAACTTTCTGCAATTTCAGAAAAATCAGGTTCATTCTCAACCTGTGCATTTGAGACACCATGAACTTTCTGGGCCTCTTCATCAATTGATCTGTGTGGATTGAGGTAAGTATGGAAATGCTGATCAGTTTGCTTCCTATCTTCAAGCAATACTGCACCAATCTCGATAATGCGATGGCCCTGATCGACCTTTAGGCCTGTTGTCTCTGTATCTAAAACAATTAATTTTTTGGTCATCTTACTGAATCTATTCCTTTGTTAGCTAAAAGATCAGCCATTTCATTTCCAGCATCACCTGAATGACCTTTAACCCAATGCCATTGCACTTGATGAAAAGTCATTAATTCATCTAGCTGTTGCCATAAATTTTGATTTTTTACTTCTTTTTTTGCGGCGGTTCTCCAGTTATTTTTTTTCCAGTTATGTATATATTGAGTGATTCCATTTATGACATATTTTGAGTCAGTATATAAATCAACATTGCAGGGCTCTTTAAGTGCAGTTAAACCTTTAATTGCAGCACTTAATTCCATTTGGTTGTTTGTGGTGCTGCTCTTTCCACCATAGATTTCTTTTTCAACTCCTTCAAAAGTCATTAATACTCCCCAGCCCCCGGGTCCAGGATTTCCGCTGCAAGCTCCATCTGTATACATAATTACTTGTTTCATGGGTTAAAATATCTCAGTTACCATTATGAAAATTCAATCTATAAAAGCCTTTAGTGATAATTATATTTGGTTAGTTAGCACTAATGAAGGCAATCTTGTAATTGATCCTGGTGATTCCCAGCCAGTTATAGACTTTCTATCACAAAAAAACATCACCTTAACAGATATTTTACTCACTCATCACCACTATGACCATGTGGGAGGTGTTACAGGCTTAAAGAAAAATATGCTGGGGTATGTTTATGGACCAAATAATCCTCAAATAGAAGGAGTAAATAATCACTTAGTTGAAGGCAATATATTTAAGTCTTGCGGTCTAAACTTTGAGGTTATTGAAATTCCTGGGCACACTCTTGATCATATTGCCTATTTCATTAATGACTCAAAACAACCTGTTTTATTCTGCGGGGATACTCTTTTTTCAGGAGGCTGCGGAAGAGTCTTTGAGGGCACTTATGATCAAATGTATGAGTCATTAATGAAATTAAGGCAATTACCTGAAAATACCTTGGTGTATTGCGGACATGAGTACACTTTAAATAATTTAAAATTTGCTGAAGTGGTAGAACCAAATAATCAAGCAATTCATTCTTATATTGCTGCTTGCGAAGAAAAGCTTAAAAACCTTCAAACTACACTTCCAAGTAATATTCAATTAGAGTTACAAATTAATCCTTTTATGAGATGCGACAACATGGATTTACGTCAAGAAATTGCTAAAAAGCTTGATGACCATGAAAATATTACAGATGCTCAAATATTTGAATACCTTAGAGTATGGAAAGATTCTTTTTAATTATCATTCTATTTGGGCTCTCGGCTTGCCAAATACCTAACTTAATCAGGGCTGATAGGTATATAGAGCCAGTTCCACTTGAGATTACAAAACCATCTAATAACTATGAAAATATTTGGGACAGGATTAGAGGTGGGTCTTTGGGCAAAGGAGCTTTACCCGATATTGAAACTCAAAAATATATTGATAGTTATCTTAGCAATCCCTCACAGTTAAATAAACTTTTAGAAAAAGGTCGGTACTTTATTTTCTTTGTTCTTGATGAGCTTGATAGATACAACCTTCCACCTGAGCTAGCGCTGCTTCCATACATTGAAAGTAATTATGATCCATTTTCAATTTCATCATCAGGCGCCATGGGTATTTGGCAATTTATGCCAGCAACTGCAAGAATTTATGGTCTTAAAGACACCTGGTGGAATGAGCAAAGACATGATCCTTTAATATCTTCTAAGGCAGCAGTCAGATATTTAGCTTACTTACATAATAGATTTAACAACGATATTACATATACTTTAGCTGCCTATAATGGAGGTCCTACTCTTCTTGAAAAACAAATAAAACTTAATCGAAAATTAGGTAAATCATTAGCCTACAAGGACCTGAAACTGCCCAGTCAAACAAAAGAATATGTCCCAAAATTTCAAGCCATTAGAGAGATTGTAATTAATGCAGAAAAATATGGAATTAAACTACCAAATTTTCCTAATAAAAAAGTTTTAGGTAAGGTAGAGCTAGATGGGCAAGTAGAGATATTTGCTTTTAGTGAATTTGTCCAGCTCAAGCCTGAGTTTATTTATAAGCTTAATGCTGGTTATACCAAATGGGCATCACCGCCAGGAAAGAAAACTAGTTTTAATGTGCCAATTGAATTAGTTACATCAATAAATTTAAGAAAGGATCAGTTTATTCAGAGCAATCAAATAAATTGGGTTACTCATAAAGTCTCTAAGGGAGATAGCTTATGGAAAATTGCAGAAAAGTTTGATATCGAGGTTGAGGTTCTTAAAAAGGTTAACTATTTAACATCCAGTGTACTTAGCTTGAATCAACAATTACTAATCCCTCTTAGTAATGGCCAGAATGAAACATTTATACCCTATCAGGCTCATATTATTAGTGAAGGTGATACTTTATGGAATCTTGGCCTGCAATATAAAATTTCACCAGCTGAAATTGCAGCAAATAATGGTCTGAAAATAAGTGCGCCTTTGAGGATCGGAAAAGAGTTAAATATTGGGAATAAAAATATTTATAGAACAATTAACTCAAAAAGGAGAACAATTTTATATAGTGTAAAGCAAGGTGATAGTATTTATAGAATTGCAGATATTTTTAATATTGAAATTGATGACATTTTAAAAATAAATGAACTAAAAAGTAATGATATTAGCCCTGGCCAGGTATTAAAGATTGTAATTAGAGCTTTTTAATCTGAGGAAATTTTAGGATCCAAAGCATCTCTAAGACCATCACCAAAAAAATTTAAAGCAAATAATGTGATCGTGAAGGTCAATCCTGGATAAATTAATAACCAGGAGTACTCTTCCATTGATTCAACTCCATACCTTATTAAGGTTCCCCAACTACTCATTGGTGGTTGAATTCCCAGGCCTAGAAAACTTAGAAAAGCCTCTAGTAACATTACCTGTGGAATAGTAAGAGTTGCATAGACAGCAATTGGACCTAGAATATTTGGAAAAATATGTTTTCTAAACATCTGAAAGTTTGAGACTCCCATCGCTTGAGCGGCTAAAACATATTCTTGATTTTTAATAGTTAATACTTGGCCTCGAACAATTCTTGCCATAGTTAGCCACTCCACAGCTCCTATAGCTGCAAACAGTAACCAAATATTTCGACCAAAAATTACCATGAGCAAGATAATAAAAATTATAAAAGGTAACCCATAAAGGACGTCTACAATTCTCATCATTACCGAATCAATTCTTCCGCCAAAGTAACCTGCCACGATGCCCCAACTAACTCCTATAACCAGAGCTACGCCAGTGGCAACAAAACCAACCAACAATGAAACTCTTGCACCATATAAAATTCTACTAAATAGATCTCTGCCCAAGGTATCTGTCCCTAATAAAAAATTTCCCGATGGTGGCTGAGCTCCTAATTCTAGATTTTGATATGAATAAGAGTGGGGAGCAATCCATGGTGCAAAAATAGCTAAAGTAATTAAAATGCAAAGAATAGCTCCGCCAGTAACAGCGGCTTTATTTGCTAGCAATCTTCTCCATGCATCTGACCATAAAGAGCTATTCTGATTCATGCGTCTGCTCGTGCTCTAGGGTTCATAATCAAGACAGCAATATCTGAGAGAAGATTAAAAAAGATAATAAGTGCGGAAAAGAAGATAGTTGTTCCAAGAATCATTGTGTAATCTCGATTAAATGCTGCCTCAACATAAAATCTCCCGAGCCCAGGAATTTGAAATATTGTTTCAACAACAAAAGACCCTCCTATTAACCCAGCTATTGCAGGCCCTAAAAATGAAACTACCGGTACTAAACCACCTTGAAGAGCGTGACGGATAATTACTTGATATTCAGGCAAGCCTTTTGCTCGCGCCGTTCTAATATAATCTTGGCTGAGGGTCTCCAACATACCTCCTCTGCTCAATCTAGCAATATAAGCAGCATAAGCTGCACCTAAGGTGATTGAAGGTAAGATTTTATCTCCCGCAAGAGAATCCCATCCTGATACTGGTAAAACTTCTAAATGAATTCCAAAAAATAAAACAAGCAAGGGGCCTAATAAGAAGGTTGGCATGCAAATACCAATCATAGCTATAGTCATAGGTATGTAATCAAGCATAGTATTTCTTTTAACAGCCGCTAAAACCCCCGCAAAAATTCCAATGATCATAGCTACAAGGATTGCATAGAAAGCTAATTCCAAGGTAACTGGTAACCCAGTAAAAATCATTTCTGTAACAGATCGTCCCGGAAATCTGAACGAAGGCCCAAAATCACCCTGGACAAGATTAAACATATAATCTCTGTACTGAATAAATAAGGGTGCATCTAAGTTATAAACAGCATTAAGATTTTTCATTACCTGTGGTGGCACAACTTTCTCTGCATCAAAGGGGCCGCCAGGAGCCATGCGAACTAAAAAGAATGTTAGCGACGCGACAACCAATATTACAGGTATAGCAATTGCAACTCTCTTTAAAATAACTTGAAGCATTAAACTTAATTTCGTTCCAAGTAGATAAACTTAGGATGGTGAGTATCGAGTAAATTTGGATGCCATCCTTTAACATCAGGAGAGAGTTGATACTGCCTAACATATGTATAAATAGGGATAATAGGCATATCGTTAATCAGTATTTTTTCAGCTTTATTAAGGTAGTCATAGCGCAATGCTTGATCGTTAGTAGCATTGGCAATCTCAAGCAAATCATCATATTCTTGATTTTCCCAGCCAGTTTTATTATTGCCCCTATTAGGTCTCAATGTATCTAAAAAGGTATTTGGATCTTCGTAATCTCCAATCCATCCTGCTCGAGAAATTTGAAAATCTCCAGTCATTTCTCTTGCCAAATAGACCTTCCAATCTTGATTTACAAGCCGCACTTTAATACCTAAATTCTCTTGCCACATCTGTTGAATAGCTAGAGCAATTTTCCTATGTCCCTCTTGAGTATTAAAAAGTATCTCAAGTACAGGAAAATTTTGACCATCTTCATACCCAGCATCAGCAAGCAAACTTCTAGCTAAACTAGGGTCAAAGGGTATGGATGTTTTAGGATTATAACCAGCTGAGCCTGGGGGAGTAAATGAGTAAGCTGCTTCTTGACCGCATTTAGAGACTCGTTCAACAATTTGTTTGCGATTCAGAGAATAAGCTAGAGCCTGCCTAATACGCTTATCTTTTAACACTGGGTGCTTAGTGTTGACTCTATAAAAATATGTACCCATATAAGGTTCAATTCTTAAATCAGGGTTATTGTTTTCTATATAAACTGGACATTTTTCTAAAGGCACCACATTTGTTACATGAAGCTGGCCGGCTCTAAACATTCTATCTTCAGTAGCCTCATTGGATACAGGGTAGAATCTAATTTCATTTAGTTTTACAGCCTCTGCATCCCAATATAACGGATTCTTCTCTACAGTAATTTGTTTGTTAAGTTCCCAGCTCTTTAAATTCATAGGTCCATTGCAAACAAAATTTCCTGGCCTAGTCCATTGACCATTTCTGTCATCAATAGTGCCATATTTTAAAATAGTGTCTTTATGAACTGGATAAGTGCTGTAATGACTTAACAATTTAATAAAAAAAGGTGTTGGATTTTTTAACTCTACTCTTAGCTCATGATCATTAATAGCTTTTACACCAACAGAATCAAAGGATGGTTTAGGGTTATGATTTACAATTTCATTCTGAAGCGAAGCTATAGATTTAGGTAGAGCTACTAACTCATCTACTTCAGTTATAGAAAGTTCGGTAATTTTTGTATTCCCTAATTTTGTTAGCCAATTTTCTACTTCCTCTTGTAGATTAGATTGAAGAACTTCCAGAGGTACCCATGAATGATATTCTTTGGCTCCATTTAAATAATAAAGCATATCAGGGTATTGGGAGCCTAATGTGGAAGTGAGTATCCTCATCCATGACCATACAAAATCATCTGCAATGACAGGATCGCCATTTGACCATTTAGCATTTTTATTTAAGTGAAATGTATAAGTTTTTCCATCAGGACTAATCTCCCAGCGCTCAGCAACACCAGGTAAGTTCTTTCCACCTTTAGGATTTGCAATGGTTAAACCTTCACACATAGAGATTAATAAATGATGTTCTGGTACTCCAGTGACAATGTGTGGATCAAGACCTTGTGGTTCGCTGCCATTACCAAAATGAAGTATTTGAGAATCTAGTCCAGAATCAACAGGTGAAATGGAATCACCGCAGCTCACTAAGAATAATATAAATAAGAAAGAGATATATTTATTTTTCATGGGCATATTATATATAAAAAAAGGGCCGGTAAACCGACCCTTTTTATTTGATTAAACTCTATTATAGTGAGATTTTAAATCCACCATAAACATATGCTCCACCTGGAATATCCCAAGCATAGTCAAAGTTCTGAGCAAATGAATCATATGCAACAGGAGGCTCTTCACCGAATAAGTTACGAGCTCCAACAAAGACGCTGATTGAGTCAGAATATTGATAAGCAACGTTTAAATCAGTGTAGAACTCAACCTCCATCAAGTTGTATCCACCGGCTCCGTAGTTGCTATCTTCGTCAGGATTTGAACAACCATCATCTAGGCCATAGTAGTATGAAATCCAGCAATCATCTTTATTGTCATCTAAGAATCTAAAGTTTAAAGATGTAGTGAATTCATTCATTGTCCATAGAATAGAAGCATTTGCTCTCCATCTAAAGTCAGCTCCACCATCATACCAACCGAAAGACTCGGAAGGTGTTGAAGTGGCTGATTGAGCAAATTCATCTTTTGTGTAATAAGTCATATCAAAAGCTGTTCTAAATTCACCGTAATTTTCGACATCGAATGAATAGGCAACAACTAAATCAACTCCAGACACGTTGTTAACAGCTGAGTTAACTTGCGATGTTCTAACAGTTTGAAGTCCACCATTTCCGGTTCTAGTTACAAATGTACAGAAAGCATCATCTTGAGTAGTTGACTCAATGTAGCAACGGTTTAGAACAGTTGAAACACCGATTGAACTAAAGATATTTTCTAACTCTATTTGCCAGAAATCAACACTAACACTTAAATTTTCAATTTGACTTGGAGTGTAAACGACACCAAACGTAGCATTCTCACCTTCTTCAGGTTTTAAGAAAGGGTTACCACCAACAAAAGCTCTAATTTGAGTAGTTGGTTGTTCGGCTCCACCAGCAGGAACGCCTGCAGCTAAACAGTTAGCTTGAGTTCCAGCACTCTGGGCATTGAACTGGTCAGTGTTACAAGGATCGTTTGCTTGTGGGAAGGACTCACCACCACCTTGGTACAAATTACCAACGCTAGGAGCTCTAAATGTCTCGCCCATTGTTATTCTAACTAACACATCATCAATTGGTCTCCAACGAATTCCAATTTCAGTGGTGGAAGGATTACCAGGATCATTTGCATTAGGAGTTGATCCTACTAATCCACCTGAACTGTAATCTGATGTTCTTGCAGAAACAGTCATCTCAAGCTCTTGAGCTCCAGTAACACCTTCTAAAAGAGGGATATTGATTTCAACAAAGAACTCTTCAACAGAAGTTTTACCTCTAGTTGGTTCTCTATAGTTTGTTGACGAGCCTCCAGAGCTAACTAAAGCATCAGGGGTATCATAATATCCGGCAGCACGCTTTTCAAAACCAGCTGCAAAGAAAGCAGTACCGTAAGGCATTTCAAATAAAGGTCCTGATATTTCTAACCAGAAATCATCGCTATCAAATCCAGCATTAGCTACGCCGTTATAACCTACGTAGTCAACCATTTGATCATATTCTTGTTGTGAAATTCTTCCAGCAGAAAGACCTAGGTCAGGACCACCAAATATATTGAATGGAGTACACCCAGCAATTGGATTAGCTGCTGTTCCACATGTAAGCACTCCTGTTGTTGCATCTCTGAAAGAGTCACCAACAGCATTTCCTAAGTGGTTTAAGTCAACAAAGTTAAAAAGTTTGCTGTCATATTGTGCATCGTTGATTTGCATTCCACCTGACCAGAAATAGGTATTATCACCCATGTCAAAGTTACCCTCTAAGCCTAATCGGATACCATATGTATCATAATCATAAGCATAGATTCTTGGTCCGATCGCAATAGATCTAAATCCAAAAGATGTATCTTGATTCATCACATTGAAGTAACCACCTGCAGTAGCAAATCTACCGTTGTTTAGTTGCCACTGAGGACCTGCTCCACCGTATGCGGTCATAGGAACCTGAGCCAATTGGTTAACCCGCTTAGATTTAGAGTAATTGAATTGGACATAAGCCATTAGATCATCGCTGATATCATACTCAGAGGATGCATATACACCATAACGATCCACAGGGTTTTGAACGTGGTTTACTGGAGCGTAGTTATATCTACCAGCATTTGACCATGGAATAAAGTCACTGACTGAAGCGCCTGACTTACCAGGTTGTAAATAAGTGCCAAGTGAGAAGTATCTTCCATATGCAGGAAATGATGATCCACAAATACCACTAGTGGCTGGAGCAAAATTACCATAACCAGAGTTTTGAGCTGGAGAAGGTCCTAGGTTTGTAGGGGAGTTAGGAGTTCCCGTTCCAGTATTAGGGACATTCTTACAACCGTAGTAAGGTTGATTAGCTCTTGGGATTTCACCAGCAAAGATTGCTTCTTGGCCTGCATAAGAAATATTAAATATGTTTCTAGACTTTTCTGATGAACTTCCAAAAGTTAAACTAAGTTGATTTTGAGCACCGTAACCAGCGTCATATTCTCCAGAAGAAGCAAAAACTTCCATTCCATCAAAGTCTTTTTTTGTGATGATGTTAATAACACCAGCAACAGCATCAGAACCATAAATGGATGATGCTCCGTCTTTAAGGATTTCAACACGTTGAATAATGGATGAAGGGATGGTCTGCATGTCTACTCTGCCAAATGCATCTGTAACCCATCTTCTGCCATCAATAAGAACAAGGGTTCTTCCCGCGCCTAGATTTCTTAATGAGATCTCATTAGAACCATCGCCACCATTTGTGGCTGTAGTAACAGGACGAATACCAGTACCATCAGATGAAGAGATATTCTGAAGAACATCACCGATGTTATTCAGACCTGTTCTTTCAATAGCTGCATCAGAAATTATTTCTAAAGGTTTTGAGCTATCAAAAATTGATCTCTTAATCTTAGAACCAGTAACAATGACTTCTTCGACGTCATCATCAGCTTCTTGAGCAAAAGAGGTGTTTGGCATTAGACCTAATGTAAGGACTGCAACCAATGAAAATTTGACTATATTAGACATGTAAACTCCCTAAAAGTTTGTTAGTAGCGGTAATTGTTGCTATTTTGTTGCACAAAGTCAAATATAATTTAACTTTTAAGTTAAAAAGTATATAAAAAAAAAGGGTGCGTTTGCACCCTTTTTTATAATTCTTAGGTTTCTTAGTATTGAAGTGTCACATTTAAGAAGATGTATTGACCAAAGGCATCAAAGTAACCCGGGAAAGTGTTACCGTTACCTGGTGCTGTTCCAGCATCAGATGTGTAACCAGGCTCATCGTCAAATAAGTTATTAATACCAAATGTCACCATTAAGTTCTCAGTAGCTGCATATTTAGCAGAAACATCAATATAAGTTCTAGCATCAAAGTCAATTTTATTTGAATTAAGATCTGTTGTTTCGCCAAGGTATCTTAAACCAAGTGATACGTCAGTATCCCAATCAGTAGTAAGAGTAGCTTTATATTTACCAGAAACTTCAGGCTGTGGGTTCTTTCCACATGAACCACCCCAATTACCAGCACAACTAATTGCAGCTGATCCAGGAATTTCGATGATATCAGCTGTATCAAGCAATGTTGTTACGCCTGCAATATTAAGAGGGCCATAAGCAGTGTCCATGTCGTAATCAAAAATTACATCAACACCACTTGTTGTCTCTTCACCAATATTGGTAAGCTGCTGTGAGATATATCCGCCAGATAGCCACAATGAACCTGTTCCAGGCATTCTGTTAATAAGGCCACAGTATTGAGCTGTGCCTGTTGAAATACATTTATCCAATGCAGTTTTAGCACTTACAGTACCGATTCCATCTTCAACAGTAATATCAAAATAATCGATAGTTAGTGTTAAGCCAGGAATTGATTCTGGGGTAATAACTGCACCGATAGTTACTGACTCTGATTCTTCAGGAGCAACTAATGGATTTCCACCACCTTTGACATTGTACTGATCTGCAGGTGAGTTTAGGTCTGTGTTGTAAAGACTTGCTGCTAGGCCAGTTTTAGCACATTGTGCTTGTGTGGCTGTAGCTGCAGATCCATTTTGCTGAATTGAACAAGGATCGTTATCAAGATCAACTAGACCATCACTTACTGCTGAATATAGCTCTGAGATACTTGCATGACGCTGAGCTGTTTGGAAAGATGCTCTTAAAGAGAAATTTTCGTTTACAGACCAGTAAGCACCAATCTTAGTAGAGTCAGTTTCAGAACCAGTAGAGTATTCAGCTGAACGGAAACCAGCATCAATACTGAGATCGCTTGTAACTGGAATACCTACTTCCATGAAGAATTCGTCTACATCATACATACCACCGATAGGTAATGTAGCTCCACCAGAACCAGATCTATCACCCATTTTTGTTGCAGTATCAGGTCTGAAATCAGCTGCAAATTCTTTAGTTTCAAAACCAACTACCAATGAAACTGAGCTAGGAGCACCTGGTATAGTAAATCCTGTATCACCAGCAACGTATCCAGAAAGAATTTTTTGCTTTCCGTCACCATTAATAAATGTAGATTTAGCAAGGTAGTCTTGAGCAGTTTGACCGCCATCTAAAACACCTTGAATACCCGCATCACCAGCCAAACCGCCTTGGAAAAGGTTGTATGGAACACAGTTAGCGTCGATGCCTTGAAGCTTAGCAACACAAGTTGCAACTCCTGCAACGTTAACAACATTAACCGCACGGTTAATAGCTATAACAGAAAGGTCATTTCTGTATTCGTTAGCATAGTTAACATCTGAATTTTGATAATAAATATCATATGACCAGTCATCGTTAATGTCGCCTCTCAAACCCAAAGTAGTGTTATAACTCTTATATGTTTGAATTCCTTGTCTTGGGTTACCCTCAACATTTCTTTTCAATGAGTATAAAGGAGCTCTATAATCAACGATTGTTCCAGCAGCTACAGCTGCATCTAAACCATTAATGTAAGAAAGAGCTGCTGCTCCATTTGCAAAATTAGGTGCATGAGATCCGCCCATTCCTGTCCAATCACTACATGCAACTTTATATTGTTGAGCAGATAGCAATCCGTTGTAACACGGCAAGTGTGTAATATTACCAAAAGTTCCTGAGTAAGCGATCTGAGCATTTGATTCAGACTTCATAGATGTGAAATCTAAGTAAACTTCTGCATTATCTGTAATTTCATACTTCCCGAAGAATCCCATGTTAATTCTATCATCAGGTCTTTGGAAGAAATTTGTTGGGTTGTAGTTATATGTTTGGCCAGCTCTAGGAACAAAGTTATTTCCTTCAACTTTAAGGTCTAAACGAGTAACTGAAGGGTCAATATTAGTGAAACCAGCAGCCCCATATCCACCGAAATCAGCCCAGCGTCCTGGAGGAATGGTAGATGAACCACCACATCTTCCTATGCCACCACTTAGTGCACATGCACTAATATCGAATTCACCCTGAAGCATTGGTTTTGTATCTGTATGCTCAAAGAAAGCTGATACATGACCTTTGCCATCATCGATGTCTCCACCGAATGCCATAGAGAATTTACCAGTGTCACCAGTTTGAACATCGCTTGGTGCATTAGCATAACCGTAGCTTTTTTGCAGCGTTTGTAACTTTCCATTGTCATTTTCATGATTGTAGAAGCCATGGGAGTATGCAGCTTTAAAACCTACAAATTCATCATCTAATACAAAGTTAACAACACCAGCAACAGCATCAGAACCGTAAACTGAAGATGCTCCACCAGTTAATACTTCAACCTTCTTTAAAAGA
>Ga0209035_10000207_pt1 | contig 23782 bp, 18 predicted proteins | sample MarorgKNORR_S2LV_6_FD_188220 | JGI IMG/M metagenome (GOLD analysis project Ga0209035, IMG submission 188220) | Marine microbial communities from the Southern Atlantic Ocean, analyzing organic carbon cycling - AAIW_A/KNORR_S2/LV (SPAdes) (version 2) | ecosystem: Environmental > Aquatic > Marine... | reverse complement strand
AAACAAAACACTTATTCCTTTAGATTTTAATTTACTTAAAATAGGTTCTATAACAGAATTTATTGAATTAAATTCTTCATCTGATTTATAAATTGGAATAATAACTACTTGAATTGGTGCTAATTTAGGAGGAAGTACTAAACCATTATCATCACTATGAGTCATGATTAAAGCTCCCATTAATCTAGTAGAAACTCCCCATGAGGTTGCCCAGACAAAATCTAATGACCCTTCTTTATTTGTAAATTTTACATCAAAAGCTTTGGCAAAATTCTGTCCTAAAAAATGAGAAGTCCCTGCTTGAAGTGCCTTCCCATCTTGCATAAGGGCTTCAATACAGTAAGTTTCTTCAGCACCCGCAAATTTTTCACTTTCAGATTTAATTCCTTTAATAACTGGAATGCCCATAAAATTCTCAGCAAATTCTGCATAAATATCATTCATTAAAATAGCTTCATCTACTGCTTCATCTTTAGTTGAATGTGCTGTATGGCCTTCTTGCCATAAAAATTCTGCTGTTCTCAAAAATAAACGAGGTCTCATTTCCCATCTCACAACATTTGCCCATTGATTAATTAAAATAGGAAGGTCTCTATAAGACTGAATCCAATTTTTATAAGTGCTCCATATTATTGCTTCACTTGTTGGTCTAACAATTAATTCCTCTTCTAGCTTCGAACTTTTATCAACAATTAATTTTCCAGAATTTTCAGGATCACTTTTGAGTCTATAATGAGTAACTATTGCACATTCTTTTGCAAAACCTTTTGCATTTTTTTCTTCTGCTTCAAATAAACTTTTCGGAACAAACAAAGGAAAATATGCGTTTTGATGACCTGTCTCTTTGAACATTATATCAAGTTGAGCTTGCATTTTTTCCCAAATGGCATACCCATATGGTTTAATAACCATACAACCTCTAACAGAAGAGTTTTCAGCTAGACCAGCTTTAACAACTAGTTCATTATACCATTTTGAATAATCTTCTTCTCTTTTAGTTAGTTTTTTTTTCATAAATTGTGTTTGGCATAATAATTGTTTAATTATGTATAGATGCTAAATTAAGTATTTTATAATTTCTAATAATACTATTATTATGATAAATACAATTAATACAATTTTTAATAAAACTAAATTATTTTTACTGATTTTGTTAATGTTAGTTTTTACAAGTTGTGGGTCATTTAATTCAAGTGGATTTACTTCAAATGACGGTATTTATACAAAGAATAAAAGTAATGTAGATAACAACTCTAATACAAATGGTCTTTATTATAAAGATTATTTTGATCAAAAAGCACAAGAATATGGTTTAAACACTGAGACTAATGATAGTATAATTACAGATATAAATTCTTATTCTTCTACAACAAATACTAATGTAGTTTATAATACTAGCTATGGTTCTTGGGGAGATAATCCAGATTCTGTAAATATTAATTTTAGAGATCGTAATTTTATTGGGGCTTACTGGAATAGCTATTACAGTCCTTTTTATATGAATTCATGGTATATGAGTCCATGGGATTATAATTTCTTTTATCCTTTTTATTCATATGGTTATTATCCTTATGGTTATTATCCTTATGGAAGATATGGCAGATATAGTTACTGGGATTATATTTTTAGACCTTATTATGGTTATGGTGGATATGGCTACAACAATCACTATAATGAGCGTTATAATGATAGAAGTACAGCTTATATGAATGGAACAAGAGGAAGTGAATCAAGATCTATTAGCAATTCTAAATTGACTGATCCAGGAAAAACAAATGATAATAAATCAATCGGTAACAGGGATATATCGAACTATAATGTTGGTAGAAATGAAGCTGATGTAAATGGCAATTCTAATAATGAAAAATCTTCATCAGATGAAATTAGTAAATCGAGAAATATTAGTAGAGTTTATTATGCTTTAAAAAATTCAGTTGGAAACTCTAATTCAATAAGAGGCTACCAAAATCAAGGGGAAATAAATAATAGTGGTGGATCAGGCTCAAAAAATAGTAACAATATTAGATCTTATGCAACTAAATCTAAAGGAAATTCAAATTTTCAATTAAGCAGACGAAGTTCTAATGAAAATAGTTCTAACACTAGATCATATGATGTTTCCAGAACTAGTAATGGTACTAAAAATTCAAGTAATTCAAACAGTAGATCTTATAATGTATCTAGATCTAGTATTAATTCTAACACTAAATCTTCATATTCTCCACCATCAAGAAGTTCATCTAGTAGTAGTTCATCGAGATCTAGCAGTTCAGCAGCACCAGTAAGGGCATCAAGTGGAGTTTCAAGAGGTTCTAGATAGTTTGTAATTTAAATATGGTTAAAAAGTTATTAATCTTAATATTTATATCATCATCATTAATAATTAAGTCTCAAACTTTAAGTGAAATCTTAAGTATTTCTTTTGAAAAACCTATAGGTACAGCTAGATTTGAATCAATGGGAGGAGCTTTTGGTGCTTTAGGGGGTGATATTTCAAGTATCAACACAAATCCTGCTAGTGGAGCTGTATTTATTGATAATGAATTTGGTTTTACAATGAGTACTGAAAGTATAAAAAATAGCACTCTTTTTTTTAATAATAACGAAGTAACAAATAACTTTAAATTTTCTATAAATCAAGGTGGTGGAATTTGGCTATTAAAAAATTATGGAGAAGGTAACATCAACCAAATATCGTTTGGAATCAATACTCAAACCGTCAACTCCTTTAATGATAATTTTGATTCTAAAGGAAGAAATACAATAAACTCAATTGATAGTTTTTTTTTAAACAACTCTTTAGGATTTAACGCAAGTGATTTGAGTGTAGATTCTAATGAAAGTATTTCTAGTGTTTATAAATACTTAGGAGAATACTATGGCTATGCTGCACAACAAGCTTTTTTAGGTTATCAGTCTTATATTCTAAGTTTTGATGACGACTCTAAAAGTTTTTATTCTCAAGCTGATATTAGTGAAGGAGTTAATCAACATTACATTAACGAATCTAAGGGAGCTAATACTAAGTCTAATTTAAACTTATCTATACAATATAAAGAAAATTATTATTTCGGACTTAATATTAACTTTCATGAAGTTTATAAATCTAATTTTACAAGACATATTGAAAGTAATTTTTCAGAATTATCTCCAATAAAAAACATTACGTTTGAAAACAGTCTGGTTACGCAAGGTGAAGGATTTTCCATTCAGATTGGGACTATTGCAAGATTTAACTCATTCAGATTAGGTCTTTCTTATCAAACACCAACGTGGTACAGTCTATGGGATGAAACTTACCAATCTATAGATACAAAATCTGAGGATGTTGATGGTAATGTTTATCAGGACAAAATTGATCCAAAAGTAACTAATGTTTATCCAAAATATAAAATAACTTCTCCATCAATAATAACTGCAAGTACGGCATTTATCTTTGGAGAAATTGGCTTAATAAGCTTAGATATTATTAGCCAAGATTATTCTAAAATTAAACTAAAACCTACTAGAGATTTTTCTTTTTCTAACAATGAAATTAATACTAAACTAGCCAATTCACTTGATTTAAGATTAGGAACTGAATTCAGATTTAAAAAATTCAGTATAAGAGGAGGTTATCAAAGTTTTGGAAGTCCATATAAAGATTCTGAAATAATGGAAGATTACAACACTTTTTCATTTGGATTTGGTTATGATTTTGGAGATACAGTTATTAGCATATCAAATAAAATCTCTGAATCTAAAAGAAAACATCAATTATTTGACTCTGGCTTAACTGATTTAACTAAAATAGATTCTAATACTTCATCCTCAACACTTTCACTTATATTCAAATTCTAAAAAGTCTTTTTAAATGCCTTTATAATAAGTAATCTTTAATTATATTTGCAGTTGATATATTTTTAATGAAATACGATAAAATTTTTGAAGAGCAACTTGATTTAATTGGTGATGACCATATTTCTTCATCTGCCAAAACCCCAATACGTGATGATGCATTTGACATTTCTGATTTAGAAAAAATTAAACTAATCAAAAAAGATGTTTATAATATTCTTGAAACATTAGGGATGGATCTTACTGATGATAGTTTAAAAGGAACACCTTCTAGGGTAGCTAAAATGTTTGTAAATGAAATTTTTGGAGGAATAAAACCTGATAATCTTCCTAAACCTTCAACATTTAAAAATAAATATAACTATCAGGAAATGTTGGTAGAGAAAAATATTACAGTTTATTCTACATGTGAACACCACTTACTTCCAATAGTTGGTAAAGCACATGTTGCCTACTATTCAAATGGATTAGTAATTGGGCTTTCAAAAATGAATAGAATTGTAGAATACTTTTCAAAAAGACCTCAAGTTCAGGAAAGATTAACTATTCAGATAGTTAATGCACTACAAGAAGCTCTTGATACAGAAGATGTGGCATGTGTAATTGACGCAAAACACTTATGCGTTAATTCTAGAGGAATAAAAGATAAAGATAGTAGTACAGTAACAGCTGAATTTGGTGGTAAATTCAAAGACAAAAGTGTTAAAAGAGAATTTTTAGATTATATTCGTAACGAAAGTTCTCTATAGTACAAAAATGAAATCTGAATATTCTAAAGATTTAAAAATATACAACTCACTCTTAGGTAAAAAAGATTTATTTATTCCAATTGACAATAAAAATGTAGGAATGTATGTTTGTGGTCCTACAGTTTATAATAATGCACACCTAGGAAATTGCAGAACCTTTATTTCATTTGATTTAATTTATAGATACTTACAACACATAGGTTACAAAGTTAGATATATTAGAAATTTGACAGATGTAGGTCATTTAGAGAATGAAGATGATACTGGAGAAGACAAAATTTCTAAAAAAGCTAGGTTGGAAAAAATTGAACCAATGGAAGTAGTTCAAAAATACACATTAGATTTCCATAATATTATGGGAAAATTAAATACACTTCCACCAAATATTGAACCAACTGCTTCAGGACATATTATTGAACAAATTGCAAGTATAAAACAAATTATTGAAGCCGGATATGCTTATGAAAAAAATGGTTCAGTTTATTTTGATATTTTAAAATTCAATAAATCTAATACTTACGGAAAATTAAGTGGAAGAAAAATTGAAGAAATGATGAATCAATCTAGAATTTTAGATGGCGTTTCAGATAAAAAAAATCCTCAAGATTTTGCTTTATGGAAGAAAGCTGAAAAAAATCATATTATGTTTTGGAATTCACCATGGGGAAATGGATTTCCAGGGTGGCATCTAGAATGCACTTCAATGAGTAAAAAATACCTAGGTGACTCTTTTGATATACACGGAGGTGGAGTAGATTTAAAATTTCCTCATCATGATTGTGAAATCGCTCAATCAGAAGCAATTAACGGAAATAATCCAGCTAAATATTGGATGCATACTAATATGCTGACACTAAATGGAAAAAAGATGTCTAAATCGATAGAGAACTTTATTTTACCGAATGAGATTTTTACAGGAAATAATAAAATTTTAAGTAAATCTTTTAATCCTAATGTTGTTAAATTTTTTATTTATCAAGCACACTATAGAAATGTTTTAGATTTAAGTAACGAAGCTTTATTAGCTTCTGAAAAAGGCTTTAATAAGCTTATGGGTGGATATAATTTAATTTCTAATCTTGACAGCAATAATAATGATTCTGAGTTTGATATAGACAAATGGATTTCGAATTGTTATTCTAAAATGAATGATGATTTTAATACCCCAATGTTATTAGCTGAAATGTTTGACTGTATTAAGTTCATAAACAATGTAAATGTTAAATCTAAAAATCTGAACACAAAAGATAAAGAGAAAATGAAAAATACTTTTGATGATTTTCTTTTTCAAGTTTTAGGATTTAATAATGAAATTACAATTTCAGATAGAACTGATTCGACAGACGAATTTATTACTTTACTAATTAAAATTCGTAATCAAGCTAGAGTAAATAAAAACTTTCAATTATCAGATCAAATTAGAGATGATTTGATGGAATTAGGCGTACAGTTAAATGATGATAAAGAAGATTCATCTTACAAATTTCTTTAATGAGAAAAACACTTGTATTTCCTTTCATTATAATAATAAAATTTTATCAAATCTTCATATCTCCACTTTTACCTTCGACTTGCAGATACTCTCCAACTTGTTCTGAATATTGTAAACAGTGTTTATATAAATATGGATTAATTAGTGGTAGTATTTTAGGATTTAAAAGAATTATCAAATGTAATCCGTGGGGAGGAAAAGGTTTTGATCCTGTCCCATAAAAATCATATTATTTTATATATTTAATCAAAATAATTTTATGACATTTTTAAAAATAGATTGGTCTCCAAATGAAATATTCTTAAATCTAGGTCCACTAGCAATTCATTGGTATAGTGTGATGTTTATAATTGCCTTTTCACTTGGTTATTATATAATTAAAAAAATATACCTTAATGAAAATAAATCAATTGAACTTATTGAGCCACTTTTTATTTATACAGTTTTAGGAACTTTAATTGGAGCAAGATTAGGTGAAGTTTTTTTTTACAATTGGGACTATTTTCAAAATAATTTAATCGAAATCTTTCTTCCAATAAAAAAGGACATAAGTAGCTCGCTTTTATTTGGAATAATTGATGGTTGGAAATTTGTAGGATATAGAGGATTAGCAAGTCATGGTGCAACAATTGGAATTATTATTTCGATGTTTATTTATAAATCAAAATTTAAATATGATTCCGTTTTATGGATTTTTGATAGAATTGTAATTCCTATTGCAATTGGGGGAATGTTTGTTAGAATTGGGAATTTTTTCAATTCTGAAATAGTTGGTAATTATACTGAATCTAACTTTGGGGTTGTGTTTTTAAATAGAGGAGAAATATTTCCTAGACACCCAGCTCAACTCTATGAAGCTATGGGATACTTATTGCTTTTTGTTCTATTATGGCAACTATATTGGAAAACTAATTTTAAAAACGATAAAGGTTTTCTATTCGGGCTTTTCTTAATTTGTTTGTTTTCTATAAGAGTATTAGTAGAATACGTCAAAGTAAGTCAAGGTGGATTTGAAGATTATTTAGGTTTTTTAAGTACAGGTCAATGGCTAAGCATTCCTTTTATTTTAATTGGAATTTTCTTTATGTTAAGGAGTAAAAAAGCCTAGTCTAATTATTTTTTTAGACTCTTTTTTAGCGTTTCATACATAACAGGTGTAGCAATAAAAACAGAAGAATAAGTTCCGACAATTACTCCAATTATTAAAGCAAACATAAATCCTTGAATTGATTCACCTCCAAATAAAAATATTGCTAAAAGTACTACCAGTGTTGTAAATGAAGTGTTTAAAGTTCTGCTTAATGTACTATTTAAAGCTCTATCAACTATTTTATTAAATTCCCATGACTTATTAATCAATCTGAATTCTCTAATTCTGTCAAATACAACAACCGTATCATTTAATGAATAACCTATAACTGTCAAAATAGCAGCAATAAATGCTTGGTTAATTTCCATATTAAATGGCATCCAAGTATAAGCTATAGAAAATACCCCTAAAACAATTAACACATCATGAAATACGGCTGTTACAGCTCCCAAAGAATATTGCCAATTTCTAAACCTTAATAAGATATATAAGAATACAACTATTAAAGATCCGAAAATTGCTAAAAATGAATTTTTCTTAATGTCATCAGCTATAGTTGGGCCAACTTTGGAAGACGACATTATACCAACTATTTTATCATCTGCACCATTTACAAAATCTTCGTAAATTATATTTCCAGGAAGGTATTTCTTTAATGATTCAAACATCTTTTCTTGAATCTCTACATCAACTTCGGATCCTTCAACGTCTACCTTATAATTAGTAGTTATTTTTAATTGATTATCTGATCCATAGGTTTTTGCTTCAGCATTTCCAAAAACTTTAATAAGATCATTTTGAATGTCACTTTGATTGACATTATTTTCAAATCTAACCGTATAGGATCTTCCTCCAACAAAATCAACACCTTCATTTAAACCATTAGTAAAAAGTGAAAACACTCCTATTGTTAGTAAAGACAAAGAAAGTACAAGAGCAACTTTTCTTTTTTGCAAAAAAGAAATACTTAAATTTTTAAATAAATTTTTAGTCAGCTTTGTAGAAAAATTTAATTTTTTAGACTTATTTAATCTAGCATCAACTAACATTCTAGTTATAAATATAGCCGTGAATAAAGAAGTAGCAATACCTATTAAAAGAGTTGTAGCAAATCCTTTTATAGGTCCTGAACCAAATATAAACAAGATTAAGGCAGTTAATCCCGTTGTTATATTTGCATCTAAAATTGAAGACAAAGCGTTACTAAAACCATCACGAACTGATTGCTTAAGACCTTTAGCTTTAGAAAGCTCTTCTCTAGTTCTTTCAAATATTAGGACATTTGCATCAACTGACATACCTATAGTTAATACTATACCTGCAATTCCTGGTAAAGTAAGAACTGCCCCTAAACCTGCTAAAACGCCAAAAATTAATACAATATTTAATACAAGTGCAACATCAGCATACAAACCAGCTCTGCCGTAATAGAATATCATCCATAATAGAACTAATAATAAAGCAATAATAAATGAGTTTATTCCTCTTTCAATATTTTCTTTTCCAAGAGAGGGGCCAACTACTTCAGATTCGATAATCTCAGCAGACGCAGGTAACTTTCCAGCTCTTAAAACGTTAGCTAAATCAATTGCTTCATTTAATGTAAATTGACCTGAAATTTCGGATCTTCCTCCTGAAATTGCTCCTTTAGAAACTCCAGGTGCAGAGTAAACTATGTCATCTAAAACTATTGCTATATTACTTTTATCTTTATAAGCATTTCCTGTCATCTCTTCCCATTTTCTAGCTCCTTTACCATTCATTTGCATAGAAACTGTTGCCGCATTAGTTATATCATAAGACTGACTAGCATTAACTACTACACTTCCACTTAACGGAGGTTTATTATCTCTGTTGGATTTTATAGCATATAAATCGACTACTTTAGAATTTAAATCAGGTTTTCCAAATAAAAATCGAGTAAATCTTTTATCAGAAGGAAGTAATTGTCTTATTTCTGACATAGAAAGATATTCTTCAATTTTCTTTTGATCTTTAGCCAAAAATTGTGCTATAACTGGGCCTCCTTGATAACCTGTACCTACTAAATAATCAAATAATGGATTTTTTGAAGATGAGCTTATAGAATCATTAGCTTCAACATCAGCTAGAAGTTCATCGATTTTAGAAGATTCTTTATTTTCTAAATCAGAGATAGGCTCTAAAACTATATCTTTCAAAGCCTCATTAGCTTGAGATAAAAAAGTTAAAAATTGATCATTTTTTTCAGTAACCCAAAATTCTAATTGAGCTGTACTTTGAAGTAAATTTTTAACCCTTGATACATCTTTAGCTCCAGGAAGTTCAACACGAATCCTTCCAGAATTTCCCAATCTTTGAATATTAGGCTGCGTCACCCCAAACTGATCTATTCTTTTTCTTAAAACTTCAAATGCAGAAACAATAGATTCGTCAATTTTTCTTTTGATAATTGGTTTAACCTCATTATCAGACATTTCAAAATTAATTTCATCACTTAAAGACCTGTTTGCAAAAATGTCTGGTGAAGCTAAACTAGAGTCTCCCTTAATTAATTCAAATGAATTGAAAAAAGATTCTACGTAAGTATCGTCTGATGATTTCTGTAATTCATCAGCATCATCAAGGGCTTTATTAAAAATTGGGTCTTTAGTATTTTCTGCTAAACCTTTTAAAATATCTTTTACTGAAATTTGTAAAGTAACATCTATACCTCCTTTTAAATCTAATCCTTTATTAAGTTCTTTAGATTTTGCGCTATTATAAGTAGTAAATCCAAATATACTTTCATCCGCAATCGAATCTAAATAATTAACATATTTTTCTTCTCTCAGATCTTGAAAATTTACTTGTTGATCGGATGTAGAGCTTATTGAATATTCTAAAGCTTTATCCTCAACTCTAGAAGTTATGAAAGTAAATGAAATTTGATATAAGCTAACTAAGCCAAAACAAAAAGCAAAAAACTTTATTAGACCATTATTTTGCATACAATTATTTTTTAGAAAATTCTTTTTTAAAATCGAGCAAATATATGATTTACTTCAAGATAAAGCAATTCTTAATAAATGTTCAGATTAATAAGTTTATTAATTCTTTTATTTAGAGTGCTAAATTCATTTTTCTTACAGCTTCAGCGCTTTCACTAAATTTCACCTTTTCCTGATCATTTAGATCAATATTAATAATCTTCTCACAACCATTTTTACCAATTACACAAGGTACTCCTATACAAATATCATCTTGATTATATTCACCATCAAGAAACACTGAGCATGGAATAATTCTTTTTTCATCATTAAGTATTGATTTCACAAGAAAACCAACAGAAGCACCAGGAGCATACCAAGCTGATGTGCCAAGTAATTTTGTTAAAGTTGCACCTCCCACCATTGTATCTTGAGAAACTTTTTCTAATTTCTCTGATGAAATTAACTCTGAAATAGGAATTCCATTATAACTCGCTAATCTAGTAAGCGGAATCATTGTTGTATCTCCATGCCCTCCAATTACCATTCCATGTATATCATTAGCTGGTCTTTCTATAGCTAAAGATAAATATGTCTTAAACCTTGAACTATCTAATGCACCTCCCATTCCAATTACTCTATTCTTTGGCAATCCCGTTGATTTCAAGGTTAAATAGGTCATTGTATCCATAGGATTCGATACTACTATTATAATTGCCTCACTTGAATGCTTTAATATATTTTCTGAAACATTTTTAACAATTCCTGCATTAATTTCTATTAACTCTTCTCTTGTCATTCCTGGTTTTCTTGGAATACCAGATGTTATTACAACAACATCACTATTTGCGGTTAATGTATAATCTCCTGTAGTTCCTGCTATTTTAGTTCCAAACCCTAATGTTGTTGAAGTTTGCATCATATCCAGTGCTTTTCCTTCAGCAAATCCTTCTTTAATATCCAAAAGAACAACTTCACTAGCAATAGATTGTGACGCTATAACATTAGCACATGTTGAACCTACATTTCCTGCTCCAACTATAGTAACTTTCATATCATTTTTTAATTATAATTAAACATCAATATTTGCATAAGTTGCGTTTTTCTCAATAAATTCTCTCCTTGGAGGAACTTCATCTCCCATTAACATTGAAAATACTCTATCAGCTTCAACAGCATTATTGATCGTTACTTTTCTAAATGTTCTAAACTCTGGATTCATTGTGGTTTCCCATAATTGAATAGCGTTCATTTCTCCAAGACCTTTATATCTTTGTATTGAACAGCCTTGACCTAGTTCCTCCATAATCTTATCTCGTTCTTGATCATCCCAAGCATATTGTTTTTTCGCTCCTCTTTTGACTAAGTACAAAGGTGGAGTTGCAATATAAATATTTCCATTTTCAATTAACTCTTTCATATACCTAAAAAAGAAAGTTAAAATAAGAGTTGCTATGTGACTACCATCTACATCAGCATCACACATAATAACTATTTTATGGTATCTCAATTTTTCAACATTTAAAGCTTTACTATCTTCTTCTGTTCCAATAGTAACTCCTAGTGCAGTGTAAATATTAATAATTTCTTGATTTTCAAATACTCTGTGTTGCATGGCTTTTTCCACATTTAGAATCTTACCTCTTAAAGGCAAAATAGCTTGGAAGTTTCTATCTCTTCCTTGTTTAGCCGTACCGCCTGCAGAATCACCCTCAACTAAAAACACCTCACATAAAGCTGGATCTTGTTCAGAACAATCTGATAACTTACCAGGTAAACCACCTCCACTCATTACGGTCTTTCTCTGAACCATTTCACGAGCTTTTCTAGCAGCGTGTCTAGCTTGCGCAGCTAGAATAACCTTTTCAACAATTATTTTAGCATCACTAGGGTTTTCTTCCAAGTAATTTTCCAGCATTTCAGAAACTGTTTGAGAAACTGCCGAATTAACCTCCCTGTTACCTAATTTAGTTTTAGTTTGACCCTCAAATTGAGGTTCAGCAACTTTAACCGAAATAATTGCTGTAAGACCTTCTCTAAAATCATCTCCAGCAATGTCAAATTTCAATTTATCTAACATACCAGATGAATCAGCATATTTTTTTAAAGTAGAAGTCAAACCTCTCCTAAATCCAGCAAGATGGGTACCTCCTTCGTGTGTATTAATATTATTTACATATGAATGTAAATTTTCAGTATAAGAAGTGTTGTAAATCATAGCTACTTCAACTGGAATATCATTTTTTTCACCTTCCATTGAAATTACATCTGAAGTTAAAGGCACTCTGTTTTCATCCAAAAACCTAATAAATTCTTTTAAACCATCTGTAGATTCAAAAATATCTTCAACAAATTCACCATCAACTTTTGTTCTCTTATCTATTAGAGAAATAACTATCCCTTTATTTAAAAAAGATAATTCACGCATTCTATTAGCTAAAGTTTCATAACTATATTCATGTAATTCTTTAAAAATAGAGATATCGGGCTTGAAAGTAACTTCAGTTCCCTTTCTATCAGTAGTTCCATCAGTTTTTGTAGGATATAAAGCTTTTCCTTTTTCATATTCTTGAATCCAGATTTTTCCTTCACGATAAACTTTTGCGGTTAAATGCTCTGATAATGCATTAACTACCGAAACTCCAACGCCATGCAATCCTCCTGAAACTTTATATGAATCTTTATCAAATTTTCCACCAGCTCCAATTTTAGTCATTACAACTTCTAAAGCCGAAACCCCCTCTTTTTTATGAATTCCTGTTGGAATTCCTCTACCATTATCATCAACAGTTACAGAGTTATCTTCATTAATTGAAACGTTAATTCTGTCGCAATGACCAGCCATTGCTTCATCAATAGAATTGTCAACAACTTCATATACTAAATGATGTAAACCTCTAAGTCCAACATCTCCAATATACATTGAGGGACGCTTCCTTACATGTTCCATTCCTTCTAAAGCTTGTATACTATCAGCCGAGTACTGTTCTTTGTTTATTTCTTCACTCATTATATAAGATTTTTTAATAAAATTTTACTTAAAACAAATATAATAAATTCACAAGCGTATCAGAAGAATTTACAGATATGAAAAGCCTTAAGTTATCAACAATTTAAGGCTAATAAACAATAATAATTAGTAAGAATCTAAATGAACATTTGAGACTGATCTTCCCGATGGATCATTCATGTTTTTAAAGGATTTATCCCATTCTAAAGCAATAGGAGTGCTACAGGCAACTGAAGGAACAGATGGGACTGTTTTTGCGGCAGATTCAGAAGGAAAATGTTTTTCAAAAATTGATCTATAAAAATACTCTTCTTTTGACATGGGAGTTTGAAAAGGGAATGTAAATTTTGCATTGTCAAACATATCATTAGACACATTTTCTTCAACTAATTCTTTTAAACTATCAATCCAATCATAACCCACTCCATCACTAAACTGCTCTTTTTGCCTCCAGGCTATAGCTTTAGGTAAATAAGATTCAAACGACTTTCTTAAAACCCACTTTTCCATCCTATCTTTATTTATCATTTTATCTTTTGGATTAATTCTCATTGCAACATCAATAAATTCTTTATCTAAAAAAGGAACTCTTCCTTCAATTCCCCAAGCTGCTAAAGACTTATTAGCTCTTAAACAATCATATTGATAAAGTTTATCAAGTTTTCTTACTGTTTCTTTATGAAACTCTTCTGCGCTAGGAGCTTTATGAAAGTATAAGTATCCTCCAAATATCTCATCCGCACCTTCACCTGAGAGAACCATTTTTATACCCATAGACTTTATAACTCTTGCCATTAAATACATTGGTATTGAAGCTCTTATAGTAGTAACATCATAGGTTTCTAAATGAAAAACAACATCTTTAATAGCATCTAAACCCTCTTGAATTGTAAAAGTGACTTCATGATGAATTGAACCTATGTGTTCAGCAACTAATTTAGATGCTTTTAAATCTGGAGATTCTGCTAAACCTACGGCAAAAGAATGTAACTGAGGGTACCAAGCTGCTTTTTGATCGTCAGATTCAATTCTATTTTTTGAATATTTTTTTGCTAAGGCAGAGGTTATAGAAGAGTCTAACCCACCAGATAGAAGCACACCATAAGGAACGTCACTCATTAATTGTCTATGAACAGCATCTTCTAATGCATTTTTTAAAGAATTTAAATCTGTTTCATTATTAGATATAGATTCATAATTCATCCAATCCCTTTGGTACCATTTCACTAATTTAGAATCACGACTAAATAAAAAATGTCCAGGAGGAAAAATCTCAATTTTATTACAAACACCCTCCAGGGCTTTTAACTCTGAAGCGACATAAAACGTACCAAACTTATCCCAGCCCATGTAAAGTGGAATAATACCCATATGATCCCTTGCAATTAAATATTCATTATTTTCTTCATCATACAATACAAATCCAAATATTCCATTTAAGTCATCTAAGAAATTAATTCCTTTTTCTTTATATAAGGCCAATATAATTTCACAATCAGAATTTGTTTGAAATGCATATTCAATAGATAACTTTTCTTTTAAAAGTCTATGATTATAAATTTCTCCATTTGCTGCCAAAATCAAATTCTTGTCATGACTAAATATTGGTTGATTTCCAGATGCCGGATCTACAATTGCTAAACGCTCATGGGCTAATAAAACATTTTTACCACAATGTATTCCGCTCCAATCTGGACCCCTATGTCTAACTTTTTTAGACATTTCCAAGATTTGTGATCTTAGAAAATTTGAATTTTGTTTAATATCCAAAGCACATACTATTCCACACATATTAATAATTTAAATGCAAATATGAATAAATAATATAAATATGTAATGTATATATACAAAATTAGTTACATTATTATATTTATTTGTATTTTTTATATATAAACTGTAATTATAATATAAAAAAATATAAAAATTCTATTAAAATTGAAAGATTTAGTAAATTGTGTTTTTATTTATTTCAAATAATTCAATGTCAAAACCAATAGTTTATTTAGATAAAGTAAATATTAAACAGAATGACAAGGTCATTTTATCAAATATAAGTTTATCAATTAATAAAGGAGAATTTGTATATATGATTGGAAAGACTGGAATTGGCAAAAGTAGCTTACTAAGAATTTTATACGGAGATCTTAAAATCGGAGAAGGAGAAGCTAATGTCATGGGTATAAATTTGAATAAAATTAAAGATAAAAAAATACCTTATTTAAGAAGAAAACTTGGAATTGTTTTTCAAGATTTCAAACTTTTGTCAGATCGTTCAATTGAAAAAAACTTAATTTTTGTACTAAAAGCAACTGACTGGAGAAATTCATCAGAAATTGGAGTTAGAATTGAAGAGGTATTAAAAATGGTGAAACTTAAGGATGTAAGGAATAAGTTTCCTCACGAACTTTCTGGTGGTGAACAACAAAGAGTAGCTATAGCCAGGGCTCTTCTTAATAAACCTGAACTAGTATTAGCTGATGAACCAACAGGAAATCTAGACCCAGCAACAAGTATTGAAATCATGCAACTTTTAAAAGACATTCATAACGATGGGACTACTATTCTTATTGCCACGCACGATTATGAAATTATTTCAAAATTCCCAGCTAAAACAATTCGTATTGAAAAAGGAAGGCTTTTTGAACTGTCAGAAAAGACGAATTCTAGTCATTAATAGAATTTCTTTTTCTTTGGTTTTCGTCTAAATAAATTTTTCTTAATCTAATAGTTTCAGGAGTAACTTCAACATATTCATCTTTTTGAATATATTCCAAAGCTTCTTCAAGACCAAAAGTAATCGGTGGAGCCAACTTCACTTTATCGTCTGTTCCAGAAGCTCTTACATTTGATAACTTTTTAGTCTTAGTTACATTAACAACTAAATCATCACCTCTAGAATTTTCCCCAATTACCTGACCAGTATAAATAGCTGTACCTGGATGAATAAAGAACTTTCCTCTATCTTGAAGCTTATCAAGAGAGTAAGGTATAGCTGTCCCTTGTTCCATAGAAATTAGAGAACCTGTTAATCTTCTTGGCATTTCTCCTTTAAATGGCTGAAACTCTAAAAACCTATGGTTCATAATTACTTCACCAGCAGAAGCAGTTATCAAAAAGTTTCTTAATCCAATTATTCCCCTAGACGGAATTATAAACTTACATAACATTCTTAATCCTTTACTATCCATGCTTACCATCTCTCCTTTTCTTATAGCTACCATTTCAATTGCCTTACCAGAAACATGTTCTGGAATATCAATAACTAACTCTTCAACTGGTTCTGATTTAACTCCATTAATTTCTTTTATTATAACCTGAGGCTGACCTATTTGTAGCTCGTAGCCTTCTCTTCTCATTGTTTCTATTAAAACAGATAAATGCAATACACCTCTTCCAAACACTAAAAACTTATCAGCGGAGCCAGTATCCTCTAATCTCATTGCCAAATTCTTTTCTAGTTCTTTTTCTAACCTCTCTTTTATATGTCTAGATGTAACATATTTACCTTCTTTTCCAAAAAATGGTGAATCATTTATAGTAAATAACATACTCATTGTAGGCTCATCAATGTTTATTGTAGGTAAAGCATCTGGAGATTCAAAATCAGCAATTGTATCACCTATTTCAAAACTATCTAACCCGACAACAGAACATATATCTCCTGCTTCTACTTTTTCTACTTTACACTTTGCCAAACCATCAAACAAATTCAATTCCTTAATCCTAGATTTAACTATACTTCCATCTCTTTTAACTAAACATACATTTTGACCCTGTTCCAAAACACCTCTTTGTAATCTTCCAATAGCAACCCTTCCAATAAATGAAGAATAATCCAAAGAAGTAATAAGCATTTGAGTATTTCCTTCTAATACTTTAGGGCTTGGAATGTGTCTAATGACTGCATCCAATAATGGCTCAATAGAATCTGTTTGATTTTTCCAATCATCAGACATCCAATTGTTTTTTGCAGAACCATAAATTACAGGAAAATCTAATTGCCATTCTTCAGCATCCAACTCAAACATTAAATCAAAAACAGATTCATAAACCTGATCCGGAGTACAATTTTCTTTATCAACTTTATTTACAACAACTAACGGCTTAAGTTTAAGTTCTAATGCTTTTTGTAAAACAAACCTTGTTTGAGGCATTGGACCTTCAAAAGCATCTACAAGAAGTAAAACTCCATCAGCCATATTTAACACTCTTTCTACTTCACCACCAAAATCAGCATGACCAGGTGTATCAATAATATTAATTTTTGTGTCTTTATAATTAACAGAAACATTTTTCGATACTATAGTAATTCCTCTTTCTTTTTCTAAATCGTTATTATCTAAAATAAGTTCACCAACTTCCTTGTTATCTCTAAATAACTTACAATGATGCAAAATTTTATCAACAAGCGTAGTTTTTCCATGATCTACGTGAGCAATTATTGCAATATTCCTGATAGAACTCATAATTTCTGTAATTTCGCGCAAATGTAAGGTCTTTTTAGATACTATTGGCTCTAAAGTATTTTAACTTGATATTATTATTTAATTTAGCTTAAATTTATTTTTAAATATGATTGATAAAATCAAAAATATAAAAAACCTAGAGTCAGGGAATTTCTTTTTAATAGCAGGCCCTTGTGCTATTGAAGGAGAGGAAATGGCATTTCAAATTGCAGAGAAAATATTGGAAATTACTAATAAACTTAAAATTCCATTTATTTTTAAAGGAAGTTTTAAAAAAGCTAACAGAAGCAGAATTGATAGCTTTACTGGCATTGGAGATGAAAAAGCCCTAAACATTTTAAAAAAAGTAGGAGAAAAATTAAACATTCCTACTACAACTGATATTCACGAAATAAAAGATGCAAATTTAGCTGCTAATTATGTTGATATTCTTCAAATACCTGCATTTCTAGTAAGACAAACCGATCTTTTAGTTGCAGCTGCCAAAACTGGAAAATGTGTCAATTTAAAAAAAGGTCAATTTATGAATGCGGAAAGCATGTCTCATGCAGTTAAAAAAGTTCAAGATTCTGGAAATAAAAATATTCTATTAACAGAAAGAGGAAACATGTTTGGTTATCAAGACTTAGTAGTAGATTATAGAGGAATACCTGTTATGAAGAAATTCGCGCCTGTAGTTTTAGATGTAACACATTCTTTACAACAACCTAATCAATCTTCAGGAGTCACTGGCGGCAGACCAGAAATGATTGAAACCATAGCCAAAGCTGGAATAGCAACAGGTGTAGATGGAATTTTTATTGAAACTCATTTTGATCCAAAAAATGCAAAAAGTGATGGAGCAAACATGTTAAATATTAATAATTTAGAAGATCTTTTAATAAAATTGGTTAAGCTTAAACAAATTACTAATTCCCTTTAGCTAAAAAATAAAAATCAAATTAATATATTTGCTCTTGCAAATAATTGTTCATTGAAAATAAATTGGGGTCGACTGGTTTTGACAGCGAGTCCGATTAAATGGTAAGCAGATCGAGCGCTGGGCTACAGCTCGTTAAAATCATAGCACCAAACTTTAAATGGCGAAAATAATTACGCTCTTGCAGCTTAATAACTGAATTATAGTAAGTTAAAGCCTTGTCCCGCTAGGCGGGAAAGTGAGATGTCTCAGAATAGCCCTTGTTGACGGCAATTCATATTGAGACACCATTAAAGTCAACATAGGAATCCTAAGGCTTTGGTAGGGTTTTAAAATAAAAAAGATAAGTAATATTTGGGCCGTTTTCAGTCAGAATATTATCGAAAATTAATTGAAAACTAAATCTGTAGAAAGCTATTTCATCGCTTGTTTGGACGAGGGTTCGATTCCCTCCGACTCCACCATTTAAAACCCTAACTACTTTATAAACAAGTGATTAGGGTTTTTCTTTTTAAAACTTGTACGATTATTGTACGGCCAGCATTACTAAAAACTTAAAAAAACTCAATAGTAATTATTAATAGTAGCTCCCCTACTTATATAAAATCGGTTTTCTATTGACGGGGGATGTTTGTATAAGTATGTATAATAGTGAGGTTCTCGGTGTCTTACAAGAAGAAGATATGCCTATGGTTTAGTCCTTGTAAAGTAATTTCTTTTACGTCTTCTTGAGTATCCCTTAAAAGAAAATATATTGGCAATGCCATTAAGAAAGATACTTAAAAATGATTTTTGTGTCTTTTTCACACCTACAATTTACAATAATTATTTTTTATTTATAATTGAGCTGGTAGCTTGATCCTGAGGAAGAACTAGCAAATCTGCTATATTTACATGATGAGGCCTTGAGATTACAAATTCTATAATTTCAGCAATGTCATTTGCTTCTAAAGCTTTATAACCCTCATATACTTTGTTAGCTTTTGGATCTCCTTTAAATCTAACTTTAGAGAATTCAGTTTCAACCAGTCCAGGATTTATTTCAGATACTTTAATATTATTTTTGTTTAGGTCAATTCTCATGCCTTTTGAAATGGCATTTACAGCATGCTTTGAAGCAGAATAAACATTTCCTTTTTCATAAACTTCTCTCCCTGCAAGTGAGCCTACATTAATAATATGTCCTGAAGACTTTTTAACCATCCTTCCAATCACTGCTTTAGTTACATAAAGAAGTCCTTTAACATTGCTATCAATCATTTTATCCCAATCTTCTATATTCCCATCCTGAATTTTGTCTAATCCATGGGCATTACCAGCATTATTGATAAGGATATCAATTTGCTTGAAATTATCCGGAATACTTTCAATGGATTTGGTTACCTGGATATTATCAGATACATCAAAACACAAGGATGTAACTGCAGTTAATTTAGATAAATCTTCTCTAATTTTTTCTAATTCTTCCGTTCTTCTTCCACAAATAATCAATTGCATTTTTGATGCAGCAAGTCTATAGGCAATAGCCTTTCCTATACCACTAGTAGCTCCTGTTATTAAAACTGTTTTTGTCTCCATATTTGCTGTCTACAACTAATTTATCAAAGAAAATGTTAAAAATTGTGTTAAAATTGATTTTTTTAACCAATTATTAACAGATTATTTCTTAATGATTTTCGAATTGCATGGTTATAACTTATGATTATTAAACTAATTAAATCCTAACAACATGGAAAAGAAAGTTGATATAAAGAAAATTAATGAAAAAATAAAGAAGGAAAGTGCCTTTATTGATCTGTTAACTTTAGAAATTAACAAAGTAATTATTGGTCAAAAAGTAATGATTGAGAGATTATTGATAGGATTGCTTGGCCAGGGACATGTACTTTTAGAAGGGGTCCCTGGATTAGCAAAAACACTCGCAATTAACACCCTGTCTAAGGCTATTAGTGGTAGTTTTAGTAGAATTCAGTTTACACCTGATTTATTACCAGCAGATGTCATTGGAACCTTGATTTATAATATGAAAGAGACTAAGTTTTCTGTAAAAAAAGGACCAATATTTGCAAATTTTGTTTTAGCAGATGAAATCAATCGTGCACCAGCTAAGGTACAGTCTGCGTTGCTTGAAGCAATGCAAGAAAGGCAAGTTACAATTGGCGATGAGTCATTTATTTTAGACAAGCCATTTTTAGTTATGGCTACTCAAAATCCAATAGACCAAGAAGGGACTTATTCTCTTCCCGAGGCTCAGGTAGATAGATTTATGCTCAAGACAATTATCGATTATCCAAATAAGGATGATGAAAAAAGTATTATTAGATCAAATCTTTCAGGAGTTCAAGAAAAAATTAAACCAGTTGTTAATATTAAACAAATTTTAAAGGCTCAAAAACTTGTTAATGAAGTGTATATGGATGAGAAAACAGAACCTACAAATTTCAGCAAAGATTCAGCATTAACAGAAGCCAACAAACCTATTTGGGGAACTTGTCCAGATTAGGTATATCTTCTACAGTCATTTCAGCAAGTTTAGTTGTTTGATGTTATATATAATTGCAATACTTTTTACAATTTACGTGATCAAAACGAGAACTAAAGTTCCTATTATCCGGAAACAGAGACCAATAAACAGTAGGTTTGTTCTCCATATAACCAGTTACCATTTATAAAGAATTAGGGAAATTATGAAAGATTATTTAGTGTACTTTTGATCCGAAAATGATATTATTATTATTAAATAAACAAAAAGAGGAATAATTAATGGACAAGACAGATAATTTATTAATGAAAACGAAAAAAACAGTATTTGGAATAGTAACTGTAACAGCATTTGTTTCAATAAGCTACGCTATATTGCGATACAATATTTTTGGACAAGTTCCTTGGAAAGATTTGCCATTTTTTATATTGAATAAAGCTATCTCTTTAACCGCTGTTATTTTGTTTACAATTAGTTCTATTTCTATTTTTCTGAATAAAAACAAAGTTCAGATTGCACAAAAGTGGATAGATTCTAGTGCTGCAATTGAATCCATAAGTTTTTCACTCATTATTATTCACGTATTTATAAGTTTGATGCTTTTTAAACCAGAAATATTTGTGAAATTTTTTGAAGAAAATGGCACTTTAAATCTTTTGGGTGGTATTAGTATGATTGCCGGAATTATTTCATTTGTATTATTATGGGGTATTAAACTGAATTCGCTGTCAAACACAAAAAATAATTACGCACTATACTTTTTCCCAAAAGCTATTAGTGTGGTTATGATATTTATTATTATACATTTATTTTTTATGGGCTATAGCGGATGGGTAACACCTGAAAAATGGCACGGTGGTATGCCACCCATTAGCTTAATTGCATTTGTAATTAGCTCATTTGGACTACTTTTAAAAGTATTTGTCAGGCCTTTTAGTATTCTAAAAAACTAAGCAAATAATAACAATTATATAAGTTTAGCGGAATACTTTTCAGGTTCATTTGCTTTTTGCAAAATAGTTTGTAGTTCTATTTTTAAACTGGCAACGATCATATCTTTGAACTCAACAGGTATAATGTTGTGTAACAAGATAGTTTTTGTATTTTCCATAATTAATTATTTAGAATTTAGGACTTCTAAATTCACTATATTTGGTATGGCTTTTGGAGGGTTTTGGCTTAAAAAAGAACTTATATCATTCGATTTCGAAAATTCGTAGTTTTCCAATACCCCTTTTATATTTAATGCAGCTAACTTTGCCATTCCTTCTCGAGTCCATTTTGTTGCAGATGCTATATGTGGAGCAACAACAACATTGTCAAGATCAACTAATCCTTTATACATAAAAGGCTCATTTTCAAAAACATCCAGGCCTGCCATAAATTTAGGATTATTTTTACAGTGTTTGGTTAACGACTTTTCATCGATAATTGGGCCTCTGCTTGTATTTATTAAAATTGCATCCTTTTTTAGTTTTGAAAAACAATTTTCATCAATTAGATGGTGGGTATCCTCGTTAAGAGGTACGTGAAGGCTTATTACATCTGACTCATGCAATAACTCCTCTATAGTCATTGCTCTTTTTACGAAAACGGAATTACTATTTGTTTTTTGTAAAAACCTGTTGTAATCATCAATAGTATCTTCAAGTGTCAGATTCTCCCTATTACTGAAATAAATAAGGTTCATTTGAAAGGCCTGAACCATCGTTAATGCATAAGTGAATCCTATGCGTCCAGCACCTATAATACCGACTGTACCTCCATATAAGCGTTTGCCCAAAAATAAATTTGGAAGCCATCCTTTAAAATATCCTTTTCTCATAAAACTATCAGCTTCCACAATTCTTCTGGCACAAGCCATAGTAAGGGCTACTGCCATTTCTGAAGTAGCTTCAGTAAGAACACCAGGAGTGTTTCCAATGGCAATTTCACTTTTGGTAGCAGCTTTTACATTAACATTATTGTAGCCAACAGCATAATTATTATAAACTACACCTCCAGCAATGCTAAATATTTGAAAAAGTTCTTCATCCCAATTTTCAGTAAGCTGTCCTATAATGGCTCTACAATTAGTTCCTATCTTTTCAATAATTTCAGATTTTGTTGTAACCTCATTTGAAAGATTAACCTCAATTTTATAATTTGCATCAATCAATATATTAAGCCATTCCACTCCAGGTAACATTTTAGTTACTAATACGAGGGGTTCTCCTGTTTTATTGAATACTTTCCAGTTGCTCATGGTATATTTAGTTACTATTAAACATTTTTAAGATTACTGCGTAAAGACTTTAAAGCAGTTTGTGAAGACTCTTTAAAAAATTTAATATCATAACTGTAAGTGACAAAACGCATTCCTTCTCGAATCCATTTATTTGCCAATTCCATATTGGCTAGATGAATTCCGGGTGCGACATTGGTTTTTTTACAAGCTTTAATAATTTTTCTAAACGCATTTTCAAGCTCAGGATGTTGAAGCTGTCCAGGAATTCCCATATCTTGAGAGAGGTCTGCAGGGCCAATCATTATGGCATCAACTCCTTTGGTCGAAACGATATCTTCAATGTTATCCACTCCTTCCCTACTTTCTATCTGCACAACCGTTAGCAACTCATCATTAGCCCATTCCATATATTCTACATGCCCTTGGTTTCTAAAGCGGGTGACTACTTCTGAAATACTGACTCCTCTATTTCCCATTGGTGCATACTTTGTTGATTGGATAATCATTTCAGTTTCTTTTTTGGTCTTTGCTTGTGGTAAAACCAACCCTTCTGAACCTATGT
>Ga0209035_10000206_pt1 | contig 23791 bp, 20 predicted proteins | sample MarorgKNORR_S2LV_6_FD_188220 | JGI IMG/M metagenome (GOLD analysis project Ga0209035, IMG submission 188220) | Marine microbial communities from the Southern Atlantic Ocean, analyzing organic carbon cycling - AAIW_A/KNORR_S2/LV (SPAdes) (version 2) | ecosystem: Environmental > Aquatic > Marine... | reverse complement strand
CCAAAACTATCATGACCGCTCTAAAATCAAAAAACGCGATAATGGCGTTGAATATAGTAGGCGACAAAACCGCGCCTAACGCATACGCTGCTGTCACTATACCCATGGCAAAGCCTTCTCGCTTCGGATAAGCCTGAGCCACAAGCTGCAATCCAAAGCCGTACCCTAAGCCATTGGCCGCACCAAAAAGCACGCCATAGCCAAACCACACCACCCACAAAGAATTAGCCAAACCCGCAACAAGCGCACCAATAGCCGCCAACGAACAGGTGGTAATAAAAAAAGTAGAGGGCGCTATTTTGTCATAGAGCAGATGTCCAAATAACACGGCAATAGATAACGACACCAAAGCCAGAGAATAGGTAAGCGACACGGCAGAGCGTGTACTGGAAAACAAGGTTTCTAGGGGTACTAAGAGAATAGAAAAGGCATGTATTGAACCTAGAGCAATGGATACCATTGCGGCTGCAACAAGCACTTGTGAGCTTTGGCTAAACTTTGAAAAAATCACAGAACGATCTCAGCACTGACTAATATTCCGCATTATAGACAGAACTATCTAGCAGGAGATATAGCTCAGCCACCTTATGTAGGGCCTACAGCGACACATTACAGTTAAGTAACTGATTGTGAATTGATTTTTATTGCAAAAAAAATGGCCTGCAATGGGCTATACCATTACCTAATGCAATTTAACTAAACGAATGCACTAAAGTACCAATACGATCTTCATGGGGATTAATACCCAAGCCATGGCCTGTAGGCAAGGTAAACACCGCATTTTCTGCACGAATGGTATTTTCTGGATCGTAACTTTCTTCGATGTAATTACCCGCCGTCCACACGGATTCAAGCATGGCAGGCTTAACAGTGGCGCCCATATGTAAAATAGCTGCCGACAATATGTCTCCACCCCAACTGTCTTCACAGGAATGAGGCAAACCGCGGGCTTCACAGATATCACGCATGGTGGCCATAGCGTTAAGTCCGCCTACACGAGTGAGTTTCAAGCCAAAACCATCACATGCGTTCATTGAAATAGCTCTTAACATGTCGTTAACGGTTTCTATGTTTTCATCAAGAAAAATAGGATGGCAGATTTGTGGACGAATATTGGCCACTTCTTCCATGGTGTTGCAGGGCTGCTCAAAAGCAAAAGGAATGTCTTTGCAAGCAAGGCTAAGTTGCATGGCTTGGCTACCGGTCATGCCTCGGTTGGCATCTACCACCAGCTTTACCTTATTACCTACGGCTTCCCACACTTTATGCACTACTTCTATGTCTTGGGCCACATCACGGCCACCACTCTTAATTTGTAAGCGCTTATAACCCTGCTTCACTTTGTCTTTGGCTTTTTGGGCAACGTCTTCTGCCGCTCCTTTACTAATGGCAAAATAAGCGGGCAACTGCTCTCTCACGGCTCCGCCTAATAAGTCACACACGCGCACTTTGTGATGCTTTCCAATAATATCCATCACCGCAAAATCAATGGCGGCTTTGGCATAGTTGTGGCCATTAAGGTGGTCGTCCATGTGCCTTTGTAATACCAGTGGGCTAAGGCAGTTAACACCAATCAATGTCGGCGCCAGGTGGCATAAAGCCGCGCGTGCACCTAATGCATGTTGTGGCTGATAGGCTGGGCCTAAGGGTGTCACTTCTCCCCAGCCCACTATGCCCGTGTCGGTCACTAATTTAATAATAGTGGCATCAATAGACGTTAGGGTCATGGTAGACATCACGTAAGGGCCATCAACAATGGCTTGCTGTTTTTGGTAGATGTGTATTTCGCTAATTTTCATTGGCTGACTCGAAGGTTAATTAAGGCTGATTGATGCCGTTTATATGCGGTAGATTACCACACTTGACACATGTGTCAATAACAACGACACTAGTGTCAATTAGTTTGCTAGCGCAGGATTAACGCATTGAATCAGACCTCAACAAACACACAACACACCGCTGACGCCGAATCGTCAACGACCCTAGGCCCAGCCCAGTGGCTAGACGCTGCATATGATGTGCTGCTGGAGTCGGGTGTAGGCGCAATCAAAATCATGCCGCTGGCTGCGCAACTCAAGGTGTCCCGTACTAGCTTTTATTGGCACTTCAAAGATAGAGACGACTTGTTAAAAGCGCTTATTGCTCGCTGGCAAGAAAAAAACACAGGCAACCTAGTAGCTCAAGCTAACTTGTTTGCAGGCTCTTTGTGTGAGGCCGTGCTTAATATTTTTGATTGTTGGAAAGACCCCCACTTATTCGATTCCGAGCTGGATCAGGCTATTCGTTATTGGGCACGTACCGATAGCCAGCTAGGCTTGCTGCTAGAAAAAGCCGATAGTCTGCGACACGATGCCATCAAAGCCATGTTCATTCGCCACGGTACTGCTCACGACTTGGCAGAAGTGAGGGCGTTAACCGTGCTTTATACCCAAGTGGGTTACATTGCCATGGGTATTAAAGAACCCATTGAGCTACGTTTGTCTCGCATTGCCGACTATTGTGAAGTGTTTACCGGCCAACAGCCCACTGCCGTTGAGTTACAGCGTTTTTTAAGCCGACACAGTTCACAGGTTTAAGCTTGCCTCTCGTTCTTTGATCGTTTAATTTTGGTGATTATTTATGTCTTCCTCCGATCCGTTATTGCAGCCCTACCAGCTGAAGCACCTCACCCTTAAAAATCGCATTATGATGACGTCACATGAACCGGCCTATCCAGAAGGCGGCATGCCCAAAGAGCGTTACCGTGCCTATCATGTAGAACGTGCCAAAGGGGGTGTAGCACTCACCATGACAGCCGGTTCTGCCACGGTGTCTAAAGACAGCCCGCCGGTGTTTAACAATATATTGGCTTACAAAGACGAAGTCGTGCCTTGGTTACGCGAGATGACGGACGCCTGCCATGAACACGGTTGCGCGGTGATGCTGCAGTTAACCCATTTAGGTCGCCGCACAGGCTGGAATAAAGGTGATTGGTTACCGGCCGTGTCACCTTCTCATCGGCGCGAAGCCTCCCACAGGGCATTCCCAAAACAGATTGAAGACTGGGATATCTCACGTATTATTGGTGATTACGCCGACGCTGCTGAACGTATGTACGCAGCAGGGCTAGACGGCATAGAGTTGCAAGCCTACGGCCACTTAATGGATCAGTTTTGGTCGCCATTAACCAACACCCTCGACGCGCCCTACGGTGGTAGTTTGGAAAACCGCATTCGATTTACCTTAGATGTGCTGCAAGCCATTCGCGCTCGCGTAGGCGAAAAGTTTATCATTGGTGTGCGCTACACTGCCGATGAAGCCTTTGCCGGTGGCATTACCCCAAATGAAGGCATCGCCATTTCAAAAATTTTACGTGACACAGGCCATGTGGATTTTTTAAATGTAATTCGCGGGCGTATCGACACCGACGCCGCGTTAACCGATGTAATTCCAGTCATGGGTATGCAAAACTCACCACACCTAGACTTTGCCGGCGCGGTACGTGAAGCCACGGGCTTCCCTACTTTTCATGGCGCCAAAATTCCAGACGTGGCCACAGCACGCCACGCCATTGCCGAAGGCAAGTTAGACATGGTGGGAATGACACGGGCCCATATGGCCGACCCACATATCGTAAGAAAAATAATGCAGGGTAAAGAAGCCGACATACGGCCCTGTGTAGGCGCCAACTATTGCCTAGACCGCATTTATCAAGCGGGCGACGCCTTATGTATGCATAACGCTGCTACAGGGCGCGAGCTGTCTATGCCCCACGACATTCCTAAAGCCACACAGCAAAAACACGTGGTCATTGTAGGTGCAGGCCCTGCCGGTTTAGAGGCCGCGCGGGTTGCTGCAGAAAGAGGCCACAAGGTCACCGTATTAGAAGCCGCCGCAAAACCCGGCGGGCAAGTACGGCTTACGGCCCAAAGCCCAAGACGGGCAGAAATGTTGTCTATTATTGAGTGGCGCATGGCGCAATGCACAGCGTTAGGCGTAGATGTTCAATTTAACGTTTGGGCTGAATCAGAAGAAGTGCTGACTCTAAAACCTGACGTGGTAATTATTGCCACAGGCGGTATGCCCGATATCGACGTGTTGTCTGCTGGCAATGAGCTTGCGGTGTCTAGTTGGGATATTCTCTCAGGGGATGTAAAACCTGGGAACAACGTACTAATTTTTGATGACGCTGGCGACCACCCAGCCTTGCAGTCGGCCGAAATGTTGGCCAACAGTGGCGCCAAGGTAGAGATTATGACGCCAGATCGCAGTTTTGCGCCCGAAATTATGGCCATGAACTTAGTGCCCTATATGCGTAGCCTGCAAGACAAAGAAGTGACATTTACGGTGACTTATAGAATAGAAAGTGCGCGTAAAGTGGATGACGAAATAGAAGTGACCCTAAGTAGTGACTATGGCGTTATCAACAAGACCAGACGAGTTGATCAGCTGGTGATTAACCATGGCACACTGCCTTTAGATGAATTGTATTTTGATCTAAAAGCAGGTTCTAGCAATGTGGGCGAACTTGACCACACCGCGCTATTGGCAGGCAAACCACAAACCCTGGTAAACAATCCGCAAGGCGAGTATCAACTGTTTAGAATTGGCGATGCCGTCGCCGCTCGCAATACCCACGCAGCCGTTTACGATGCCTTACGCTTAGTGAAAGATATATAGCCGTCGTGAGGCGAATAAGTACCCGCTTGCCGATAAATTTTTTCGCCAAACAAGCCTCTTGAGCGGTCGCCCTGTTTAACTTGGACACATTTGCGAGATTTAGCCTACCAGCGCCCCCCTAGACGCTCAAAATTGTGAAAACCCATTGAATATTAGAGTATACTCATGTAATCTTTGATCTGAGTCAATCAGCCATTCTAAAGAGCTTTGTTATGGAATCAGAAATTGTTACAACCCTTGCCTTATCACGCATACAATTCGCGGCCAATATAAGCTTCCATATTTTATTTCCCACGATAACCATTGCTCTAGGATGGTTGCTGTTCTACTTCAAATTAAGGTTTGAGATAAGCAAGCACCCCGTATGGATGAGAATTTATCGATTTTGGGTAAAAATCTTTGCACTCACCTTTGCCATTGGCGTCGTTACTGGAATCACCATGTCGTTCCAGTTCGGTACCAACTGGCCAGGTTTTATGGAAAAAGTAGGAAATATTGCCGGCCCGTTGCTTGGATACGAGGTAATTTCTGCATTTTTCCTTGAAGCCACGTTTCTGGGTGTAATGCTGTTTGGCATCCATCGAGTCCCCAGTAAAGTGCATACTTTAGCCACGCTTATTGTAGCCGTGGGTACTAGTTTGTCTGCATTTTGGATAATAGCGCTCAATTCGTGGATGCACACGCCGGCAGGTTTTGTCATGGAAAATGGTGTCGCTATGCCAACGGACTGGATAGCGATAATCTTCAATCCATCCATGCCATACCGGCTTGCGCATATGATGCTAGCTTCGTTTTTAACGGCAAGCTTTTTGATTGCAGGTATCTCGGCCTATCGCTTGCTTAAGGGCGATAAGAAGGCAGCCCCAAAGCTGGCACTTAAGCAGTCGTTAAGTCTTGCGTCGGTGGTTATTGTCATACAAATAGCTGTAGGCGATATGCATGGTTTAAACACGCTTGAGCATCAGCCCGCTAAAATTGCTGCAATGGAGGCGGTATGGCACACAGAAAAATCAGCACCATTAGTGCTCTTTGCATGGCCTAACGAAACAACCCAGCACAATGATTGGGAGTTTTCCATTCCATACGGGGCAAGTCTATTACTAACCCACAAAATGGATGGGGAGATTAAAGGCTTGGCCAGTTTTGGCGATGAACGGCCCCCAGTAAAACCTTTGTTTTTTGGTTTTCGCATTATGGTTGGGGTGGGTATGCTGATGTTGGCGGTGAGCTGGTTAGGCGTGTGGTTTTATTGGCGGCGTAAGGCGTGGCCAAAATGGATGCTTTATACCTTTGTTTCAATGACCTTTTCTGGGTGGGTAGCAACTATAGCAGGCTGGTATGTTACAGAGATAGGCCGCCAACCTTGGTTAGTGCAAGGCGTCCTAAAAACCAGCGAAGCTGTGACAGACCTACCAAGTCACAATGTAGCTATCTCCTTAGCAATGTATCTCTTGGTTTATGTGATACTAATGGCAGCCTACTTACATACGGTGTTCTATCTTGCCCGAAAATCTGTACTGGTTGATGAATACGAAACGGGCGATTTAAATGATGTAGCTAATGTAGATAAGGCACCTAACACACAAGGAGAAATTTAATGATTCTTGATGCAGAACTACCACTGATATTTTTAGGGTTGATGGGGTTTTCGGTGTTGGTGTATGCCATTTTAGATGGCTACGACTTAGGTGTAGGCATATTGCTGCCGATGGATAACAAAGTCCAAAGGGATCGTATGGTGGCTTCCATTGGCCCCTTTTGGGATGCCAATGAAACGTGGCTAGTGTTGGCTGTAGGTATTCTGTTAATCGCCTTTCCTCAAGCTCATAGCTTGATACTGCGAGAACTTTACCTGCCATCAGCCCTGATGTTAATTGGGCTCGTTATTAGAGGCGTTGCATTCGACTTCCGTGTTAAAGCGGTCACTCGTTTTCAATACAGCTGGGACTGGGCCTTTAAACTGGGCTCCTTAGTAGTAGCATTGACCCAGGGTTATATGTTGGGTCGTTATGTACTGGGATTTGATCCGCAGCCTATGGCTTATGGATTTGCAACCCTAAGTGCGTTTGGTGTGGCGGCTGCGTATAGTTACATTGGTGGCGCTTGGTTGGTAATGAAAACCACTGATGAGCTTCAATTACGTGCAAGTCGCTGGACCCGGCGAGCAGGCTACATTGCCGCCTTGGGAATTATGTTAGTTAGCATCGTTAACGTTAGCTTAAGCCCAGAGGTCGCAGAGCGTTGGTTCAGCTTGCCCAACGCCATTCTCCTTCTACCACTGCCATTGATTAGCGTCGCCATAGTATTAAGCATTGATTATTACCTCAAACACCAACCCCATGCGGGTGATTTTGGTCATAGACTACCTTTCTTTGGCATAGCGCTATTGTTTTTCTTAAGCTGGGTTGGATTGGGCTATAGTTATTTTCCGTATGTAATCCCACAAGTGCTGCTGGCTCAAGATGGGGCTTCTGCGCCTGTATCCCTACGTTTCATTCTTGCGGGAGTGTTATTTATTGTCCCCACAATATTGATATATACAGCGTTCACTTATAGGGTTTTTTGGGGTAAGGCGACCGACTTGACCTACCATTAAATTGGACAGTTATTAACCTAGCATGAGTGATTGCTAGCGTAGTTTTGAAATCTAAATAAAAGGTGGGCATTATGCAGTTTGGCGAAACGATAGATGGTTATGCGGTTCCCGTTGTCAATGAACGTGAAGTTCGCGCAGCTGCAGGTATCGTATTTTTGTTCGCATTTATAGCGTTTATGAACGCATTTTTGATGGGCAACAATGAGCCAACGAAACTCATGGTAACTGCATTTTTGGTGGACTTTTTAATTAGAGTACTCATTACACCTAAGTATGCGCCGAGTATGATTTTGGGTCGCTGGATAGTTAACAACCAAACGCCAGAATACGTAGGTGCTGCGCAAAAGCGCTGGGCATGGGGGTTTGGCGTGATGTTAGCGTTGGTCATGTTTTATTTGGTTGTACTTAATGACGTTCGCGGACCAGTTAATATAATGACGTGTGGCTTGTGCCTCATATTACTGTATTTTGAAGCGGTGTTCGGTATCTGCATTGGCTGCAAGGTGTATAACGCGTTTAATCCTACTGCGGCACAATACTGTCCGGGGGGCGTATGTGATGTTTCAAAGCCTCGACTTGATATCCAACGAGTGGGTAAGTTACAAATGGCTATTTTGACTGTATTTGTTGCCGCGGCTGTATTTTATCCATTAATGGCCGACCACATGCCCACAAACAGTCTAGAAGCTAAAGACTGCACAGTGCCACAATTTGCTATCGATTTAGGCCACGAGGACCAATGGAAGCTTCACAACGGGTGTCCGTAAATAGGAATCTACAACGTTAAAGCGAGTTTAAACCGTATGATCGACTTAGCGATATTCCCCATATTTTTTGTATTATCGGCCACTGGTATAGCTGCACTAATCGTCGCTTCGCCGAGCCTCTTCGCGATCATTAAATGGATTAATAGAAGTGCGGGCTCAATGCTCCTTTTTGCAGGTGCAAAAGTCGCACTGATTGAAGGCTCATAACTCGCTCACGGCTGATGTATGGCATCCGGATATACCAGAACAATTCCTACGACTAACATGGTACTTTGAAAGCGGGCTTAATTGTTAAGTCTAACTGAATAGAGGTGGTTATCATGGGTGTCTGTTTTCGGCTAGTTTGTTTATTCACCGCGTCCTTGGTTACCACACACGTAGCGTCTCAAGGCTTATCTAGCTGGTCTGATAAAACTGTGTGCAGGCTAGCCTCTAGCCAACAGGATGACCCTAAATACTTTCAAGAAGCCAAGCTTAGAGGGTTAAACTGTGGTGTTGACAGCTCGTCCACTGCGGCTGATATCAGTGAGCATAAAACAGTAATTAAGGGTGATGCCGAGATATATCAGGCTCAAATGTTATTAAATAGATTCGCCTACAACATTGGATCGCCCAATGGGTACTGGACACCGGACACCAGCTCAGCTATACGGACGTTTTACAGGGATTCAGGGCAAAGTTTTAATGGCAAATGGACCTCTAAAATACTGTCTGACTTAATGGACAGGCGGCTCATCACCATGCCTCGCTCTGGCCCATTGTCGCATGCAGAAAAAGGTAAGATTTTTTATGACATTCAATTAAAAAATGATGATAATTTTCAGTTAATAAAGCCATGGTATGAACTAAACCAACTGAAGTTTGATGTTGTAAGTTCGGATGAAGTGGGCCCGCCATTTTGTTACCCAACCCCTCAGAATTGTAGCGACAATCCAAGCTTATACACCCCTGATCCTCACAACGCGGTTGTCGGCGACTTTAATGGCGACGGCTTGCAGGATCTCGCCATTTCTTGGATATATTTTATTCACACCACTAAGCGTCAGAACACACCGTCACACATTCGGTTTTACCTCAATGACGGTAATAACAACTTAATATCAACGCCAGAAATATATGCCTTAGGAGAGATTCCTTTGCGGCATATGCTGTACCGAATGACAGTTAACGACTTTAATAACGACGGGCGAGATGATCTATTTGCAGGCTCAATGGGCGTGATTATGCGCGTTAAAGGTCAACGAAAAAGTCTGGTTGATTTTGAGCCAACGTTACTACTTTTAAGCACCGCAAATGGCCAGATGGAAGATGCCAGCCACCTTATTGAAGGTCAAGAGAATGGTGGCATGATTGAGAATTACGGATTTTCACACGCAACAACAAGTGGCGATGTAAACTGCGATGGTTTTGCAGACATATATACCGGTAACGTGTTGTTAATGGGTAACGGCACCGGGCAATTCACCAATAAATCTAAACAGCTACCAAACGGTATTTACGGTCACCAAAAAGTCAACGCGTTTGCTTCGACCATCGCAGACTTCAATGGCGACGGCTGTGGAGATATTGCTATGCACCTGCAGGGCAAAACGATCAGCGTATGGATGTCTCGCCATGGTAAACATTCATCAAGGTCCTTTAAAAAACTGAAGATGGCGGACTACTACGGCAAGGGCAACATGAAAGTTAACTATATGGTTTCTGGTGATTTAGATGGCGACGGGGACCCTGACCTTGTCGCAGCAATTACCCGAGGGAATCCATACTACAAAGGACGCAAGATACTAATATTCACCAACCAAGACGGCAAACTTGTGGAAACAACAAAGGCGTCAATTCAAGATGTAAGGGATCAGGATAGTACAGGTAGACCTCAAAATGGTGGCGAGGGTTCGCTGCAATTGGTCGACTACGACAGAGATGGCGATTTAGATATTATTGACTCAACTGGCGGGTCATGGGAAGAGAATGGACGCTTCGGACAGGCAATTTTTGAGAATGACGGCAGTGGTAATTTTACTGAAGTTCCAGAAAGTGAGTTTGTAATTCTTAGGGAAGAAATGTTTGATGGGTATAGCTTTAACCGCCCTCAAACAAGCATTGGCTACCCAGTTGATATAGACGGTATTGGCCGACTTGATTATGTGTCTTTTATCCGCTCACAATACAGCCCTTCAGCAAACACCGTTTACGGCTACACAGTGCTCGGTCGAGAACATCCAGTTGATATTGAAGCGCTTAAAAGAATAGCGGAGGAAGAAGCCACCCGGCTTGCTAAAGAAGAAGCTGCCCGTAGGGCCCTCATACGTGAAGCTGAGGCATTAGTGGAACAAGAATTTGCAGATTTTGAAGCCCAACTAGAGGCAGAGTTGACCAACCCCATATGAGCCCGACTTAGTTATTTGTGCATGGATGCATAAAAAGCTAATAGGAAATAAGTGTGGTGATGTTTGGTACGAATTAGAACAACGGATGAGGCCAAGGATGGCCGAACATTGGCAGGCCAATGCGAGATGTTAATTATCAGCAAAACCATGTTTTGCGTAGAAGTAATTTACGCCGACTTAGTTATTTGAGCATGGATGCACTAATAACGTATAAAATGGCGCGCCCGAGAGGGTGATAAATGCGTAGTTTGTGACGCACAGCGTCACGCATGAAGAACGGATAAAATCTGTGATTTTAGACCGGTTGTTCCATAAAAACGCTATTTTTTTGGAAAAAAATGGCGCGCCCGAGAGGATTCGAACCTCTGACCGCTCGGTTCGTAGCCGAGTACTCTATCCAGCTGAGCTACGGGCGCGCTATACCTTGTTCCGGCGGATGCCGTATAAGGGAGGCGCATTGTAACGACCCTAAATCAATAATTCAACCGTTATTAATTGATTTATAGCGATTTATTGAATAACCTGACTTAACGACCGCGTATCAACCCAAGGTAAAGAAATGGAAATCATTGGCATCTACCACGCCGACGCTGGTATTTTAGGCGAACTGAAGTTTATCGGCGGCCGCATACTAGGGCTTACGCAATGCTCTTTGTGTGATGCAACGCATCATTGGAACCCCATCGGCAAAAAAGCATGGCGTGACGAACAGCGGAAATGGGGCAATTTAAAAGCCATTCACCGCAATCAACAAAGCCCTGAAATGGCCTCTATCACAGACAACCAAACACCCTGCATTATTCTGGCCAACGCAGACAGTTTCACTGTATTACTCACATCCTCTGAAATTAGCGCCTGTAAAGGTGACTTACAAGACTTACTGGCCACCATTCGCCTCAAGCTAGCCCAAAAACCACATACGATTTAAGCGCCCTATTTTAACTATCTAACTACCTGTTACTACTGGTCTAATGGTATTATGTAGGTCGATTTTAACCCCAGCACTTAACAACCGGCACCCATGAACGAACAATATAACGCGCACGACATAGAACCAGAAATCCAAGCCTTTTGGGAAACCAATAATAGTTTTGAGGCACAGGATAACCCTGACCAAGAAAAATACTACTGCCTATCTATGTTTCCATACCCTAGTGGCCGTTTACACATGGGCCATGTGCGCAACTACACCATTGGTGACGTGATCTCTCGTTTCCAACGCATGAAAGGTAAAAACGTATTACAACCCATGGGTTGGGATGCTTTTGGATTACCTGCCGAAAACGCAGCCATGAAAAACAATGTGCCGCCTGCACAATGGACCCATGAAAATATTGCTTACATGCGCGACCAACTAAAGCGTATGGGTTTTGGTTATGACTGGAGCCGTGAATTAGCTACCTGCGAACCTTCGTATTACCGTTGGGAACAATGGTTCTTTACCAAACTGCTAGACAAAGGCCTGGTTTATAAAAAGAATGCCGTTGTTAACTGGGACCCAGTGGACCAAACCGTATTAGCCAACGAACAGGTTATCGACGGTCGTGGCTGGCGCTCTGGCGCCTTGATTGAGCGCAAGGAAATCCCACAGTGGTTCCTTAAAATTACGGACTATGCCGACCAGTTATTAGACGACCTGGACCAGCTCGATGGCTGGCCAGAACAAGTACGTACAATGCAGCGCAACTGGATTGGCCGCTCTCAGGGTGTAGAACTAAGCTTTGAAGTTGCCGACCATGGCCCCTTAGACGTATTCACCACCCGCCCAGACACGTTAATGGGTGTGACTTATCTAGCTGTAGCTGCACTGCATCCTTTGGCCCTTAAGGCAGCCGAAACCAACCCAGCCATGGCTGAGTTCATCGACAGCTGCAAAAACATGAAAGTGGCCGAAGCCGACATGGCTACCATGGAAAAAGTAGGCCTGGACACAGGCTTCACTGCTATTCATCCTCTAACAGGAAAAACAGTTCCCGTTTGGACGGCTAACTTTGTATTGATGGATTACGGTTCTGGTGCGGTAATGTCTGTACCAGGGCACGACCAGCGCGACTGGGAGTTTGCCACCAAATATGGTCTTAATATCCAACAAGTGATTAGGCCTGAAGACGATTCTGTTGTGGTAGATGTAGCGACAAACGCATTTACCGAAAAAGGCTTATTGGTTAATTCTGGCGCCTTTGACGACATGGATTTCCAAATGGCTTTTGATGCCATTGCCGCAGAACTTGAGCAGCAAAACAAAGGCAAAATCACCACTAACTATCGTTTACGTGATTGGGGTGTTTCTCGCCAACGCTATTGGGGTGCTCCAATCCCAATCGTTAACTGCAACAAATGTGGCGCTGTGCCAGTCCCTGAAGATCAACTGCCTGTAGTATTGCCTACGGACGTTGAATTTGACGGCAGTGGCTCACCGATTAAAAAAATGGCGTCGTTCATTAACACAACCTGCCCCAAGTGTGGTGATGCAGCAGAACGCGAAACAGACACCTTTGATACCTTTATGGAATCGTCTTGGTATTACGCTCGCTTCACCAGCGCCAATCACCACGACAACATGTTGGCCCCAAATGCAGCTGACTACTGGGCTCCTGTGGATCATTATGTGGGCGGTATTGAGCATGCTATTTTGCACCTGCTTTATTCTCGCTTTTTCCACAAGCTAATGCGCGACATGGGTCTTGTGTCGTCAGATGAACCATTCAAGAAACTACTGTGCCAAGGCATGGTATTGGCCCACACCTATTACCAAGAAACAGACAAAGGCGGCCAGGATTGGATTTCTCCGTTAGACGTTGAACCAACTATTGATGATAAGGGCCGCATTACCGGCGCCATTAAGAAGTCAGACGGTTCGGCTGTGTTATACGATGGCATGGGCAAAATGTCTAAGTCTAAAAACAACGGCATTGACCCTCAAACCATGATCGACCAATACGGCGCTGATGCCGTACGTTTGTTCACTATGTTTGCCGCGCCGCCAGAACAATCTTTAGAATGGTCGGACGCCGGCCTTGAAGGATCACAACGTTTTATCAAACGTTTTTGGAAACAGGTACAGCAACACGTCTCTGGGCCAAGCGCTCCAGCATTAGATGCCAGCCAGCTTAACCAAAGCCAACAGAACATGCGTCGCAAGACTCACGAAACCATTCATAAGGTCACTGATGACATTGACCGCCGCACGACGTTTAACACTGCCATTGCTGCCATTATGGAACTCAGTAATGCAGTGTCTAAGTTTGATGACACCTCTGATCAAGGTCGCGCTGTAAGGGGCGAAAGCCTGCGTACTGCCGTGTTACTTTTGTCGCCCTTTACGCCACACATGTGTCATAGTCTATGGGTTGAATTTGAAGGTAAAGACGACATCTTAAAAACGCCATGGCCAGAGGTGGACGAAAGCGCGTTGGTGAAAGCCAACATAGACATGATGATTCAGGTGAACGGCAAGTTACGAGGCAAAATCAGCATTGATGCCAACACTGACCGAGACACTATTCAGCAACTTGCCCTGGCCGATGAAAAAGTACAAAGCTTTATTACTGATAAAACCGTCCGTAAAATCATTGTTGTGCCCAACAAGCTTGTGAACATTGTTGTCAGTTAACTTAGATCACTATTTAATGAGCTACTTAGATAGCTACTTGGCGAACCATAGAGACCGTAAATGATAGATAAAACCACCGCTCTGAGTATTTTCAGTAAGCTTATCAGCACATTAGGCCTAAGCTTGATATTAGCTAGCTGTGGTTTCCATTTGCAAGGCCAAAGCCAAGCCAACTTTCCTGCTAGCTTAAGCGTACATATAGACGAGGCTGCTCTTGTGGCCCCGGTTACCGACGCACTTAAACAACAAGGTGTGAATCTTGAAGTTATTACTGAGCTCGACGCAGACACGGCTTATCCACTGCTGAGCCTTAACCGTACCTTGAAAAACCGTTCTGAACTCATTTTGGACCAAAATGGTGACGTACTTATTTGGCGTTATACATTAACGACTAACTACCTCTACCGACCTTTGGCGCCCGCTGCCGAGGACAACGACCAACCCTCAACTAACACGGCTTCAAAGTTATCCGTAACCACCGATGTTGATTTGAGCGGCAGCCAAGCTACCGTTAATGAACGTATTGAAGCCGACAGTTGGGCCTTACTCTATCGCCAACTGAGCTTGCGCATTCAGCGCCAGCTTGGCCGCGAATAAGGCATTATGCGGTTAAAATCTGAGCAGTTTACCCAACACCTTAACAAGGGACTTGCGGGCTGTTATCTTGTATTTGGTGATGAGCCGCTATTACAGCAAGAAATTTGTGATGCTATTCGCAAACAAGCACGTAAAGAAGAGTTCCTAGAGCGTGATCTCTTCCATGTGGAAGGCCGATTTAACTGGCAACAAATTAACGCGTCTGACCAAGCGATGTCGTTATTTTCTAGCCGTAAAATTATAGAAATACGCATGCCCAATGGCAAGCCTGGTAAAGACGGTTCTGCCGCACTTATTCAACTGGTTGAGCAAGCTAACCCAGACAACCTTATTCTGATAAGCAGTGGGAAAATTGACTCCAAAAGCCAATCAGCCAAATGGTTTAAGGCCTTGGATAAAGCGGGTGTATGTGTATCTGTGTTTCCACTTGAGCTTAATCAGATGAACTCATGGATCACCAAAAGAGCTCAATCTTTATCGTTAAGTATTACCTCAGAAGCCAGCCAATTATTAGCCCAACGCACCGAAGGCAATCTGCTTGCTACGGCACAAGAATTAGAGAAATTCACCCTTAATGGTGAAGGCTTTGAGATAAGCGCCGACAATATTGCTGGCGATGTGGGTGGCCACGCCCGTTATAACAACTTCCAGCTGATTGATTCGGCTTTAGCTGGAAACGCCCAAGCCAGCCTAACCATGCTCTACGCCCTTAAAGAAGAAGGCTCTGCAGCCATGGAAATTTCCTGGGTGTTAAATCGTGAAATCCGTTTACTCCACAAACTAATTCACCACCCGCAAGGTGCAGAAGCGGGGATTGGACAAGAGCGTGTGTGGGGCAAACGTAAAGACTATGTGCGCTACGCTCTTAAACAGCACAACGCCGCCAGCGTAACCAATATGCTGCAGCAGTGTGAAACTATAGATGAGTGTATTAAAGGCGTAAGCCAGGGCAATGTTTGGGACTTAATAGGCCAACTCTTGATGCAGTTGGCCGGCGCGCCTATTGGACTAGCCCAGCACTAATTAAACCGGCTAATACTATAGGCCGACAAATCTGTGCCTTTTTCTGGCTCTAACAAAGCTTCTGCTAGCATTTGACCACTAGACGCGGCTTGAGTCATGCCTAAGTGAGAATGACCAAAAGCATACCCTAAACCCTGCCACTTTTGAGATGGCCCCAGCACTGGTAATGAATCGGGTGTGGAAGGCCGATGCCCCATCCATTGAGTGCCACCTTGGGTGGCCAAGTCTGGCATATAACGCTGCGCTAATTTGAGTAAATTATCACTCCGTTTATAATTTGGCGCAGCCTTTAACCCAGCAAATTCAGAAGCCCCGCCTACTCTCAAACCAATAGACAAAGGCGACGCTACAAACATTTGTTCAGCAAATAGCAGTTCATGGTTAAGCTCAATATTGGGATTAGGTAAGGTGGTGTTATAACCGCGTTCCGACTCCAACAAACAGCGCTCGCCCACTTGTGAGGCCAACTCTTTTGACCAAGCGCCGGCAGCGACTATGGTTTGATCTGCACCGATAAAACCAGTGCTACAGTTCACTCCAGTAGCCCGCGGCCCCTGCACTGCTATGGAATCTACATTGGCGCTAACCACAACCACACCCTTTGATATTAACCAATCTCGCAAACATCCCACCAAGGCCTTTGGGTCGTCAATAATACGCCACTGAGGTTGCAGAACACCAAAGGTTTTAGCCTTCCCTAAGGCTGGCTCCGCTGCCCTTAAGTCGCTTTCACCTAGCAATTCATAATCTTGGCCATGCTGTTTACGAATATTCCACTCTAGGGCGCTTTTTTTGAAATTTTTGTAGTTGTCGTAAACCCGAATACAGCCTTTATCGCGCACTTTGTCTGCATAACCTATATCTGCAAGCAAGGGGGCGTAGTCACTGTTTACACGGCCATGAATGGCTTGTAATGCTTGTGCGATGTGGGCCACTTGAGCTTTGCGGCTATGGCCTAAATACGCCACCAACCATGGCAAAAATTGCGGAATATGCCCAGGGCGGATAGACAGGGGCCCCATCGGATCTAACAACCACTGGGGGATGGACCAAATTTGCCCGGGCAAACTGTGGGGTACACATTCACTCACCGCCAACGCGCCGGCATTACCATAGGACGTTTTGTCACCCACAGGATCTCGGTCTACAATGGTCACCTGCACGCCACGTGTGTGTAACGCATAGGCGCAGCAAAGCCCCACCATACCAGCGCCTACAATAATGGCGGTCTGCGGTTGGGGCGAATGATTGTGTGGCTGCTGCATGTGTTAGTCCATGTGGTTGAGGTGTTGGATATGTTCATGGTGATCGTTCAAATACCGCAACCAGTCAGAAACCAAGTCAATTTCACTAGGAGCGGCGCTCACGCCAGGGGCAATACGGTGTGTTAAAATGGCGTCCACAGCTAAACTTACAGTAACAGACACAAGGCGTGCCATGGCACTGCCTTTGTCATTACCTAAAGCGTCAATGGAATAACTTTGGCGCCAAATGCACTCATGGGTAATATCATCTTTGGCTAGTAGCTCTACATAGAGCACCACCCGGTCGAGCTCACCATCTTTAAAGCTGTGCTCATTCCAAAGCTCATCGGACTTAGCCTGTAATTTAGCCGGCGCGGTTTCGTCAGCAACCGACTCTACCAAAGAGAAAATATCACGCCACGCATGGGCCCAACCTTGTAACCGCAATGAACCCCTTATAAAGGTATTTACCGGCCATTGTGGATCAAAACCATATTGTTCCATAAAGGGTACTGAATCCCGGTTAGGTATTGCCTCAAAAGTAGGACTGTCGTTTTCCTTTAGGGGCATAGTGTAGCTACGCATCGCCTTCCAAGGATTTTTGCAGGACTTAATTTCACCGTCTTCTATCCATTGAGAAGGTGATCGTAAGGCGTTAAGCACACCTAGGGGAGACCAAGAGAATTTGTATTTAAAATCATTTTCTTGTGCCGGCAGGCCACCACAAAAAGACCGGAATTCAACCACATTAGAAACGGCATAAACGGGTGATTGACGATAATCGTGAAGCAATGAGTAGGCTAATAAATGGTCGATGCCGGGGTCAAGCCCAACCTCATTAACAAAGCACAGCCCTTTAGCCTCCGCAGGTTCATGTAACATCTGCATTTCTGGGGACAAATAGCTGCTAGAGACAAAATGAGCACCAGCGTCTAGGGCTAGTTGGGCCGCCTGTAGATGAAAAGAGGCGGGCAGCATAGACACTACTATGTCGCCACTACTAACTTGGTCAGCTAGATCTGTCCAATCGAGGCATCGGGCCTGGCAAGGACCTTGTAGGTCGTTGACCAGCGCTTCAGCTTTACTTAACGTGCGATTCCAAAGCCATAGTTTTTGGTCATTATTAATCAATCGCTTGATTCCCGGCGCACTGGATAAACCAGCACCTAACCAATGAATTATTGCCACAGATACCTCTTCAATTATTATGTTTTAGATATAACGTTTAACAACAGCCAGTAAGTCTTCTTCAGAAAATGGCTTAGCTACAAAATCATTAATTCCCGATACAAACCATAGGTCTTGGTCTGTGTCCGGGTTGCGTGCCGTTACCGCAATAATGGGCACATTTGCAGCGCTTTTATTTAACAATGCCCGAATTTTTATGGTCGCTTCCACGCCGTCCATATTGGGCATCATGATGTCCATTAACACCACATCAAAGTGCCGTTTCTGAAGTAGTTCAAGGGCTTCTTTACCGTCCCCTGCAACACAAACTTCAACATCAATTTCAGATAAGAACTCAGCCACAATTTCTTGGCATAATTCGTCGTCTTCTACTAACAGGACTTGTGTTTTCATCAATCAAACCTTAATTCTAATGGTTCACTACAGAATCTTGATTCAACTTATCATTTCGCCCTTAGCTTGTAAATCTGCATGGTATGACGACCTCACCAAAGGACCGCTTGCAACGTGTTTGAAACCCATGGCTTTAGCAGCCGCGCCTAATTCATCAAATTCGGCTGGTGGCACAAATCGGTCTACGGGTAAGTGGTTGAGGCTAGGTTGTAAATACTGACCAAGGGTGAGCATATCAACGCCATGGTCTCGTAAGTCTTGTAATACTACCAACACTTCTTCGTTAGTTTCGCCTAACCCCAACATCAAACCAGACTTAGTAAGAACCTCAGGACAACGATGCTTGTATTTTTGTAACAGCTCTAATGACCATTTGTAGTCTGACCCTGGGCGTATTTTTTTGTACAACCGAGGAATCGACTCAAGGTTATGGTTAAACACATGGGGAGGTGTCTGCGCCAAAATATCCAAGGCAATGTCCATACGTCCACGAAAGTCTGGCACCAGCACTTCCACCTGCGTTGAGGGAGTGCGTTCGTTAATTGCACTTATGCAATCAGCAAAGTGTTGGGCACCACCATCACGTAAATCATCACGGTCTACGGAGGTTACGACTACATACTTTAGTGCCATATCTGCCACAGCGGTGGCGAGCTCGCGCGGCTCGTCTTTGGACAAGGGGTTAGGTCTGCCGTGGGCCACATCACAAAACGGGCAACGGCGTGTGCATATCTCACCCATAATCATAAAGGTAGCCGTGCCGTTACTAAAACACTCACCCAAATTTGGGCAGTTAGCTTCTTCACACACCGAGGCTAGCTTGTGCTCACGCAATTTGGCTTTAATGCGGTTAATTTCTGGCGACGTCACCATTTTAATGCGTAGCCAGTCTGGCTTGCGGGGCATTTTTTCCGTGGGAATAACCTTTACTGGGATGCGTGCTACTTTGTCTGCACCACGAAGTTTAACGCCTGCTTCTGCTTTGTAAGGCTTAGTCATTGTGACTTTTCACTCATTAGTTAGTTAAAACCCAAGTTTCTTGAGTCGTGTTGATGTGTTGGTATGACAGTTGTTGTGCCAGTTGTTGGCTTAATATTGATGCAACTTCATCTACGGTGACTGGCCCACAAAAATCTTTAACTTGAACCATATTAAGACCCGCATAACCGCAGGGATTGATTCGTTCAAACGGTGTCAGGTCCATATCAACGTTTAAGGCAAGGCCATGAAAACTGCAGCCTTTTCTTACTCTCAACCCCAATGACGCAATCTTGCTGCCATTGACGTAAACCCCCGGAGCCTTGGGGTCTGCATTTGCTCCTATACCAAATTTGGCTAAGCAGCTTATTAACGCTTGCTCCATTTCGGTCACTAACCCTCGCACACCTATTTTAAGCCGTTTAAGGTCTAGCAGTATGTACATCATTAATTGGCCAGGGCCGTGATAAGTGACCTGACCACCTCGGTCAGACTGCACTATAGGCATATCGCCTAAATCCAATACGTGTTCGGCTTTGCCCGCTTGTCCTTGGGTAAAGACAGGGGCATGTTCTAACAACCAAATTTCATCTTGGGTGCTCGCGTTACGCGTATCGGTGAATAACTGCATAGCCTGCCAACTGGAAACATAGTCCTGTTGGGGTATTCGCCGTATAGTTAATGTAAGGCTATTGTGCTGGATATTATCTTCTTCACTAGAGGACAAGGTTAACTTTACCACTCGCCATTAAGGTTTGGTGGATTGTTTTCAGGTGGTCAGCGCTGTCTGCGGTAATGGCTAGGCGTATCGACTGGAAGGTACCGTTGCGGCTGTCAACAACCTGCACTTTTTTTCGGTCGAGTCCAGACGCCAATTGCTCAATACACTCCAATACCCAATGTTGGTATTCTGGCGTTTTACGCCCTACAATTTTCATACTGTAATCAGTGCACGGAAACTCAATTTTTGGTGGTTCAGTTTTATTAGCCATTAGTCGCCACTTAACAGTTTGCTCACACTGTCCGTCATCTGTTTCAAGAAACCACCTTGCTCTATGGCATTTTGGGCCACTAGATCACGCTCCACAATTACCTCAGAATCTAAGGTAATCAACAACCTTCCCAAACGCTGACCTTCTGTAACCGGGGCCTCTATGTCTTTATTAAGCTCTAAATCTGCCTTTATGTATTTTGCTTGACCACGGGGAATGGTTACTGCAATACCTTGTTCCACTATCGCGTGCACATAATCTTGCTCACCACCCCAAACCCGTGTTTGAGACAAACTTTCACCTGCATCATAGAGTTCATGGGTTTCATAAAAGCGTAACCCATAGGTAAGTAGTTTTTGGGACTCTTGCGCACGGGACTCCGTACCAGAGGCGCCCAAAACCACAGAAATCAAACGCTGGCCATCTTTTTTAGCCGACGCCACTAAACAATAACCTGCTGCAGACGTGTAACCAGTTTTCAAACCATCGACAGTACTGTCACGCCACAACAGCTTATTACGATTCGGCTGGGTGATATTGTTAAAGGTGAATTCTTTTTCTGAATAGACTGTGTAGTGTTCTGGGTAATCTTGGATAATAGCACGGGCCAATATTGCAAGGTCGCGGGCTGTAGTTTGATGGCCTTCAGACGGCAAGCCGGTTGAATTGCGAAAGTGTGTGTGGGTCATGCCTAAACGCTGCGCATGCAAGTTCATTAAGTCTGCAAAGGCTTCTTCACTACCAGCTATATGTTCAGCGACTGCTACACTGGCATCATTGCCCGATTGGATAATAATGCCACGCATTAAGTCTTCTAATAGAACAAATTTACCTTCTTGGATAAACATGCGCGAGCCTTTGGTACGCCATGCCTTTTCACTAATTCTCACTTCATCCGTTAAACTCACATTACCGGCTGCCACTTCGTAGGACAACATGTAAGCGGTCATCATTTTCGTGAGACTGGCTGGCGGTAAGGTTTCATCGGCATTATGTTCTACAATAACTTTGCCGGTAACGGCGTCAATAAGAATATATGCGCTTGCTGCCAATTGCGGCGGCTGTGGCACTAATGCTTGAGCAGCATAGGCTGGCTTAACGACAATAGCGGCTAATGTAATGGACACTAACGCACAAACAAATACATTTATGGCCTTGGTTTTAACACCCCATAAACGCTGCAACTTTAACTTAGCCGAAGCTTCGGTATTCGCCATACTCAACCACCCTAGTAGATTGGCTCAATGACGCCATATGGCATCATTGGGAAATTTAAACAGTATTTTTAACGGTGCAAATTATAACATGAGACCACACAAGGATTCAGCAAATTAAGGCTTAATCATTACGCCTTGGCCATGGCCTTGTTCTGCCACCTGTTGCATCACCAATTTGGCACTACCGGCACTATCTAAGGGGCCAATAAGTACACGATAAAGATCTGGCCTGTCGTTGGCTTGCTCTACAAACACGTTAGCGCGTCGTAAACTCTGTACCAGAGTATTGCGTAACAACATGCCACCACTGATACGCGACACCGCGGCCACTTGTACATAATAACCAGTTTGGCGTTTAGACTGTTGACGTATTTGTGGTGCTTGCACGGTGCTTTTTTTGTTGGTAACAACGACTTTGGCTGGCATTTTCTTCACTAACTTTACTGCTGGCTGAGACTGAGACTGTGACTGTGCAAAGGCATTACCTTGACGCTGTGCCCGTATTTGTTGCTCTAACGCTGGTGACCATTGGCTAGCGTCGATAACTTCAATGAGCACTTCTGCAACACCGGTTTTTCGGTAATCCAGCTTACTCGCAGCCGCGTAAGACAAGTCGATGACTCGATCACCATGAAACGGCCCGCGGTCGTTGACACGCACGATCACCATTTTGTTATTGGCCAAGTTAGTAATCCGCGCAAAGGTCGGCAGCGGCAACGACTTATGGGCTGCACTCATAGCATACATGTCATAGGTTTCGCCGTTAGAGGTTAAGTGACCGTGGAATTTTTGACCGTACCAAGACGCCAACCCCCTTTGCCTAAACCCGTGGCCAGACGCCATTACAGAGTACTGCTTACCCCATACTTCGTAGCGACTTTTATTACCGCCGCGACTATAGGCCTCTACCCTAGGCACTGCATCTGGCGCATTACTCATGTCTTGGTGCTGTTTTGGGCCAAGGTCTTGTTTTATGGCGTATCGTTTTTCTGTTATGGCTTTTGCGGCGGCCACTTTATCGGTACTGCGGGAAGGTTGCATGCCCGTTGGCTGCGATGAACAACCACCAACACCTATGATAAGAGTAAGCACAAGGCCAACTTTCAATTGAAACTGTTTATACATGTATTTAACCTAATGTTAGGGCATGTTATTTGGGGTGTTAATCACCAGCAATACCGTGGGCAATCTCCACCACAGCTCGGCTATACCATAAAGAGTGATTATAACGGGTTATGGCGTAAAAGTTAGGCCCGGCCAAACGATATTCATCGTGGGTATTGGTGGTGAAGCGATATAGGTTAAATACGTGCTCAGGCAAGGCCTTTGGCCCCATGGCCTGAGCCACCGACAATCCACGTTGTTGCCACTTTGCTAGTGCAATTCCCTGCCGTTTAGCTTTTCCACTCACCCAAGTGTCAGCTACCTCACCCTTGGGAGTAAGCATCCATGCCTGCCCTCTTTGCCAATCATGTTCGGCGAGGTAATTGGCAATACTGGCGATGTTATCCGCCTTGCTGTTGAATAAATCGACACGGCCATCGCCATCGCCGTCAATGGCAAAATCGCGGTAGCTGGTTGGGATAAACTGCCCCATACCCACGGCCCCTGCAGCCGAGCCCTTAACTGCAGTTGGGTCTAACCCATGTTCAAAACAAAGGCGAAAAAACTGTGCCAATTGCCGCTGATAGAATTTACTGCGGCGGGGGTAATCAAAAGCAAGGGTCGCTAACACCTGCAGGGTTAAATGCTTACCCATGTTATTGCCATAATCACTTTCTAACCCGGCTATAGCTGCAATGATGACACCGTCCACACCAGTGTCCTGTGTCACTAGATCCAACTGTGCAGCGTGTGCCTTATAAAACTTACGTCCAAGGTCAATACGAGATTGAGTGACTAGCCGAGTTTGATACTGACTCCAAACTAGTTTTCTCTCGGGCGCATTACTCAGTATCGGAATAATTCGGCTGTTAGCCTGGGTATTCGCCAAATATTCGGCCACCATAGTTTTTTCAAAACCAAGGTCCGCCGCTTTCTCCAACCATTGTGCAACATCTGCTCGCTCGTCAAAGCCGGCGTGTGCAGGCATCACCCACCACAAACTCATAAACAAAATGCCAATAATATTGCTATT
>Ga0209035_10000204_pt1 | contig 23804 bp, 9 predicted proteins | sample MarorgKNORR_S2LV_6_FD_188220 | JGI IMG/M metagenome (GOLD analysis project Ga0209035, IMG submission 188220) | Marine microbial communities from the Southern Atlantic Ocean, analyzing organic carbon cycling - AAIW_A/KNORR_S2/LV (SPAdes) (version 2) | ecosystem: Environmental > Aquatic > Marine >... | reverse complement strand
ACACTTGATATCCAACACTTCATTGAGTGTTCCTAACACCATCCGGTGCTACGCACCGTATCCCGAACCGTCAAGAATCGCCACCCACCCTCGCTACCCATGGTGGTGCAGGTCGCCCTCGATCCAGATGTCCGTGAAACCCTGCTCACCGAGTGTACAGGCCTTTCAGGCCTGGTCCATTGGCTCGACACCATCGATCGCCGCCCAGGGCTGGCAGAACTCGATGGACACCTGAGCGGCCTCAAAATCAATGTCGCTGCTCTCAAGGATTGCATCGGCTACGCCGATGATGGCTACCAGCGCAATCTCATCAAAAAAACCGAGTTCTACGAACTCGTCGCAATCTGCTGGACTCCAGGCCAAGACACTCCCATCCACGATCACGTCGGCTCAGACTGCGCCTTCCTCATCGCAGAAGGCGTCTCTACCGAGACGATCTACGAGCTGAATGACGAGGGCCTTGCGGTGCCCACGGAGGTCAGAACTTACCAGGTCGGAGAGGTCTGTGCAGCAGAAGAACCCGACATTCACCGTGTTTCAAATGATACGAATGGCGAACTCATAAATGTCCACGTCTACACTCCCCCTCTGCACGCTTACAACATTTACATGCCTGCTTCCGAATCGACTGCGTAGCAGTCGCGAAATAATTGAAATCGAATTTACCATCGACGCTGTATTTTCTCAGCAATCGACACCAGCTTCGAGTTTGTACTCCTCGTAGACTTCGCGGAAGAGTTGCATATCAGACTCAAAAGTCTCGGGTAACAACGGTCCGAATGAGAATCGGAAGAATCGAGTGTAAGGCGATTGGTAACTTGGGTCCTTCGAATGAGGGCGAGCCATATCGCAATCAGAGGCGCAAAGAATCGCAGCACCTCGCTTGAACAACCGCTCGTTGAGCTCTGCGCTGGTCATCCCTTCTGGTAATTCGAGCCAGTGGTAGAACCCGCCATTACCGGTAAAGACACCCAAGCCCATCTCCTCAAACGCCTTGCCGTAACGCTCTCGCTGCCAGTTGTAGTGCCCTTCGATCGCCTTCCGAGCCTTCTTGACACGCTCTGGTTCGAGTAATTTGACCGCATAATGTTGTGATGGGTGACTGACACCACCCATTCCAAAACTCGAGTAATTCGCCATTGTCTCGATATTGGTCTTGCTTGCGACGATCCATCCGATACGAATTCCGGGAGATTGTAGACCCTTCGTGCAGGCCCCAGCGATGAACACATTGCTATTGTCCAAGTCCTGCACGAACTCGATTCCACTGACTGAAGGTGAGTGGAACATTTCGTAGGCTTCATCGAGCAATATGCCGTTTCCGGGTTGCTCGGCTATGGTGATTAATTCCCTCAACTCCTCACCCGACCGCGTCTGACCAGACGGATTTTGAGGGTTGGAAATCACTGGCATCAGAGCGGTGCCATCAGCAACGCCGGCGCGGTCGAAATATTCTGCATTATTCGGATGGAAATTATTCTCCTTGCTGAAAGGAACGATGTCGTATTCGGTATTAGTTTGAGTCAGAATATCGAGGTAAGCCGGCCATTCGATATTTCCAATTTTGACCTTTACATGCTCCTTTAGGAAGGCCATCACGGTGTAAATTCCTGGCCGCCCGCCCGCGAAGATCATCACATTCTCGGGCGTGATTGTAGATCCGTAGCGCGAGTTGTAGAACTCAACAACCGCCTCGCGCAAACTTGGATGCCCCCATGCCTTCGGGTAGAAGCGATCCTCCCAAGTCACCTCTACGCTAGTAGGCAACTCCGGCCCTCCGAATTTTTCCAAAGGAGTCGTCAGAGGGAAGCCTTGTGACCAAGGGTGAGTGCCTTCAGTACCCATGAAACTGCCGAATGAGTCGGCGAAGGCATAGAGAGTCTCGTAGATTCCCATTGGTGGGCAATTATCCGAAAGGAAGGATTCGACTTGGTCTAATTTTGACTCATCCCCGACTCCAGATTCGCCTGCCATGGCTCACCGTTCAGCCTACGATACATCATCATGTTCCTATCAATCGGTGCTGAATGAACCCACGGAGGAAGAATTAAACCACTTCTGAATTAGTGTGGAAAACGTGTTCTTCCACCTCAGAACCCGTGACCTCGTTGCATTCGCTCTGGTCCTTCTCATGTTGGGAATGAGCGCTTCTTTCGGAATCGCCCCAGAGGATGAACGGAAATCTACCTCTTTGGAAGATGAAACTCCACTCCTTCTGACCCACTCAACAATCACCGACATCGGCTTCTCCGCCGACTCAATTTACACAAACACAACAATCGCCGCGGGCACTTACAACAGCTGTGCAATTCTTGAGAATCAAAGCATGGTTTGCTGGGGTGACAATGAGTATGGTCAACTCGGCGATGGGACTACTGACGGTTCGGCGGTGCCGATTTACGTCAACGTTGCCGCTAACGAAACTCCTGTCGAGGTCACGGTTGGACAAGTCACAGCCTGTGCCTTGATGGAATCAGGGAACATCTACTGCTGGGGCTCAGGTTACTATGGTAAGATGGGTAACGGTGAGCCCTGGAGCGATGATTATGTGAATACAGAGATGCGTCAAGTATTGCTTCCTGAAGGTCAAGGTGGTCAAACGGTCTCGATTTCCGGCGGCCACATCTGCACTATCCTCGACAACGGTGACGTCTACTGTTGGGGTCGAGGCAACCAAGGTCAACTCGGATATGGAGGCACATCAAATCGCAATATTCCAGCAAAGGTAAATTTGCCCGGACAGCGAAGTGCGATTGCGATTTCGACCGGGACCTACATGACTTGTGCTATCACGACCGATGGAATGGGCTACTGTTGGGGCGAAAATGACGAGGGGCAACTCGGGAATGGCACTACAAATTCGAGGCGGACGACACCCGTCGAGGTCCTCTTTCCATCTGGATACACCCCTGTTTCTATCTCGGCTGGCGATGACTTCTCCTGTGCTTTGATGGATAATCGCAAGGTGATGTGCTGGGGTGAGAATAACGATGGTCGCTTGGGCCAAGGTCCTTTGGCAACCGATGATGAAACAACGCCTGTTTGGGTGATTATGGGGGATAGCGAGACGGCTCATTTCCTTGATATCGGAACAAAATCTGCTTGCATGATTCTGGATTCAGGGGAAACCAAGTGCTGGGGTACAAATGAGGAGGGCCAAATAGGCCAGGGAGACACCGATCTCGACTTTTATCCAACTCCAACTGAGGTGAACGGTAACCACGACTTCGTCGCTCTTTCAATCAATTCTGATACTATTTGTGCGATTACATCTGACGCAGAAGGATACTGCTGGGGAGATAATGAGGCTGGCCAGATTGGACGTGGATCAATAGATACCGACGAACCGACACCAGGTGAAATTTTGTTTACTCCGAATCACCTGATGCTCGACGATCGTGATCCGGATGAAGATGGTATTCTTTCGATCTTCGACCCCTTTCCAAGAGGGTGCATTCCAGGCAGTTGGTTCAATTCCACTCTGGGTGATTGTCAGTGGAACTCCCCTGGTCATTACACAGATCAAGCAGAGGCGACTCAAGAGATTCCTTGCCCGATTGGCAGCTATCAGCCGAATACGGGTCAGTCGAGTTGCTTGCTCTCGCCACCGGGTAATTACACAGACGTTGAAGCATCGATTACACCAACTCCATGCCCATCCGGCCAATATCAGCCAGCTGAGGGCCAGACCGCGTGCATCGAGAACGATGCTGGCCACTTCTCACTCGAAGGTTCAGTCGAGCAAGACCCCTGTCCGAAGGGAACCTACCAGCCTTCTACCGGACAGGCGGATTGCCTCAATGCCGACCCCGGAAATTTCGTCAATGTTACGGGCTCAGTGTCCCAGACACCGTGCTCGCAGGGGAACTATTCATCTACGTCGATGGCAGAATCTTGCACCGAGGCGAGCCTTGGTTATCATGCACCCAATACGGGTTCGACAGAGCAGACAGAATGTGCTGTCGGGACTTTCGCTGACGAGATCGGCCTTGCACAATGTAAGGATGCTACTCCCGGTCATTTTGTTGCCTCCACAGGAGCATCCAGTGAGACTCCATGCCCTCCCTCGCAGTACCAGCCTTTGGGAGGGCAATCCTCCTGTTTGCTAACTGACCCAGGGCATTATACGACCTCGGATGGCTCAATCGAGCAAACCGAATGCACTTGGGGATATTACCAGAGTGAGTCTGGATCTATTCGTTGTCTGACCTCGAAACCAGGTCACTACGTCAATCAATCTGGCGCCGCTGAACAGACACCTTGTTCTCCTGGTTCATTCCAGAACCAGTATGTGAAACGAGAATGCATCGAGGCCTTTGAAGGATATTTTGTCGCAGAAGCGGCCTCGCCCTCTCAGACCCGTTGTCCACTTGGGTATTACACAGATTCGAGAGGCTCGTTAGAGTGTAATCTCGTCTCTCCAGGGCACTACACCACTACAGAAGGGGCGACAGCTCAAACTCCCTGTTCGTATGGTACTTACCAGCCTGAATCAGGGCAGTCCTCCTGCCATTACGCAGACGAAGGACATCATGTTCCGGTGGAGGGTGCAAGCCAACAAACTCCGTGCGCTCCGGGCTCTTATCAGGCGCTTTCTGCGATGCAATACTGCATAGACACCGATCCAGGTTATCACACCCCTGAGCCAGCAATGACCGAGCAGGCCATCTGCTTAGCAGGAACCTTCCAACCCGATGCTGGACAAGGAATCTGCCATCAAGCGGACAAGGGCCATTACGTTCTGAGCTCTGGAATGACCAAACAGATGATTTGCAGCGCGGGTTGGTACCAACCTGAAGTAGGTCAGCTTGAGTGTCTGCAGGCACAACCGGGCTACTATTCTCCAGCGGCGGGAACCGCTGACCAGATTGCTTGCGAGCCGGGAACATATCAGGGTCGGATTGGAGCCTCCAATTGCAACTATGCCGAGGTCGATCACTACGTCGAAGCAGCAGCCTCGACTTCCCAGACGCCCTGCCCTGAGGGATCATCCCAACCATTGGAGGGACAATCAGAATGCGTCTTCCCCCCAGGTCCAAGCGCACTGACGATTCTCGCAGTAGCAGGCGTTGGACTGATTTTAGTCGCTGGTATCATTTTGATGATGCGCAGAAGAAATTGACTCGACCTAACATTGAATGTGCACGACCGTCGGAATGACTAAAGCGAACCTAGAACCATGTGCCGCCTATGATAGATAGCCCCCGATTGAAGCCTTTGCTCGCCCTTTCTTTAGTCGTCATGATGCTTGGTATGAGCGCATCATTTGGAATAGCCGAAGACTCTCCGTCAAATGAGGAATCACAACTCACTCAGGTCATTGAGCCGAGATCCACACATGGCGGTCTAAACATTCCCGGTTCGACCGCGGGTTCAGTCTATTCAGCCTCGACGGTTTTTGCCTCGTGGAATTACACTTGCGTGGTCCTCAATACCAACGGCATGAAGTGCTGGGGAGATGGAAATATGGGGAGACTCGGGGACGGAAACTGGGACAACTCCGTGTATCCTGTTACCGTCCAACTCGGAAATAACGCAGGAATCAGCACCGCGACTGAGGTAGGAGCGGGTATGAGTCACCACACCTGCGCCATGATGACCGATTCCACACTGCAGTGCTGGGGAGAAGATTGGAATGGTCAGAATGGTCACGGCAGCGGTGGTGGCTGGCATGGTGGAGACGGCACTCCTGTGGTAGTGCATATGCCCACCGGGCGGACCGCGCTGACAGTAACCGCCGGTGGTCATCACACGTGTTCAATTATGGACAATAGTTCATTGTGGTGTTGGGGACGAGCCGGTACGGGCCAACTCGGAACTGGAAGTTTTGCTGACCAGAACGTCCCGATGCTGGTCCTATTACCAACAAATGCCTCACCAATCGCCGTTACAGCCGGCTGGGATAGCACTTGCATCATACTCCAAAATAACACTGGGATGTGCACTGGTTGGAATGGTTATGGCCAACTTGGTGATGGTACCCAAACCAATACATCCACATTTACTCCTATGTCTGTACTACCTCCAAATAGTAATTTATCAGCAATCTCTATGGGAGTTAGTCACACTTGTGGTTTGTTGAAAAATGGTAGTATCTATTGCTGGGGAAATAACGCAAATGGGCAGCTTGGTGACAACACAACTGAATCAAGAAACGACTCATCGGTGCAAGTCATTCTGCCCGCAGGTAGAACTGCCATCACTGTGGATGCGGGGATGCACCACTCATGTGCCATCCTCGATGACAATAGTGCCGTGTGCTGGGGTGACAATGAGTATGGTCAAATCGGAGACGATACCACCACTGACCGTCTAACTCCTACGGCTATATCGTTCCCAGGTGGCATTGGTGTGGCGACGATTAGCGCAGGTCGCGTTCACACTTGTGCGGTCGTGATGAACGGATCGGTATACTGCTGGGGGGCCCACCACCTCGGTCAACTCGGCAATGGTTTGGGCGTCGATAGCGATATTCCAATGTATGTCAATCTCAGTACTGGAGGGCAATCTCATCACGCATCTCTTGGCGAGAGAGATCTCGACGACGATGGAATCCTCTCGATTTTTGACGACACACCTTACCCTCCTCCTGTCTGTCCAATGGGGCAATACGTGGTAGGCTACGAGTGCATCGAAGCATCTCCAGGTAATTACACTCCCACGTCCGGTATGTCAGAACAATTTCCTTGTCCAGCAGGAACCTACCAACCTGCTTCTGGACAGGCCTCATGTTATGATGCACCACTAGGACACTACGTTCCATCTAACAGTTCAATCAGTGCGATGACGTGTCTAGCCGGGACTTTCCAGAATCAAACCGGCCAGACTTCGTGTATCGATGCTCCTCCTGGAAATTACACCAGTGGTGATGGTGTTTCTGAGCCGACCATGTGCGGCGTCGGACTATACCAACCACTGAGTGGCCAAACCTCATGCCTCGCGAGCGATGCGGGCCATATTGTCGAAACTGAAGGCCAAACAGAGCAGATTGCATGTGAAGTAGGCACTTACCAACCGGGAACCGGCCGCTCAGATTGTTTCAGCGCCGAAGAGGGCCACTATGTGAGTCAGGAGGCTGCAATCGAACAGACGGAGTGTGAGGCAGGGACTTATGCCAACGAACGCGGCTCATCCGAATGCAAATTGGCTGACCCCGGGCATTATGTTGGGTCTATGGCAGCTGCTGCACAGACCGCCTGTGCACCGGGTGAATACCAACCTCAATCATCCCAGACCTCGTGTCTCACGACTGAGGCTGGCCATCAAAATCCCGACATCGGTTCTACAGATATGATTCCGTGTGAGGCCGGAAATTACCAACATGAGACTGGTCGAACTTATTGCCTCGCTGCAGACCCTGGATCTTACGTCCCCACCTCGGCAGCTTCGGCTCAAATCGAATGTCCTGCAGGAACCTACTCTCAAGTATCAGCCAGCACCAGTTGTATTGATGCCGACGCTGGCTATCACATTCCAGAGTCAGGCTCAACGGACCAAATCGAATGCCTTGCAGGAACTTTCTCCTCCGATGCAGGTTCCTCGACCTGCGTTAACGCAGAACCCGGATATTACGTGTTGTATATTCGAGCAACTAGCCAAGTTGCATGTGTTGCAGGATCTTATCAGACCGAAGCCGGGGCTACTGGTTGCTTACAGGCCGATCCTGGCCACTACGTTGAGTCGAGCGCAGGCGACTCTCAGGTTTCTTGCTCCGCCGGAACCTATCAGGCTGAGGCTGGACAAACTGGCTGCATAACCGCACCACCAGGAACTTACGCAGCCGAAGAATCCTCAACCACTGTCGAAAACTGTGGCCCCGGAACCTACCAACCGGATTCGGGTCAATCTTCATGTCTCGAAGCCGATGCAGGCCACATCGTGGATTCTCACGGCGCAACCGAACAGATTGCATGCGAAGCTGGGACCTACCAATCTCTGACTGGACAGACCGAGTGTGATACTACCAGTCCTGGAAGTTACGCTGCATCGCCCGGCTCAGTAGAAGCAACTCCATGCTCGCCTGGAACCTATCAGCCAATGTTTGGTGCGGATTCCTGTCGCCTCGCGAGCAAGGACCATTTCGTCGAACTTGAGGGTGCAATCAGTCAGACGCCTTGCCCTTCAGGGGAGTCTCAAATGAATGAGGGCCAGCCATCTTGTGTCGCTGATGTGGATAACTCACTACCTATCTTACCGATCGCGGTTGGAGGCGCGGTAGTCTTAGCCTTAGTTGGATTCATGCTCACTCGTGGCAAGAGTGAGCCTGAGCCAGTGCCTCAGCGTCGTCGTCGAAGACCACCGGAGGCCGCCCGTCGCAAGAGGAAGCAACTTGAGAGCGCACGTAAGGAGGTAGAGGAACAGGGTAAGTGGGGAAGGCCTACTGAGGACTCTGGAGGCGAAGAGGAATGACCCACTTGATTGGTTTTCCATTGTCGATGACTGAACAATATCGACGGACGATACTCTCCCTCTCCCTCGCGTTGCTAATGCTCGGGATGTCTGCGGCTTTCGCCCTAGATGCTGGAGAGTCAGCCTCTCTACCAGAGGAGCAGATAACGCGCGAGAATCACTCACCACTCCACGAGCCAGGCGCACCTCTAGGGTCGGTCTACACCAACCTAACCATCACCCAAGGATACAATCATGCTTGCATGATTCTTGAGAATCAGAGCCTGATTTGTTGGGGAGGTGGCGGCAATGGTAGATTGGGTGATGGCTCTTCCACCAATTCGCTAATTCCAGTCTATTCTAATGTTCCAGCCAACGAGACTCCCGTGGAAATCGGTGCTGGATGGTGGCACACATGCGGACTGATGGAATCTGGTAAAATTTACTGTTGGGGCGGAGGTGTATTCGGTCAAATGGGCGATGGCACATCGGCTGATAACAACTACGAGATGAGACAGGTTTCTCTCCCATTTGGAAGAACTGGGAAAACAATTGCAGTCGGCGAACATCACGCCTGTACTATCGCCGACAATGACGAGGTCTATTGTTGGGGAAATAACGAGGAAGGGGCAGTAGGAGCCTCAGGGTACCAAGACACGGAAGCAACTCCCGTTCATGTAGATCTGCCCGGCAATCTTTACGCGATATCTATTGGTGCGGGCAATGAACATACTTGTGTTGCGGTGAATAATGGAAGAGCATATTGTTGGGGAGATAATTACTACGGCCAATTAGGTGCTTCCACCACTGATTGGAATTCATACACTCCATTAATTGTTCAGATTCCCGGAAATCGCGACGTTGTCTCAATCGCCGCTGGAGGTTTCCATTCCTGTGCTGTCCTTGACAATGGCAAAGTCATGTGTTGGGGGGCAGACAATTGGGGCCAACTAGGAGATGGTGGTGCCAATGAGAATGTGAATTACCCCGTGTACGTCAGTATGGGGTCTAATACTGCTCGCGCAATTGTGACAGGTTGGCACACCAGTTGCATGATTCTCGATTATGGCGACACCCAGTGTTGGGGTCGCAACTCCGACGGTCAGGTTGGCAGTGGAGACGACGGCATAACTGAGTATACTACTCCCTCAACTGTAGCAGGCTCCCACGACTTTGTCTCGATTTCGATGATCGATGAGGGAGCTTGTGCTATCACCTCCGATGCTGAGGTGTATTGCTGGGGTGACAACTGGTATGGTCAAGCAGGAAACGCTCAATCACAAACTCAGGAGTATATTCCAGTCGAGCTCGATTACAGCAATAACCACGCCTCACTCAATGATCGTGACCCAGATGCTGATGGGATTTTGACAATCTTCGATCCAAGCCCCTACGGATGTATAGCGGGTACTTGGGTGAACATTTCAACAGGGGATTGTGCTGCCACCGATCCCGGCTACTACACAGACCAAGCACAATTGACCTACCAGATTCCTTGTGCGAATGGTACCTATCAGCCGGCTAGTGGGCGAACGAGTTGTCTATTGGCACCCGCTGGATATTATGTCGATTATGAGGCAGCGGTGGAGGCAACACCCTGCCCCGCTGGTGAGTATCAGCCTACTGAGGGTCAGACAAGTTGCCTCGAGACCATCGTCGGACATTACACCACAGGTGGGGACGCCAACCCGATTCCATGTGCTCCTGGATCCTATCAACCGGCCTCTGGTCAGAGCGAATGTATACTCGCCGATATCGGTTACCACGTTGCTTCGTCAGGATCAACAACTCAATCTCTGTGTGCACCAGGTGGATACTCTGCTGGCAACGGCACCGTCGATTGCACTCTCGCGGAATTAGGTAGATTCGTAGCCGGAACTGGAGCCACGGGTTCTGATTCCTGCGGCCTAGGAACCTATGCTGATGTTGAGGGACTCGTAGCATGCAAAGATGCCGACACAGGACACTATGTCGATACTGAAGGTGCTTCTGAGCCTACCCCATGCCCTACGGGTCAATACCAGGCAACAACAGGTCAAACCGAATGTATGGATACTGAAGCCGGCCATTACACCTCTGATGAAGGCAGCGTGAATCAACGCGAATGTGATCGAGGAAGCTTCCAAAGTTCAACGGGTGCATCTAGTTGTGATGCAGCCGAAGTGGGCTATTTCGTCGATGAAATGGCCGCTTCTGAGCAGACTCCATGTACTGCGGGTTCCTACCAAAATGAACCTAGTAGCACCTACTGCAAGTATGCATCAGAAGGCCATCACGTTCCCGATTCCGGCTCGTCTAGTCAAACTCGATGTTCAGTTGGTACATTCTCAGACACCACTGGCCTTGTCGAATGTCACCAAGCCTCGCCTGGATACACAGTGATAGTCGAGGCTTCCACCTCGCAGGATGCTTGCGAGATCGGTACTTACCAGTCTGACTTCGGTCAGACACATTGTGATGATGCGGATATGGGGCACTATGTTCCAGCCGAAGGTGCAGGTGCTCAGACGCCTTGTTCCATGGGCACCTACCAAAGCCGAACCGGTCAGTCATCTTGTATCGATGCCGAACCTGGTTACTTCTCAGGTCAGGAAGGCATGACTAATCCTGATTTCTGCGCGGCGGGAACATACCAGCCAAACTCAGGACAGAGTGCCTGCCTAGAGGCTGATACGGGACACTACGTGGAATTGAGTGGAAAGACCGAACAGATTCCTTGCAAGCAAGGAAATTACCAACCGAATTCAGGCCAGACCTCTTGCCTAGAGGCAGATGCTGGACACATCGTTCCGGATAGTGGCGCGTCGGCTCAGACACCGTGCGAGCCGGGCACCTATCAGGACCGAACCGGCGAGATCACCTGTCGTCTCGCAGCCAAGAATAACTATGTCGATGAAGCCGGGTCCGACTCTCAAAAGAAGTGCGCAACCGGCTATTCCCAACCCGAGCGCGGTCAGAGTGAATGCCTGAAGGATGCTGCCGAATCATCCCTGCCGATTGTGCCGATTGCAGGGGCGGTCGTTGTCGCTGCAGCTGTTGGGTTCTTCATGATGAATCGAGGCAAGTCGGGCGGCCCACCGAAGGGTGGTGCACCTGGTGGTAATATGCGCCGCGGGCCTCCACAAAAGGGAGCCAAGCGACGTAAGAAGCGACCTGAGTGACTCGATTTTCGAATTCTCTTTGAGGTTAGGCGGGCGGTTCGCTTGAAATGCGAACCCGCCTTGTGGAAGCCATGCGCGAGCATCCCTCCGACAGGGTAGACCTTCGCTCCGACACGGTGACACAGCCAACCGCAGCGATGCGTGAAGTGATGGCGAAAGCCGAAGTCGGCGACGATGTTCTCGGCGACGACCACACAGTAATCGCTCTCGAAAACCGGCTCGCGGCCATGCTTGGCAAGGAAGCAGGTCTCTTCGTGCCGAGTGGAACTATGTCCAACGCCATCGCCATTCGTGCTCACACAAATCCTGGCGATGAGGTGGTCACCGAAGCCACCAGTCACATCTACATCTACGAAGGAGGTGGCTTCGCAGCCCTATCCGGATGCTCAATTGCCCTCGTTCCCGGCCGAGCAGGAATCATGGATCCGGCGGATGTTCGCAAAGCTATCCGTAAGGTAGACGGCAGTTTTGGTCACTTCCCGAACGGCTCTCTCGTCTGCGTCGAAAACACCTCGAACCGCGGAGGCGGTTCTTGCTACGATCAAGAAATACTCGACGAAATCGGACGCATCGCTCACGAAAACGACTGCAGTGCTCACCTCGATGGTGCTCGAATTTTCAACGCGGTCGCCGCTACCGGAACTGATATCGCACGCATGGTAAGAGAATATGACACAGTCTCAATCTGCCTCTCCAAGGGACTTGGTGCACCAATTGGTAGTGTCCTCATTGGACCGCGTGACTTCATTGATTTAGCGTATAGATGGCGGAAGATGTTCGGCGGTGGCATGCGTCAAGCTGGAATCTTAGCCGCCGCCGGTCTCTACGCGCTCGACCAACACGTCGATCGCTTGGCAGAAGATCACGACCGCGCACGCCGCCTCGCAGCGGCGGTCAACGAAATGGACGGCTACGCGGTCGACATGGATTCGGTACAGACCAATATGGTGTATATTTCAACAGCGAATGGAGAGGCCCAGAAAGTCGTGGACCAGTTGGCAGAGCATGGTGTGGACACCCTGACAATCGACGATTCCACAGTCCGCGCAGTCATCCATCTTCACATCACAGACGAAGATATCGAGCGCACAATCGCAGCATTCGCAACGACGCAATGAAGGCGAACCATTCATCATCATCGCGAATTCCGCAATTTGATGCGAACCATTCTGGCCCTCGCGATGGTGGCTCTTCTGCTGGCTCCCATGGGAGCGTTAGCCGAGAGCGCACCAATCTGGACGACAGCCCGTCATCAGGAGGATTCAGGAACTTTCGGCGGGCTGAAACTTGCCTTAGGAAACGGCACAGTAGGTGCGAGCACAACCTCGCAATACAACGATTTACCAAATATCGTAGAGGTTTACACAGCCACTTGGTGTATGAATTGCGTTTCTAGTGAGCACGCGATGGATCAGGTGACTGAGGGCACAGATTCGGTACTTATTCACTACCATCGTCATTGGTTTGAGATTGAGGACCCATTCGGCTCGAACAGCACCGAGGAGCGTTGGGTTGCAGCATATGGAGACTCGTCAAAGGACAATGTTGGTACTGAGAGGGCAGCGCCGACCTCTGTCATCGATGGACAGCGAATGCACTCTGGTTCATCCCCTAAGGGAACTTCTCTTGTCGACGATTACTCGCAATCTCTGCTGGTTGGTAACCGTGCTTGGTTCATGGATGGAACAATCGACTTCTCTGTTGACTTCACCGATGGAGCAACCTTCTCTTGGAATTTCGACAATCTCGTATTTTCCTGCGCTGACGAATGTCCACCTCAAACGACGACGCCGTGGCTTCTTTTCGTGGAGGACTCGGCGCGCTTCGAGGACGGCTCGAACGGACTCGATGATTACGTGCATGTTGCTCACTCGGCCGTGCAACTTGATGGCACAAATGGCACGGCCACTCTCGACATCCCGACAGCATCAGACGGAGAAGACATGAACGCTGTACTGCTCATCGATTGGGATGTCGAGCACCCACCAGATCCCGGCTTTCACAATCCACTTCCTGCGGTAGGAATCGCAACTTTTCTCTCACTTCTAGCTGCTATTCCACTTACTCGGGCCTCGCGTCAAGAGTGAGTTGCACACACCTCAGCAATCGGCGAGTTCAAGAACCCCCTCCGAGCATCCTCGATGCTCGGTGGTGTCATGGTTCTGGAAGTCGGCTTGTCGGTAACCAACGAGGAGGTCCCTCCCGGCCCTCTACCTACGTGGTTACTCGACCATATGCGTCGCCAGAGTTGCGACCCTCTACCACACTCCATGGGAGGTCCATCTCGGGTTCTAGTGTTGTATGCGGGGGAGGAGGCGAGACGCGAGAATCTCGAGCGACTTGCTGACGAGGGTGTGGTGATTGACAGGACTCTGCACCACACCCTCGACTCTCTTGAGAAATCTCTACTGGCTGATTTGCGGATGCCGCGCGTGTTGTCGCTTTCGGGCGGCTGGAGGTTGGTCTTGGATGCCGCTTGCGCTGAGGCGGCTGCGCGGCTTGAGTTTCCAATCATGCATCCCATTCCGAGTCTGGAGTGGAATCGCAACAAGACTCGTTCGCTGGCTTCACTACATGCGGTCTTGGCGCGTGAGGGATGCCTCGATGAGTGGGACGGCGCTGGAATCGAGGGTTTTTCACGCGTGTTGAAGGGGCTTGAGAAGGCACTCGGCGGGACTCATCCTGATTTTGTCACTAGCCGAGTGATTGAGGCACTGAAGGCATCACTGGAAGCAGATTCGACTCCGTTCAGCCTCTCGGAAGTAGATGGAGTCATCATGCTTGACCACGCGCCGATGATACCGGCGCGCCGTCTGGAATTACTCGAAGCAATCTCTCGTCACAAACCAATCCACCAATTGGTTAATCCGGGAAATTTCAGACTGGGGGAACACGGATTGCTGATTGTTGACGATTACGCTCTGAAGAATCTCGATGACGTGCCGTGGGTTCCGACTCACGAAATCGCGGACCTCTCGGATTTTGAGCGCTCTCGGCACAGACGCTTCCTATTGCAGCGCGAGTCGCATTCGATTGCTCAGGCGACTCTCATAATCGCAGAGCAATTACGCTCTAATCCGGACAGCAATATTCTGATTATTGACCCGACTGCGACAGATGATTCACACCAGTGGAGTCGTGCTCTTGCTGACCTCGGGGCTGCGCTGCCAGGATCCGAGGCGATGGCGTCCAGCAAGCCTCTTGGACACTGGATGGCGAGCCTTGCTGGAATTTGCCATGGGCCAAATGCATGGTCTTTGGAGGGTCTGAGAGCGCTGGCTCTGCAGCGCTCGTTGGCATTATTCGATGAGGTTGATGAACACCCTTCGATCGATGATTTAGTCCCCGAGGCAACTGCGGATTTGCTGACAGATTTGGCACGCAGTGATCACCTACTCGGTGGTCCGGGAGCTCTCGATCGCTGGCTTGTCACACTCGCGAGGGAGGAACCAGATCTACGCAAAGGACCGGTCAAGGAGGCGACGCAGTGGTGGCTACTTTCTCTTGCACATTCCAATCATGCGCTAATGGCTGATTATGATCAGCGCGTACTTTCGAACCGAGAGTTTTGGCGAGGCTGTCACAGCGGCCAGCATCTGCCGGTTGCCAGTGCTCCTGAAACTGGTGATGAATGGCTTACTGCGGCACTATCAAGAATAGATCTCAACGCAGGAATTGAAGCCGGCGACGGCTCAGTATCACTCCCAGTCGCCGTCGTTCAGAACCTCGTCGACGCTCATTCGAGACTGAGAAAGATGCAGGAGACGACAGGTCAATCCAACCCCTCTGGTGGCACGGAATGGGTTGACGAATTGGAGACGATTCTCTCCTCAACTCCGGTGCGTAGCGGAGGTGGGAGCAGCCGAGGAAACATTCGCTTGACCACACCAGAGGGTGCTCTAGGCTGCACTGCAGACCTCATCATCCTCGCTAATGTCTCCAGTTCATCTTGGGATTTGCGAGTTTCGAAGGTTCCATTTTTGGGTGATGAGGAAAGGCACAAACTCGGTATCCTTAGACCCGACACTCCGATTCGTCAGGCTAGGCACCACCTCGCCCACTTACTCAGCGCAGCGAGTACTGAGGTCGTCATTCTCGATCCGAGTGAAGACAAATCGACTCCAGTAGCAGCACCAATTCGAGAATGGGCGCGCGTCAATAGCCCAGATTCAGAAGCTCCCCGACTGGAGGAATCGCCCAATCGTGAGAATGACGCGCGCAACCAGCGCTGGACAGATGGCCGAGAACTCAATTTGATGCGAGCAGCCTCTCGTCCAGCGCTGAACCCAGCAGCGATTTCAATCCCACTTGATGTCGAAATTCAATCGGACAGAGAGCGGAGACAACCCAGGAACACCGACGACGAAGGATACCTTCCTGAAGCCGCTAAACCTCACATTTGGGCCATCCAGAAGGACCAACTTTTGCGGACACACATAGGTGCGGGACTGCGGCCGCGACTAGCCACCAGATGGCCGGTCGTCGGGGGTCCGAAACGCGAGACCATCGACCCTCGCCCCCTCCGTCCCAAGGCAACAGGGTCACAACCCTACAATTCTCGTCACGGCTATCTTGAAGGAGCGGAGCAGTCGGTCGAAATTTGGTCTGCAAGTCGCCTCAAAGAGTGGGTCACTTGCCCGAGAAGAGGGTGGCTAAGCAGGGGTTTGTCGGCCGAGGAGGAGGAACGCCAGAGAGAGGACTTGGACTCACGAGCACAAGGAAATTTACTCCATGAAATTCACCACCGAATCCTTGAACGCATTCTCGGAATCGAACAAGGCGTCGAACGCACAATCGCCGATATCCTGAATAGCAAATTTCCTCAAAACATCGCCTCAAGCGGCCTATCGGAAGCCGAATTACAATCGATTGCCCTTGACGAATTATCCAATCTTGCACCTTGGTTGGAACGCACCGATGCGGTATCGAGCGCGAGGCTGAGATTGCTAACTGGATTCTCGCGTGCGGAGTGGTTAGATTGGCTGAAGGATGGTTCTCCGATTAGTCCAGCAGGACGAATCGGACGAGTAGTCAGCGCCGAATGTTCTCTGGAAGGAACGATCCCAATCGCGACGGAATGGGAGGCGCTGTCATTCAATTCGGCGGGACTCGAGATTTCTATTCCTGCTAAGATCACAAGCCCTGGAAAGCAGAAATTGCCACCACTACGGCTGCGTGGACAGATAGACAGAGTCGACTTGCTTCCATTCGACGCTGAAATGAAAGCCCTTGTCGACGAATCCGGCTCGAATAGCATCGCCCCATTGAGGCTCGAAGGCAGCGATTGGAAGCCCCGCCGTCTGATCATTATACGCGATATCAAAACAAGCGAGGGCGACCCTCTCAAACGCCACAAAGTAGGTTTGCTTGAGGAATTACAACTCGCACTCTATGCCCGAGCTTGGGAGGTCGCCCATCCCGGCGACCTCGTTGTGGCTGCAGGAATCAGCGTCATTGGCCACAATACCGACCATTTCCTCGAGGTCTCGAACCATCTGGGCGCTAATTCCGAATCTAGCGGCTTTGGTAATACGAAGAAGCAACAGACACCCTCTCGATATCGCTTCCCAGACGAGGACGCTGAGAGCACAAGTGATCCATTCCGCGCTTGGTTAGCCCAGAGACTATCCTCAGCCCTCGAGGCCGCAGCGAGAGCGGCCGATGGTCGAGTTCACCCAACACCGAGCAAGGATGCGTGCAAGTTCTGCCCAGTAACTTCGGTGTGCAATGTGAGACACAAGGGGGATGACCGATGAGCGAGGACTCAGATGAAATCACGCTCAACACCGGCCAGCGGCTTGCGCTCAATCTCGATTCACACATTGTCATCGATGCTGGAGCGGGAACTGGAAAGACGATGACCATCGTCGAACGCGTGGTTCAACATTATCTCGAAGAAGATCAGCGGGCAACACGAATCCTCCCTCAGCCCGAGAGACCTCGTCGACTTGAAGGTGGAACAATTGTCTCACCGATGGCGGAGCGCAAGGATTTGCGAGATTGGGGTGGATTGCTCCCAGGGGAGGTCGTTCTGCTGACTTTCACCGTCGCAGCAGCCGATAAGATGCGTGACGAGCTTAGACAGAAAATCGCTCGCTTAGACGTCGGTTCCTACGGTTCATCTGGCGGTTATGATGCCGATCCTCGAATCACTGACAAAGGCTTCCCCGAGCAGCTTCTGATGTTGGTCGAGGATGCTCCAATTGGCACAATTGACTCATTCTTCAATCAACTCGTCGCACCATTCCGAAGTTTGCTGGGAGACGAATTGGGCGACGATGTGGTGACTGAATCTGAGATTCTACGCATCGTCGAACAGAGCATCAACACCCTCTGGCGCTTGCCCAATTCACCGAACCTCTACGGCGATGCGGTCGACGCAGGAATTTCTGTTGGAGATGTCGCTGCTGTCCTAGCAGCGCGTGACCGCATCTCTCAGCATTATTCGGGTCGATACAAGGCAACGAAGATACTCAGCCCCTTGATATCGAAATCAATTTTCATTACTGAAAGTGAACGGGGGCTACTAGATCAAAATGAGAGAATAGACCCGGATATGCTTCACGAGAGAATCATGTCTTCGATCCGTACAGAAGACATCGACGAAGTTGTTTCAAATTTCCACTCAATCATTGAGGATTTCGTTGATTCCACTCGAACAAATTTGGCCGGTCTAACCGCTAGAGGTCAATGGGATCAAGGCACGAGAATCGATGTATTGGCAGCCCTTTCTGACCAAGGCCCCCCGCCTGGAGATTGGCCACGTTTGATTTGGTTGAGCCGTGTTTTACTTTGTATTACTGGCACCCAATTACTACAGGATAAGGCGACTATATTCCCTAGAAATAAGTTGCCCAATAGTGGAGAATGGAGCGCTGGGATTGCCTCGTATAGTGCACTGAAGGACCCATTCAAAGCGAACCTCAAGATCGTCTGGGAAGGATGCCACAATCGCGCTAAGGATGTGATGAACTCACAGGTGGGCAAACGCGTCCGTCACCATGCTCGTCTCGCACTCATACTCGACCCGCGGAGTGGGTCTGGTATACCCCAAGGTGCGCCTCAGACGCTCGAACATCTACCTGAGGAATTGCCCGAGCGTCTGCCCCTTGGTCGGCCGCCGCAGGACTTTGCATTCGATTTGGTTTCCGAATCTCGCAACCTCGACGATATCCGCATCGTGCTGAAAGGCCTGACGGGAATCGTCGATGTGCTGAAGGAGCGCGATGAGGTTCACGAGCATCGTGATATCGCCTTGCTTGCGGGCGACCTACTACTCGCTAACTGCCCGCGAGTCTGCCGTTTATTCTATCCGACGACAGTGATTGAAGCACTCGATTCGATAGGTGAGATGACCTGGCGTGACGATCACATTCACCAAGCCTTTGCAGCCCTCGAAGCCCTCGAAGAGAATCCCAGCATGGCAGGTGAGGCAGCCGGGCGGCTGGGCGAAATTAGAGCAGATCTTGAGCGTCGTCACTTTGATTTACGCAGTATTCGGCGACGCTATCGAGCTTTCATTATCGATGAGGCTCAGGACAATTCACCTCTACAATGGCGCATGTTATCTCGTCTCTGGGGGCCGAGGGAAATACGCTCAGGAGAGGTAGAGGAACCGGACACCGATTGGCAGCCGACTGTCTGCTATGTCGGCGATATGAAACAGTCGATTTACGCATTCCGCCAAGCCGAAGTCGCCGGATTCCGCCAATTCGCTGAGAGACTTCGAGCCATCAATCGTCACGAATTTACCAACTTGAGCGAACTCACCCGTGAGCCAGTTCTACGGAGTGGAATCCAGAGTCGAGACCCGCGATTCTCTCACGAACGTCAGATTGTACGCGCTTCGGAATTGATGGTAACCAACGCGCGCAATCTCACTGGATGGGTGCATTTCGAGACGACCGAGGGAGCATCTTCTCTCACTCCGGAAGAGGTCGATGCTCGTAGAGAAGGACAGATTTCACTGACGACGAATTACCGCACCGATGGCGATCTATTGCAGGTGATGAACGAGTGGTGGGAGGACCTATTCGGGGATCGCCATCGATTCTTCCCCAATGCGGATTACTACGCCTCGCCACAGCGCTTGCTTCCTTCCTCGAAGAAGGAACACCACCGTGGCGTCCTTGAATGGATTTGTCCAGTCAGGAATGATGGTGATGAAGACCCGCCTACGGAATTAACGACATACATCGATCCATTCGGCCCCGGCAAGCCCGACTCCTTCGAGCGCCAAGCGATGATGATCGCTGAACGAATTCAGGCATTGACAGCGTGTAGAGACACTCGCGTGCGACACGCTGACGGCGAATGGCAGGTAATCCCGGCAGCCGAGAAACCAATTCAGTACAGTGATATCATGATCTTGATGGCGAGTAGGTCGAAAATTCGCGACGCTCTGATTCGACATCTACGAGACCACAATATTCCTGTTCAAGCCGACCGTGAGGGCGGCTTGATGCGGCGTCCTGCGGTCGCCGAACTCGATGGATTGCTACAATTTATCGCGCGACCGAGTAGTCGCTTCGCAGCAGCCTGGGTCGCGCGCTCCTCACTCATCGGGATGGATGATGCAAGCCTGCAAGCTTTCCTCTCAGCGGGAAGGAATGAGAATCTACTCGAGCGCTTGCTTGACCATTCAGCCTCAGAAAGACAGCAGGCTTTGGTCCAGCGCTGGATCGATCTCTCAGCTGCTGGACGTCTAATCGATCTACTCGACGAGACCATCGATCAGTCAGACCTTCTCGTAGCTCATTGTGAAGAAGGAGCAATCCAAGATGTCGAGAGATTCGTCAACGAAGTTCGTTTGATCTCCGACTCCGTAGGCGGCGACCCAATCGTCATCGCCGACCGCCTACGCGACCTGCGCGAGCAGGAGGGTCGCGCGCTTGAGGGCAAGAATACCCCCGAGCGCGACGCAGTCCAACTGATGTCTATCCACAATGCGAAGGGTCTGGAGGCGAAGGTAGTTTTCGTCACTGATTTGTTTAGTAAAAAACAGGTGACTTTGACCAATGAGGATCAATCAAGACTCATCGTCAACCCTGAATTCTTCGCGGGTCATCCAGCACCCTGGCCAGGCAACAAGTACCCCGCATCCGCAATGTGGCAACACTCTCGAAGAATCGCTCTCAAACGGAAAAACGCCGAAGCTCGCCGCCTCCTCTACGTCGCTGCAACGCGTGTGGAGCAACACCTCGTCATCGTCGGCTCACCCGAGAAAACTGAGTGGATTGATGAGTCCGGACTGAAAATTGATTGGAAGTATTCTGACTCTCAAACAACGCTCGGCCAGATGTGGGCTGAATCGCTCAGGCAGGCCTCGCATCGTCGCGGCGAGACCTCGAATCAATCTCCATGGGTTGCAGCCGAGGACGATGGTCAGCCTCATCCACTCAACTCAGGAGCAGGGGCTGACCGATTCCTCAATCCAGGAAGTCTGCAAAAAGATGGATGGCTACGCGCCCCCGAACCGGGTCACCCAAAGCCCGGCATGAGAATATACCATCATCCAGATTGCTTACGGAGTGAGGATAAGAACGAGAATGTGCTTCACTCACCACTCGTTCGCCAAACAATGCTTGATCAAGCGGTAAACGATTCACACTTAGCCCCTGTCGAATTGACTACGAGGACATCGCCCGGCGCCCGCATCCGCCTCGCACCACATCGTCTCTCGAAGATTGATGCCTGCCCGCGCAGGCACTGGTTCGAGACGCGCGGCGGTCTCAAGCCCGATCCGATTTCATCCACAGACCAATACGATGAGGAGGATGAGCAAGATCCTCGTGCATCGAGGCTGATGGATGAGCCGGATGGCCTACCATCATCCGAAACAGAAGGCGCCTCAAATCTGCCTCCGCCGACCCAATTGGGTCTCATAGTTCACAGGATGCTCGAGGTCGGCATAGGCAATCCAGGGCCAGATGGTGAGCAGCCTTCGATGGCCCTACCTGAAATCTGGTCGAATCCAGTTGAGAGCAGGCTGAGCGATAGCAACCTGCTCGCTGAGGTGTTCGCTGAGCTGATGCCTCGCGGTGTCGACGAGGCGAAGACCGAGCAGGTAGTTACGACGATGCTGCAGCGCATCGAAGCCGGCATCGTCGGGCGCTTAACCCACGCAGAAGTCATCGATGGTGAGCGAGTCGAAGGCCTGCGTACAGAATACCCATTCACCATCTCAAATCCAGTCTCGTTCGAAATGGTCTCGAGAACCCGCTGGACACCAGATGGAATCGAGCAATTAGCGGGCATCGAGAGAGCCCGTATCGACATGGATGGTTCCATCGATCTCGCTCTCTGCTCATCCCACGAAGATGGATCTTCATCTATCAGGCCAATCGACCTCAAGACCGAACAGGCTGCGAGCATCCTCGATGATTCTGGGTCACTTCTCGACGCTCTCGGTAACCACGACACCGAACCTGCCAACGATGCTGAAATCGATATGCTGCGCCACCATCGACTACAATTGGCTCTGTACCACAGAGCGTTGGAGATGATGGAAGCGACGCGGCCTGAGGGCCAGCGTCGAAGGGTCGAGAGGCCGGCGATTCTTGTCGGTGTCACCGGCCGCCTCGTCGTCTATCCGGTCGAGATGTTCGAACAAGCCCAAGCCCAGATAGACGATATCCTCGCAACGGCGGCGCGAATGGAACTTGCAACAGAACTTCCACTCGCTGATTTCCAGCGCCGCCCTCAATCTGAAGCCCACGTTTGCGCGATGTGCCCATTCAGCAGAGGGGACTTGCCGATTTGTGGGCCGCTGAGTGAAACCGAAGCTAGCATCGAGGCATGAACAAGCGTTGTGAAGCGACAGGAGGGAAGACTCCATTTGCCCAGTAGGGCAGCCGAAGCCATGACCGCCGACCTCGACAGCCTAGTTGAGAATGCAGAGAAGATTTGGGAGCAGTCGATCCTACCTAGTCTAGGCGAATTCATTGAGATCCACGCTCTCTCACCAGGATTTGAACCAAATTGGGACGAATTGGGAGAACTTCAAGCCACAATAGAACTCTTCACGGGTTGGCTAGATGAACAAGGCCTCAAAGGTATGAGTTACGAAACTCATCGAATTGCAGAGCATTCGCCGGTGTTGATGGTCACTATCGAAGGCACCGGTAGCGGCGAGGTTCTTTTCTACTCACATTTGGACAAACAACCGAGTCGCCCCCACCTTTGGTCAGAAGGATTACATCCGCTGAAAGCGGTGCGCCGCGACCCATTCCTATTCGGACGCGGCTCCGTCGACGATGGCTATGGTGGATACCTCTGTGTGACTGCGATTAGGTTGCTACAAGAGGCCGGAATCCCGCACCCGAAGGCGACTTTCATCATCGAAACATGTGAGGAATCTGGCTCCTTCGATTTGCCACCTTACCTTGAGGCATTGACTGACGAACTCGGTTCGCCCGACCTCATTGTTGTACTCGACAGCGGTGGCCCAACATACGACCACATTTGGGTCACTGAGGCGCTGCGAGGTCTTGTCGCAGGCAACCTCAGAGTCAAGGTCTCGCACGAAGGAGTCCACTCGGGAATGTCAGGCGGAGCCATACCGTCTTCGTTCAGGATTCAGCGGATGTTGCTCGACCGCGTTGAGGATAGCGAGACCGGTCGAGTATTAATTCCAGAGATGCACGTCGATATCTCAGACAAGATTCATGCTGAGGCTACCGCACTTGGCGAGATACTCGGTGACGAACTTTGGAAGAGTCTACCAGTAGTCGATTCCCTCGAACCACAAACACGCGGCGCTGACCAAATTCTGCTTGACATCAATTGGCGTCCAGCTCTCGGAATCATCGGTGCCGATGGCATGCCTCCAGTGCAGACTGCAGGTAACGTATTGCGAACTCATACTGATCTCAAACTCAGCTTCCGTATCCCACCCGGAGTCAAGGCAGAAGAGGTGCAGAAGATCGCCAAGAGTACTCTTGAGGCCAACCCACCTTACGGCGCTGAAGTGACTTACCACGCGACCGAGCCTGCCGATGGATTCCATGCTCCGCCTCTGCACGAAGGCGTTGCAGCAGCCCTCGACGGTGCCAGCCGATATCTCACTGGATTTCCGCCGATGGCGACTTGGATAGGTGGAACAATTCCGTTCATGGCGATGATTCAGAAGAAATTTCCCGAGGCATCTTTCATCTGCACCGGATCGGCAGGTCCAGGGAATAATGCCCATGGACCTGACGAGAAACTCCACATCCCTCACTCAAAGCGGGTCAACGTAGCGCTTGCAGCAGCAGT
>Ga0209035_10000203_pt1 | contig 23820 bp, 21 predicted proteins | sample MarorgKNORR_S2LV_6_FD_188220 | JGI IMG/M metagenome (GOLD analysis project Ga0209035, IMG submission 188220) | Marine microbial communities from the Southern Atlantic Ocean, analyzing organic carbon cycling - AAIW_A/KNORR_S2/LV (SPAdes) (version 2) | ecosystem: Environmental > Aquatic > Marine... | reverse complement strand
AGAGCTAGTTCTAAGATAAAAGTAGTATCTTGCGCCCCTTTATTCGCTGATATAATGCATAAAGTACAAGACAATACATCGATTAGCGGACAATTTTTAATGTAACTAAATTAACAATAAATTAAAGTAATGAAATCAATTACAATCAAAGGATCTCAAAGAGAAAGCGTAGGCAAAGTAGCAACGAAAGCCTTACGTAATGCTGGTCAGGTTCCTTGCGTTATATACGGAGGAGACAAACCAGTGCATTTTGCAGCAGAAGAATTAGCATTCAAAAACTTAGTGTATACTCCAAATGTTTATACTGCAGTGATTGAACTAGAAGGACAAAAGTTCGCAGCTATTTTACAAGACATTCAATTTCATCCAGTAACGGATAAAATCTTACACGTAGATTTTTACCAATTATTTGATGATAAAGAAGTAACCATGAACATTCCTGTTAGATTAACAGGAAGTGCTCCAGGAGTATTGAATGGTGGTTCTTTACGTTTTCCAAAACGTAAATTAAGAGTAAAAGCATTGCCAGGAAATTTACCTGACTTTTTTGAAGCGAATATTTCTAAACTAAAAATCGGGAGTAAATTATTTATTACTGAGCTTGATAATAATAAAGGATGTACATTTTTACACCCAGAAAATACAGTTGTAGCTCAAGTTAGAATGTCTCGTAATGCAGAAGAAGACGAAGAAGAAGAAACTGAAGAAGGAACAGAAGCAGCAGCAGAAGGAACAGATGCAGCAGCAGAAGCTCCAGCAGCAGAGTAGTTCTAATAAAAACATTCAAATTTCACAAAAGCGCTACATTATTGTAGCGCTTTTTTTATTTTTGCAACTATGAAGAAATTTTTAATCGTTGGTTTGGGAAATATTGGAGAGCAGTATGAACATACACGTCATAATATTGGCTTTCAAATTTTAGACGCTTTGGCAAAAGAACACAGCGCTTCTTTTGAAACAGATAAACTAGGAGCTGTTGCAGAATTTAGATTTAAAGGCAGAACATTTATTTTGCTAAAGCCAAGTACCTATATGAATTTGAGTGGAAAAGCTGTCGTATATTGGATGACCAAAGAAAAGATTTCTATAGAGAATCTTTTAGTGATTACAGATGATTTGAATATCGATTTTGGAAGCATTCGATTGAAAGCAAAAGGAAGCGCAGGAGGTCATAACGGATTGAAAGACATTCAAGAAAAATTAAACACAGCAACCTACCCAAGATTTCGATTTGGAGTTGGTGCAAACTATTCTAAAGGACGTCAAGTAGATTTTGTGTTGAGTGAATGGAGCAAAGAGGAAGAAAGCGAATTGATAGAAAGATTGCCGATTTCTTGTAAAGTCATCACTTCTTTTGGTACTGCCGGTATGGCAAATACCATGAATGCATTTAACGGAAAGTAACTAATGATCACTTGCAAACCACTCTGCAAATGAGGTCTCGGTTTCTTGTAGTTTTAAAGAAAATAACTGAATGCTTGCGGGCAATCTGTTTTTAATTTTCTGAGCAAAATCAATCACCATCATCTCGCTTGTTGGTTGATAACCTACTAAAATAACATGATGTCCCCTGTCAGATAATTCTTTTGCCAATTCTACATGAGGTGTGTTTTTATTAAAAACCGTTGCATGATCAAAGATATCGACAATTTCTTCTGTCACAATCTTTTTTAAATCAGAAAAGTCAATCACCATTCCATACTTAACTTCAGTAGCATCTGTGATTGGTTGACCAATAACGGTTACAGAAAGTTTATAACTATGACCGTGAACATTTTTACACTTCCCATCATAACCGTACAAGGCGTGTCCAGTTTCAAAATTGAATTGTTTTGTAATTCTGATAGTGCTCATGGTTATTTCCTGCCTTTAAATTTGTTGTAAAAATACATAACTGCTAAAAGGATTGCTAGTCCTAAAAATAAATAATCTGTTCCCATTGTAAAGTGTGTTTTAGTAATACTCCTTATTTTCTGAATTTTTCTAACGCTTTTTTTGTGATATCAGACAAGACCAATGTCCCAGAAATTGCTGCTCTTTTAAGCAATAGCGCATCCCAGTTTTCAGTTCCTTTCCATAAGGTGTTTTTCATTTCTGTCAATGCGTCTGGATTGTAAGAAGCTAATGCGCTTGCTAGCGATTCTATTTCTATGTTCAGCTCTTGTTGCGTTTCAAAGACCTTTGCGTACAGTCCTTTTTCTTTTGCCCAATAGGCATTTTTCCATTCGGTAGCAGCCAATGTCAACTCAGACAAGCCAGCAACTCCTATTTTACGCTCTACAGCAGGAGCAATCACAAACGGACCAATACCAATGGTTAATTCTGATAATTTGATTGCTGCAGCTTCAGTTGCTAATACATAATCACAAGCTGCTGCCAAACCAACACCACCGCCAACTGCTTTCCCTTGAACACGACCAATAATAATTTTGGAACATTTCCGCATGGCGTTTATCACATTTGCAAATCCAGAAAAGAATATCTTTCCTTCTTCAAATGTTGAGATGGCAACCAATTCATCAAAAGAAGCGCCTGCACAAAAAGCTCTATCTCCTTCTGAGGTTAGCACAATAACAGAAACGTCCTTGTTTTCTGAAAGGATGTTCAGTTCTTTTGTCAACCTATCTAAAAGAGTCCTTGGAAAAGAATTGCTTGCAGGATGCCCAAATTCTAGGGTTGCAATACGATCCTGAATTGTAGTATACAAACTTCCATCAAGTCGGTTAGTGGTCATAAAACATCAAATTTTTTCAAATTTAAGACTTTTGAGCTAGTGGTAAAAACTTTCTTCTAAATTTAAAATATAAAAAGATTCCTCTAAAAAACATCCAAACGGTAAAAGCCGCCCAAATGGCATATAATTTAAAACCAAACGCATCAAAAAGAAGTAATGTTGGAATGAATCCAAGTCCCGTCGCAAAAATCAAAACATTTCGTAAATACTTCATTTCGCCAAGTCCTTTAAAAGTTCCGTCAAAAATAAAGGTAATGGCACATAGAGGCTGCATGAGCAAAAGCACCCAAAACACTTCATAAAATTCGTGTAAAACCAATGGTTCTTTGGTAAATAGTAAGCCAATGGGTTTGTAAAAGAGCGCTCCAAAAATAGTAAAAGAAAGCCCGAATAAAAATCCGTATCTCAACAGTTTTTTATTTAAAAGCAGCAGTGTTTTATAGTTTTGTTGCCCTAATAATTTTCCGGATAAGATATTTCCTACGCTTGAGTATCCGTCAATCATAAAAGCGCCGAGGAGCCATAAATTTAACCCAATTGTATATGCCGCAATGTGTTCTTTTCCGTAAGACGCAGCATAAGATGTTCCGAAATACAAGGCAATATTTAAAGCGATGGTTCTTACAAAAAGATTAAGAATCATTCCGATAAACCGTTTTGTTTCTTTGTGAAAAGGCAAGGTGAACCGCAAAGAAATGGGTGTTTTTTTTAGCACGTAGACGATAGAGATTACTGCCATTGTAATTTGAGCAAAGACGCTTGCATAGGCTGCTCCTTGAATGTGCATTGCAGGAATAAACCCATCAATACCATAAACGAAAACAATATCTAAAACAATGTTTATAACGGTTCCAACAAGGGCAATTATCATTGGGTAATAGGTGTTTTGTAGCCCTCTGAAAATTCCGAAAACAGCAATGGTAAAAAGTGTAAAAGGAAAGCCGAAAATGCGAATTTTATAATAGTCGATTGCGTAGTCTAAAATGGTTCCTGAAGCATTGTAAAATTCAAATATTTGTGAGGTAAAAGGATAGGTGAGTCCCAGTATAAGAATACTAACTCCAACAACCAAAACAATTGCTTGAGCAGGAAGGGTTTTGATTTCTTCCAACTTATTAGCGCCTACATACTGTGATAGAATGGATGAGATTCCGCTACGTGTTTGCCCAAAAACCCAAATAAGCATCGATAAAAATGCGCCCACAATTCCGATAGCGGCAATACTTTCGGTAGCATTGTGGTCAATATTCCCAACAATCGCTAAATCTGTGGTAGATAAAATCGGTTCTGCTACTCCAGCAATTAAAGCAGGAATGGCGAGTTTGTTAATGTGTTTAAAACTAATTGTTGTTTTCAAATCGGGTCAAAAATACTGATTATTTATGTGCGGAGTTAAGAAGCTTCATTTTAAAACAATAACTTAATAAAAATGTTTATTTTTGCAGTTCATTTATTTTGTGTATCAATAAAAAAACAACAATGAAAAACATCCTTGTTCCAATAGGTTCTTCCGAAAATGCGAGTAACACCTTGCAATATGCAATTGATTTTGCGAAAGTAATCAATGCAGAAGTATTTGTATTAAGAGCCTATAATTTAATTTCTAAAGCAGGAGCGCTTATCAATATAAGCGAAATCTTAGAAAGAGAATCTAATTTGTATATGCGTTCAGTAATCAATGGAGTTGATAGAAAAGGATTGGACATCAAATTGATTTCTGCAAAAGGGAATGTGGTTGACTCTATTGCTTCTATAGAAAAAGAAATAGGAGTAGATTTAATTGTAATGGGACCAAAGAGTAATTCTATAACGGAAGAGGTTTTTTTAGGAGACACATCGGGTAGTGTGGTAAAACAGTCTAAACTACCTGTTTTAATTGTTCCGGAAGCGTACGTTTTTGAACCAATTACTTCTGTTCTTACAGCAGTTAAAACAGGCATCATACATCAGCAAAATGCCTTAGCTCCTTTACAACAAATACAAGCTACTTTTAATGCTGTTGTAAATTTATTATTGGTAAAAACAGCTGAGTATACAGATGCTGATTTGGTGATCAATACTGAATTAGATGCGCTGAAGTCATCATTAACAGTTACGGAAAACGCAACTACATATCAAGGAGTTTTAGAACATTTTCAATCGAATAACCCAAGTATGTTGTGTGTCTTTAGGCGTAAACGAGGCTTCTTTAAAAAGCTTTGGGAAAAGAATACGGTTTTAAAGAAAGAGTTTTATTGCAATGTTCCCTTATTGGTATTAAGCGGACAAGAGTAAGTCTTCTCAAATTTTATGGGGCATTAGCTCAGTTGGCTAGAGCGCTACGCTGGCAGCGTAGAGGTCATCGGTTCGACTCCGATATGCTCCACTAAAAAGGCAAGTTAGAGGCTTCTACAAAAGGAATCTCTGGATTGTAAATTTCTGTGATTAATTGGTGCATCACTTGCATAAAATCATCTACTCTTTCCGGTGTGATTAACGAGTCATTTTCACCTCTTTTTTCCGAAAAGTTGATACGTAAAACCCCGCTTTTTAAATTTTTAAAAGAAATAATTCCAGCTTCTATTGGATTGGAAGTTTTGTTGTTTTTTGTGTATAGAAAAGCATACAACAACACCTGTATGGCTTTGCTGTGTTTGTAGCTCTCTGTTAGCATGGTAATATCTGTTACTTTTAATTCTGTGGCTTTTACCAATCCTGTTTTGTAATCTATAATTCTTGTTACACCGTTCAACTCATCAATTCGATCTACAATTCCTTTTATTTTGATAGGAAAATCAAAACCATCAATCAGAATTGTTGTTTCTAATTTTTGCTCTGTTGCAATTATTTTTAGTTTGTTTCCAGCGCGCACTAATTTTTTTTCTTCTGCAATAAAACGCTGTACAAAACGATTGGAAACTTCAAAAATCAACCTGTTTTTTCCAGTATAAAAAGCATCAGTATTAAAGTGTTTTTTAAAATACATTTTCACCAACTCTTCGGAATTGTTTTCCATTTCAATCAGTTCCTTTTCACTGATAAAAGAACCTTCAAAAGGTTTGTATAAGGCTTCTAAAGTGTCGTGTACAATTGTGCCCATTGTGTTTGCAGCAACGGTTTCTTCTACTTCTTTATATTCGTAAACGCCCAATACTTTTTGCTTGTAAAATTCAAAGGGATTGTATAAATAATTGGTTAACGCCGAAGGAGAGAGTCCTTTTTCTGCTAGTTTTTTTAATTTTAGAAGTACAGCTTCTGATTTTTCAATTGTTTTTAACACTGTTTTTTCTGTGGTTACTTTTGGACTTATTTGAAGTTCGGAAATACCATTTTTTAAACCGAGTAATTGGGCAATAAACCTGCTTTTTTCTCCGCCTCCATAAATGTCACTTTCTGTATTGTACAATAAAAAGACATTGCTTGCCCGTTGAATCAATCTAAAAAAATGATATGAAAAAATAGCATCCTTCTCTTTGTAAGTAGGCAAGCCAAATTCTAGTTTCACATCAAAGGGAATGAATGAAGCCTGTGAACTTCCAGACGGGAGAATACCTTCATTTACCGAAGTGATAATTACATTTTCAAAATCTAAGACACGAGTTTCTAGCATTCCCATTAGTTGTAATCCTTGTAAAGGCTCTCCTTGAAAAGACATGCTTTCTGAAGCGATCAATTGCTTGAAAAATTGATGTACTATTTTTAAATTCTCTAAATAATTAAATTCAGATTGTAGGTTTTGTAACTGTGTAAATGCTGTGTGAAACCGAAATAAATATTCTTTTTCTAAAGGATTTGCAGCTTCTTTTAAAAGCCCAATTAATTGTAAAATTCGATGGATAAATTCAGAGGTTGTGCTAAAAGGCTTGAAAATAGCTAACAAGGTGTTTTTACGAGTAGCCTCTATTGGTTTTAAAAAGGACTCTAATTGCTTGTAGCTGATAAAAGAAGTATTCTTTTTTGCAATTTCAGAAGAGAGGTGGGCAAAAAGATCTTCATTTTTTAATTGCAACAACGGATGTATTGTAGGCTGATTTAAAAAACGAAGAACATCTTTGTAATAAAACTGCTGTAAGGTTGTTTTTTGTAATTTTTCTTGTGTCAAAAACAATTGAAAAATTGACGAAAATAAAGCTGTTGTGGGAATGTCTTTTAACGGATATCCCATGGTGATGTTTACCACGTCAACTTTTTTTGGTAATGAATTCAGTGCAATTGGCAACATAGATTCATCTGCCAATACAAAGGCCGTATTATTAAAATCAGAACATGTTGCTAAAATTTCACCAACATGTTTTATCTGAGTGCTGTTTTTAGAAACTCCAATTACGTTGATGTTTTTTTCTTTAGAAAAATGAGTTGTTATTGTTTTTAATTCGTTAGTTCGGTAATAGTCCCATTCCGATTTGTAGGTGTTTATAAAAGTCCCCGCTTGGTGATTTTTCTCTAAAAAAGAAGCGTCAATATCCCAATAGACCTTTGTGTTTCCTGCAGATAACATTTTTTGAAAAAGAAACTCTTCTGCTTTATTCAATGCATTGAATCCCATGAAAACAAAATTCTTATGGCTATTTTTACTGCAATATTCTTCAATATTTTTAGTTGCTTCTCGATACATCAATCCTTGATATCCGCTATTTTTTTGACACAGATATTCGTAAAGTTCGGCATAGTAGTCGCCTAATTTTTCCATAAAGGAGAAATGCGTTTTCATCAACGCCGTTTCTTCAATAGGGTTTTTTACAGACCATTCTTTAAGCCGATGAATGTCTTTTAAATAGGTAAATATTTCTTTGGCATTGATCAAATGCTGATCTACTTCATTAAAATCTTGAAGTACCGTAAATGCCCAAGAAGAAAAGGCCTCAAAAGATTCTGGATTGGATTCTATCTTTTTATACACCGTATAGAAGTGAAACAACAATTGAATGGTGTCTAGTTTATGAATGCCAGAAACTTGTTCTATAAATTGTTCTATCGGTATTATTTCGGGTAAAAACCCAATGGTTATTTTTTGTTGAAAGGCTTTCTTTACAAACACTCCGGCTCTTTGAGAAGGTAAGATAAAAACCGTGTTTTCAAATGACTTTTGAGTCTTTAAAACATCATTCAGTGTGTCGGAAATAAAAGAGTGCATTTGCTAGTCAAGTCAGAATTAAAGAAACAATGTACAAAAAGAACCGATTAATTTCTTACTATTGTTTAAAAATAATTCGGATGTCAACAAATTTACATATCGCCATCATTCAATCTGATTTGGTTTGGGAAAATCCTATTGAGAATAGAAATATTTTTACTCAAAAAATAAATGCGATTCAGAAAGAAGTAGATCTCATTCTATTGCCTGAAATGTTTACCACAGGGTTTTCAATGCATCCGAAGTACTTTGCCGAAACAATGACTGGAGAAACTGTGGGTTGGCTCCAGAAAATGGCAAAAGAGAAAGACGCTGCAATTGTTGGAAGTATCATTATCACAGAAAATGGGAATTACTACAATCGTTTATTGTTTGTGCATCCTGATGGCGTTATTGAAACCTATGATAAAAAGCATTTATTTTCTTATGGAGGAGAAGATAAAGTTTATACTGCAGGGAATACAAGGGCGCTTATTATGTATAGAGGCTGGAAAATTTGTCCGTTGATTTGTTATGACCTTCGGTTTCCTGTTTGGGCAAGAAACACGGTTGATTACGATATTTTATTATACGTTGCCAATTGGCCAAAAGCTAGAATTTCTGCTTGGGATACGTTGTTAAAAGCACGTGCTATTGAAAATATGTGTTATGCCATAGGTTTAAATAGAGTGGGTGTTGATGGTAATCAATTAGAATATAATGGGCATTCTGGAGTTTACAATTGTTTAGGAAAAAAAACAATTAGTTTCAAAGAACATATTGAAAAAATAAAAATATTTACTTTAGAAAAAAAGCATATTAAAGAGTCTCGTAATAAATATCAATTTCTAAAAGATATGGATTAGTTTATGCACTACTAGGGCCACCATTACTGAAAATTGATAGGAGAATTATATGTGAAAACCCTCCGAGCGACGCAAGCTCTGTTTTGATTACACTTGCTTTAGAAAAACCACACTAAAGATTCTTATAGGGAAAGGTAAATTAATGAAAACTAATTTCTTAAGCCCATCATTCCGAATATTAGTAATGGAACAAGGACAATAGCTCCTGTTTTGATTACACTTATTTTTTTATAAGTTGTATTATACTCAATAATCTTGTTATTAGAACCTAAGTAAAATACTGTAGATTGGTGTTTTTTCTTTTTAGGGAAGGAATTAAGAAGCAATCCAGCTAATCCGCGCGAACGAATAGAATCAGATGAATATTCTGTATAAGTCCAAATGTCACCGTCTACAGTTTTTCTTATATTACTTGGTTCTCCATACACTTTAAGAAGGTAACTTGAAGATTGTCCTTTGCTTTTTTTTACGATTCTATAATAAGGGGTTGCGCAACTACTGAAAAGAAATAGAAGAGCACTTAAGAAAGTAGCTATTTTTTTCATGTCAAAACTCTTTGTGTTTTTGCTAAATTACTCATTTTTACGGGTATAACAAAATAAAAGTCAGTTTTTGAGAGTCAGAAAGTGTAATGTCATGAGAATGCTAAAAAACAAAAAGCTTATTTTTAATCCTATTCTTTATATAGGATTCATCCACTTAAATTCGTATTTTGTATCAGGAACCACAATTCTTTCTGTAATTCTGTACATTCTTTCAGGAAGTTTCATCAAATAATCACGTGCTTTTTCTGCTTCTGGAGTTAAGTTCGTGATTTTATCTATTTCCCAAGCGGTGTTTAGTTTTTTAAGAATGTCTACATAATCAATACCTGTATAGACACCAACTCTTTGTGCTACCGTAGAAAATTGATCAAACAAGGTTCCTTTGTCACAAAAAGATTCTCTTAGGTGCAAGGCTGGCATTACAATTTTGTGTTTCATCATATGATGAAAAGCGAGCATCATTTCACTAGGGTCAATGGCGAAAATTTGTTTTACAAATTCGGTATACGCAATATGGTGGCGCATTTCGTCACCTGCAATAATTTTAGACATTTTTGCCAGTGCTTTGTGTCCTTTTTTACGTGCAATTTTCGCGACATTGTTATGAGAAATATACGTTGCCAATTCTTGAAAACTGGTATACACAAAGTTTTTATATGGATCTGTTGCTGTACCAATATCAAAACCATCAGCAATTAAATGTTGCGTGGTGATTTCTACTTCACGCATATTTACACGTCCAGATAAATACAAATATTTATTTAGCACGTCTCCATGTCTATTTTCTTCTGAAGTCCAAGCGCGCAGCCATTTTGCCCATCCATTGTCTGGATCTTGTTGAACTCCATCAACGTTTAATAACCAAGATTCATAGGTTGGTAACGCTTCTTCCGTAATGGTGTCTCCTACCAAAACTACCCAAAAATCATCACTCAGCTCTTTAGAAAGCTCTCTGATTTCTTCTACTTCATCCATAAAAGTATCTTTTTGAGAGTTTGGTAAAAAATCTGTGGGTTGCCATATTTTTTCTGGCGTTATTAAGAACTTATCTACAAAGCTATCAATGTTTTTTTCTAGCGTTTGCATTACTTCTTTTCTGATATTATGTATTGACATCTATATGATATGATTTTTAATTGTTGTTTCTACGGTCTCTAATAATTTATCAAATGGTACTGAATTTATTTTTACGGGTTTGTGTGTTGTAATTGTTATTGGACTTCCTAAGCCTAATGGATATTTTCCGTATTTAAATAATTTCCAAGAATTATTTATTGTCAAAGGTACGATAAATCCTTCAGGGTTGTGTTTTACAATCATTTTTAAGCCGCTAGTAGAGAAAGGTTTTGGTTTTCCTGTTTTGCTTCTAGTTCCTTCGGGAAAAATAACGGCACTCCATTTATTTTTATGAATGTTTTTTGAAAACCTTCCTATGGCACTAATTGCTTGTCTAGGGTCTTTCCGGTCGATCAGTGCCGAACCTCCATTTTTTAAGTTAAAGGATACGCTTGGAATGTTTTTTCCTAATTCAATTTTTGCGACAAATTTTGGATGGTGTTTTCTGAAATACCAGCCAATAGGTGCAATATCAGAAATACTTTGATGATTAGAGACAAAAACTAAGGTTGTGTCTGTAGGCAATACATGTTCATTTTTTAAACGTACAGTAATTCCGATGATGAGCATCGATTTTGTTATGAAAAAATTTAAGAGATTCACAACAACTTCATGTGTTTTTTCTCCAAAAACTCTTCGTGCAATCCACTGAAATGGATGAAATAACACCAATATTAAGACAAATATGAATATGAATATTGGAGATAAAATATAACTAAGAAACTTCATGTGTGTAGTTAAAAAAAATCTAAGAAATGAACTTAGGATATTGTTGTTTAAAGATGTAGCCACTGACTCCAGGGGATTCTTATTAAAATTAAGAACAAGGCGATTCCGTAAAAGACAGCAAATGTTTTAAATTTTGCAGTGTCTTCGGTTTTCTTTTTATGTTTAGACCAACCTATTGTGATGAGTGCAATTGCAACAAGCATCAGCAGCGGATGTTCTACTGCCAATAATCGCAAAGCTGTATCTCCCATAACTTCTCCTGTGTCTGCTTTGAGCGCTTTGTATGCAGGGCTCATAAAATACCAGCCAAATCCAATTAATAGTTGAATGTGCGCAACAATTAATGTAAACAAACCGAGGCGTAAATCTTTGTCTGTAAAAGTTTTCTTTTTTGTAACTCCTTTGATGGCGTTTATCACTGCAAAAATTAAGATTGCAACAACAACATATGCCCAATAAGAATGGATGTCCTTCATCATAATTTAATTGTTTTTAATTTCGGTAAATGTAAACATTTTTATGCATAAAAAAACCATCCCAATCCCGATATAGGGAGGGATGGTTTTTAAAGATTTTAAAATGTAGTTCTTACTATTGTAGTATGTAAGCGCCTCCACTTTTAATAACAGCCATTGTCCAGATGCCTGCGGCTCCGTTATATATATTGTAAGAAACAATATATTTTTGACCATCAGCATCTCCAGGGAAATTATTCAATAAGATGGTGTTGATTTTTGCCAATCTAGCAGCAACGGTTTCTTCATCTTTACCTGAACGTACATCAAAATTTCCGTAACGACCATTTCCAACCAAAGTATAATCTGCAGCTGTTAAGGTATATTTAACGGTGTTGTCTGGTACCCAAACGTTTCCGTCATGTCCAAATTGAAGGGTTTCTCCCATCACATTATTATATTTACTCCATGCAGTACCGTCAAAAATAAAGTTACTTGTGTAACTTTTTGTTCTCCCGCCACCTTTGTATAATTCATACATGGCAGATACAATAGTTCCTTCATTTTGTGTATTGTATTTGTAAACGTCTAACAAGGCAACAGGCATTTTAGCAGCAGCTTCATCATGGCTTGAGAAGTTAGGGTAAGATTCTCCCATTGCTTTGTACTCATCTTTTGTGAAACCAATAAAACGGTCCCAAGAAGTTCCTGTGTAAACAAAACCATCTGTTTTAGTAGTTTCGCCTCCAGAATACCAGCGATATCTTAACGATACAAAGTCGCCTTTACTAGGCGATGTATACGTAGCATTTAAGTAATTAGTAAGATGATAACTTTTGTCAAAGTTTCCATATGTTTTACCTGTTATAGCATTATGTTCAGCATCAGATAAAGCGTATACATATCCACTATACGTATTTACTCTATTATAAAATTTAAATGTCACGTTGGCTGAGGAATTTTTTCCCCAAACAGGAAATAAATCACTTAAAAACCCAGGAACCATTGTCTTAGCTTCAGCTAATGAGCCGAAGTTATTATATGACAACCCTAAGCCACTGTAATCATCGTTGGTTAAAGTTAAAGAGGCGTCACCTACAATTACTTTTTCCTGGCCGTCAATCTCTTCATAGATGTCTTCCATTGGATTACAAGAAGTAAAAGCCAATGTTAGAATTGCGAATGAATAAAATAATTTTTTCATTTTGTATTGTTTTTTTAATTAAAATTTAATTTTAGCACTTAAACTGAATGTTCTACCGTAACCAAACCAAACTAATGGGTCACTTGCGTCTAAAGCATCAGCTACATATTCTGTGTCAAACAAGTTGTTTACACGAACAGTAACAGTTGTGTCAAATTCACCAAGGCTAAAGCCGTGACGTAAACTAGCATCTACAGTACTATAACTAGGTGCTTTCCAAGAATCAGAAGGTCTTTCTGAAGCATTTGCATAATCTAAAACATCTATTCGAGCGTATAAATCTGCAAAATAATTATAATCTAGTGTAATACTTGTTTTGTCCCAAAAATCATATGACATCCCTAAAGCAGCAGTTGTTTGTGCTGAATTAGAAACTCTTAATCCTTGAATAGGAAGAGAAATTGTAGTTACTTGATTTTGATTCTCGTCAAAAACAGGCACATTGTCTAAATCATTATCCCACTTCCAATCTCCTAAAGATAGCATTCCAGAAAAGTTTAATTTATTTGAGTATTTATAAGTAAAATCAAATTCTACACCTTGGTGTAATGCATTTACTCCTAATAAATTTGCTGTGTAATCTTCAGCTCCTGGCTCTGTAGCTCTAATGTTTCTTGTAAAAGCTCTATCATTCCATTGCGTTCTGTATAAATTCACATTCGCTGCGAATTTTTCTCCTCTTACACCATAACCTAATTCCATACTGAAAACTTTCTCGTTTTCTGCATCTGCATTAATCTTCGTATTGTTATATCCATTAAATACAGCGCCAAACGTAGCAGGTCTTTCAAAATAACCAATGTTAGCAAAAACATTTTGAACGTCATCTAATATGAAGTTTGCGCCTCCTTTAATACTATACCCATTTAAGTTTATTTTTTCAGAAGTTGCTATGTCTTTACCAGCCGCTGTGCTTAAATCGTATAAGAAGTACTCAATTCTTTGATAAGAAGTACGTTGAGCAGATGTAGAAACAAATGCGTTAAATTTATCAGTTCCGTATTCTAATTGAGCAAAGAAACCTAACCAGCCTACTTTACCATCATTATTATAACCAAATTTATCACCTACATTTAAAGCTGCATTTGGATTGTTGACATTTGAATCATCTAAGAAGTAGTCTCCTCCTAATAAATCAGTCACTTCTCTAAAGTGTTTACCTGTATATGTTCTCCAATCCACACCAGCAATTAAATCAAGTTTTTCAGAAAGTTGAGTTTTAAAAGTTGATAAAACACCATACCAGCTATGATCATTTCTTGAAGCTCTTAAGATTGCTTCAGAACCTAAAGCTCCATTTGCTCTATTTATAGAAACAATGTTGTCTAAATCTACAGGTTGATCTGAACCACCTAATCTAACACCAAATAAATCTCTGTTAGTTCCTGCAGTTCCGCCACCTCCACCAGAACCAAATGATGCGTAAACAGCAGTAGATACTGATGTCATATCATTAATTGTCCAATAGTGATTTAAAGAAGTTTGAGATTTGTGGTAGAAGTTGTCTTCTATATGAGTTACTTGACCGTTTTTATAACCCCAATCTGGATTAAAACGAATTCCTGATTCTGCATTTCTATAAGTAGCTATTGTACTCATATTTTGTCTTTGACCATGTCTTTGTGGCGCTCCGAAAGTTGTAAATGATATTTTATGATTGTCATTTAATTCTTTTGAAAAGTTTACAAAATAGTTATAGCCTTTAAATTGAGTTCCGTCAACATATCCTTCTCCTGTGGTTGAAGCAAAAGATACTGTTGCAGCGATATTATTATCCATTAATCCTGTAGATAAAGTGAACCCATATTTTTGGTATCCATTATTACCTGTAGTAGCAATAATACTACCCCCTTTTCTAATATCAGAAGTTTTAGATAAAATGTTAATAGTTCCTCCAATAGAAGGCACTGCTACTTTAGAAGCTCCCAATCCTCTTTGCACTTGCATTGCAGATGTTACATCTGCTAAGCCAGCCCAGTTAGACCAATATACTCTCCCGTTTTCCATATCATTAACAGGAACCCCGTTAATCATAACGGCAACGTTTTCAGAATTAAAACCACGCATGTTGATACGTCCGTCTCCAAAACCACCACCAGCTTTAGTGGCATATACTCCAGGAGTAGATTTTAACACCTCAGGAAATTCTTGAGATCCTAATTTTCTTTCAATGTCTGCAGCTCTTAATGTAGAAACAGCCACTGGTGTTTTTCTGTCAATTGCAAAAGAAGTAGCGGTTACTACAATTTCATCTAAAGCATTTGCATCTTCCTGTAGCGTGATCTTTCCTAGATCGGCAGCAGAAGAAAAAGCAACTTCTGTTGATGCATAACCAACAAAAGAGATTACTAGAGTACCAGAACTTGTTGTAGCGGTTAACATAAACTTCCCATCAAAATCAGTTGATGTTCCGTTTGATGTTCCTTTCACAAGAACACTAGCGCCAGGCAATGCTTCGTTAGACGAATCTACGACAGTACCTGTAAGTTTGGTTTGTCCAAAAATAGTAACGCTTGCAAAAAACAAGGCGACTACTACTAAATTTTTAAATTTTTTCATTTTTAAATTTTAGGTTATTAAATGTTTGGTAAAAATCCCCCTTTTTTCGGATTTTAAATAGAAAACATGCAGTATTTTTAAAAAAGACACAAGTTTAAGGGATTCGAAAAGTACTAAAAAAAAAGTTAAAAATTGTTCTAGACGGGCTTAGATGTTAACAAATTATTAACAGAAGTAATGTGTAAGGTGAAAAATTCAGAACTTTTAGAAGAAAAGAGAATTTAGTCTACTTGTTTTAAATGTTTATGTGCCAATTCTTTTCCAAGTTCGACTCCAAATTGATCAAAACTGTAAATATTCCAAATAATTCCCTGTACAAAAAGCTTGTGTTCATACATCGCGATCAATTTCCCTAAAGAATTTGGAGTTAACTTTTTGATGGTTATTGTATTGCTAGGTCTATTTCCTTGAAAAACCTTAAAAGGTAATAAGTTCGTAATGTCTTCTTTTTTCTTGTCGAACTTTAAATCTAGATGTACTTCTTCTTTTGTTTTTCCAAAAGCCAATGCTTCCATTTGAGCATAATAGTTTGCCATGAGCTTTTTATGATGATCGGTTAAGCCATGCAACGATTCTTCAAAGCCAATAAAATCAGAAGGAATTAGTTTTGTTCCTTGGTGTACCAGTTGCATAAAGGCGTGTTGCATATTGGTTCCTGTACTTCCCCAAACAATGGTTCCAGTTTGGTAATTTATTTCTTCTCCGTTTCTGTCAACATTCTTCCCATTACTTTCCATAATGGCTTGTTGCAAATAGGGAGTTAATTTATGCAAGTATTGAGAATAGGGCAAGATGACTTCTGTTTCACAACCAAAAAAGTTGTTGTACCAGATGCTTATCAGTGCTAGAATAACAGGGATATTTTCTTTGAATTCTGTTTCTTTAAAGTGGGTATCCATTTCTGAGGCGCCTTCTAGCAATGCCTTGAAGTTTTTATACCCAACAGATAGACTTATAGACAAACCAACGGCGCTCCATAAAGAAAAACGACCACCCACCCAGTTCCACATGGTGAATACATTTTTTTTGTCAATTCCGAATTCGGTAATTGCTTCTAAGTTTGTGGATACGGCAACAAAATGGTTGGAAATATCGTTTTCAGAAGCTGATTTTAAAAACCATTCTTTAATAGTGTTCGCATTTGTAAGTGTTTCTTGCGTGGTAAATGTTTTTGAAACAATTACAAACAATGTGGTTTCAGGATCTATCTTTTTGATAACTTCTGAAACATGGTCTCCATCAATATTTGAAACAAAATGAGTTGTCAATCGATTCTTGTAAAACTGCAAGGCTTCAACAACCATTTGCGGACCTAAATCAGAGCCTCCGATTCCGATGTTTACAATATCGGTAATTTTTTTTCCTGTGTAGCCTTTCCATTTCCCAGAAACAACCGCTTCTGTAATGTGCTCAATATGTTGTAGTGTGTTTTTAATTTCTAGCTTAACATTGGCTCCATCAACAATAATAGGTGTTGTGCTTGTATCTCTTAAAGCGGTATGCAACACGGCTCTTTTTTCTGTTTTGTTGATTTCCTCTCCTGAAAAAGTTTTCTGAATCGCATCTTGTAAGTCTACTTCATTGGCCAATTCAATTAATAAATCAATGGTTTCTTGTGAGATTCTATTTTTAGAATAATCCAACGTAAAGTCATTAAACTCGATCGTAAAATTGTCCGCTCGATGACGATCATTTTTAAAGAGATCTCTTAAATGATGCGTTTTAATTGTATCAAAATGCGCGGTTAATTTTTTCCACGAATTGGTCGTTGTCGGATTGATGTTCTGTAATGCCATATGCTACTTTGAAAAAGTGATTTGACTTAATTGTTCTTTTAAAGGAGTGATGTGTTTTAAGTAGGCTGGTTTCAGTCTCTTTTTTAAAGGTTTTGCTGCAGGAAGTTTTTGTTTGAAAGGATCTACTTGTCTTCCGTGTTTCCAAAAACGATAACAGACATGTCTGCCTCCTGTACTTCCTGTATGACCTACCAATCCAATAATGTCTCCTTGTTTTACATATTGTCCTTTCCTTACCTTTCGCTTGCGCATGTGTAAGTATTGCGTTGTGTAGGTGCTGTTGTGCTTGATCTTTACAAAATGCCCATTACCTCTTTTATGGTACGCAGATTCTATTACAGTTCCACTAGCAGTTGCCATAATCGGAGTTCCTTCATTTGCGGCAAAATCAGTTCCTCTATGCGCCTTTACTTTATTGCCGTAATATGCAATTCTTCGTCTTAAATTATATCTTGATGAAATTCGATATTGAAATTTTATAGGAGATTTTAAAAATTGACTGCGCAACATATTCCCCTTTTCGTCGTAATATTCTGTAATTCCTTTAATAGAATCTGCTAAAAATCGATACGCATAAACAGCTCTTCCTTTGTGTTTAAATACCGACGCTTTTATATCTCCGTAGCCAACAAAAGTGGAGTCGTCAATAAATTTTTCTTCGTAAATAAATTTAAATTCATCTCCTTTTTGAAGCTTGTGAAAATCCAAGGTCCATGCATAGATGTCTGCAATTGTATTTGTCAAATAGGAGTTTAGACGCAAGCTATCCATAGCAACAGATAAGCTAGAGAAAATTTTTCCTGAAACTTCTTTTTCAATGGTTTCAATTTTTTTTCTGTATGTGTAACCAGAAATTATAGAATCATTAAATGTTATAACGGTTGCTGTGGCTTTGCTGTTTTTATAAATAAAGACTTGCGCTTTCTCAAGAGAGTCTTTAGAGGCTAAAATAGTGTATGATTTCTCTGCACGTATCCTTCTTACGTCAAAAGTATCTTTAATGGTTGCTGCAATTTTATTGATAATGGGATAATCAACATGATGTCTGTCTAAAATAATCCCAAAGCTTTCTCCTTTTTTAATGGTGCTATTGATAACGGTATAATCATTCAATTTAAATCCGTATTCATAAATAATTTTTGGTATTGGTATTGTTGCTATTTTCTCTATAGGGATTTCGACATCTGGTTTACATGAAGCTATGACAAATAGTATCGATAAGATGAAAAGTATTTTTTTCAAAAGTGAGCTAATTTTATGGTGTTACAACGAACCGTAAAAGTACAATTTAATCGTACATGATTTTAAAAGAATTTGAAAGACCTTTATAAGCATCTAGTTCTGCTCTTAAAGAACCAACGGCTAAAGAAGCTCTCATTTGAATCGGAATTTTATTGTCGTCTGCGGTAATCCAAATTGTCACACTTTCATTTTTTTTAAAAACTCTGCCAGATTGCACCAGAGGATTAAAGCGAAGTGTTTTAATTTTTCCGAAACGTGTTTTAAGAATTTCAGTCCCTAAGAATCGCAATTTAAAAAGGGTTGTTTGAGCATCCATAAACATGGGTAATGTGATCTCGTCTCCTGGTTTTAAGCTGTGGGTATCGTGATTTCTTAAAAAATAAAAGGAAGACATCATGTCTTGAATGTTTCCAATAGAAATGGTGTCTGTGGTTTTAAGTTTAAAATCTTGAATGGTTGCTGTATGGTTTAAGTGGTTGAAATTAATTTGACGGTTAATTTTATAACCTCCTTCGTTAATGTTTCTTTTAAACAGATAAGGGCTGCCTGTTTTTTTGTCAAAATAAGATTGATAAGTGTCGTTTACTTTAAAAAACCACTTGATGATTCCTGATGTATTGCCTTTTCCAATAACATGAAATACTTCTTTGCCGTTTAAAATAGTGTCTTCTACAGCTAAGGTTAAGTTTCCCGCTTTCATCCATCCGCTATAGCTCATTTTAAACCGAAGCCATTCACCCTCTTTAAAAGAAGTTGTTTTTTCTTGACTGCAGGCTATGCTACAGTATAAAATGGTAACAAAAAGAAGGGTTGTTTTTTTCACGGTTTCAAACATATAAAAAAAGGACGACAAAATCTGTTCCAAAAGTAAAAAGCTGCGCTTTAAGTTGAAAGAAGGAAGCCTGAAGATGGATAAAGCTTCCCGATTCCTATTCAGGCTTAGGTGAAACTTAAAAGGTTCCCCAATTTTTGAGTTCATCTTCGCTCCATAGATAAGGGAAAAAGATTCTTCGTTGATATTTTGGATGCATGTATTTACGCCAATTACTTCCGCCAGTAGCTTCTAAATCTTTATCACCACCGCCTAAATACTTTCCAGCGGCATCATAGTGTGCCAGCACCCATTTTATGTTTACCGTATAATCATAATGACGCATGGCTTTGATTAGTTCTTTGTTTTTCTGAGCCTCTTCAGGCAATTGTTTGAATTTTTTAGACAGGTTACATTCGTTGTAATCTTCCATAAAGTCAATAAAATCTCCCATGTATTTTTTCTCAAACAATTTGATTAAAATTGATTTATCTCCAGTTTGATGATTTTTACCCGCTGCTTGCCAATACAAATGATCAAAGGCATTTTTAAAGGAAGAATTTCGGTCTATTGTGTCTCTATAACGCGCATCAATTAAATTGATCAATTCGGTAGATGCAAATTCGATTTTTCTGTACTGTGCACTTTGAAACCCACTTGCAGGCGCTAATGTATTTCGAAATTTCAAATATTGCTCCACGTCCATTCCGTCGGCCATTACAGAAAACGAATTACAGAGCATGTCAAAATAACGACTGATTCGCATTAAATGCTTTGAGAATTTTTCTACTGAAACGTCTTCTTTAGAAAGGGAGATTTGGTCTATCTCCCATAAAATCATTTTAAACAACAGTTCATTGACTTGGTGGTACATGATAAAGACCATTTCGTCTTTTTCTGTTGTTCTCGGAATTTGCAATCCTAACAATGCATCGGTTTGAATATAATCCCAATAAGTAATCGGTTTGCTCCAAAGCAATCCCTCTAACATCGTGTTCAACGGAACGCCTAGCTTTTCGTATTTTTCTTCAATAGCTTTTAATATCTCGTCTTTACCCATTTTTTCTTTTTTAGAATAAAGAGAAAAGAATATAGAATAAAGACAAGTGACGTCCTATCTATTCTCTTTTCTCTCCTTTCTGTTTTCTTTTTTTATAAAGTTCCTCTATTTGCTTGTTCTCTTTCTATCGATTCGAATAAGGCTTTAAAGTTTCCTGCTCCAAAACCTCTAGCGCCCATTCGTTGGATGATTTCAAAAAATAACGTAGGCCTGTCTTCAATCGGCTTGGTGAAGATTTGTAATAAATACCCTTCTTCATCTGCATCGATCATAATGGATAATTTTTGAAGCTCCTTGATGTCTTCCTTCATCATATCTCGATGCTTCCCTAATCTTTCCGGAATTTCATCGTAATACGCTTGTGGAGGCGGAGGTAAAAATTCAATTCCTCTTGCTTTTAATTGACTTACGGTTTTTATAATATCGTCTGTTGCAACAGCAATATGCTGCACTCCAGAACCTTCATAAAAGTCTAAATATTCTTCAATCTGAGATTTTTTAGCTGCTTTTGCTGGCTCGTTAATTGGGAATTTAATACGCCCATTACCATTCGACATTACCTTACTCATTAAGGCAGAGTATTCTGTGTGGATTTGCTTGTCGTCAAAGGATAAAAAGTTTTCAAAGCCCATTACATCTTCGTACCATTTTACCCAAACATTCATTTGTCCCCAGCCAACATTACCCACCATGTGGTCAATATACTTTAAACCAACAGATGTTGGGTTGTATTCAGATTCCCATTTTTGAAAACCTGGCATAAAAGGCCCGCTGTAATTTTTGCGTTCTACAAACATGTGTACGGTTTCTCCGTAGGTGTAAATTCCAGCTTTTACGATTTCTCCAAACTCGTTTGTTTCAACGGTTGGTTCTAGATATACTTTTGCGCCACGTTTTGTTGTTTCTTCAAATGATTTTCGTGCATCGTCAACCCAAAGAGCAACGATCTTTACGCCGTCTCCATGTTTTACGATATGATCGTTTATTGGAGATTTACTGTTTAAAGGTGTTGTCAATACCAACTTAATTTTATCTTGAACCAAGACATAGCTCACCGAATCTTTCGATCCTGTTTCTAGTCCTTTATAGGCTAATGATTGAAAACCAAAAGCTGTTTTGTAGAAATGGGCTGCTTGTTTTGCATTTCCTACATAAAATTCTACATAATCTGTTCCTAACAATGGAAGGAAGTCTTGTGCTCCTTCAAATATTTTTTCTAAACCGTAGTTTACTGATGTTACTTTTTTTGCCATCTTTTTAATGTTTCTAGTGTATGTTTTTAGTCTGATTGAAGCGATTTCTTTTTATAAATTTTAAAAAATATAGCGAAAATCAGAAATAGCTATGTATGAATTGTGTTATACAATCCAAGATTTATGATAATCACTTACCTGTAGTTTTAAAGCTTCCTCTGTGATAGACATGGGTTTAAAAGGGTCGATCATTACTGCCAACTCCCCAGTTTCTTTTTTGCCAACACTTCGTTCTATGGCGCCTGGATGCGGACCATGCGGAACACCACCTGGATGCAACGTGATTTGCCCTTTTTCGATATCGTTTCTGCTCATAAAATCGCCATCTACATAATAGAGTAATTCTTCAGAGTCTATATTTGAATGGTGATAAGGAGAAGGAATGCTCTCAGGATGATAGTCATACATTCTTGGAACAAAACTACAGACTACAAAACCTGCAGATTCCCATGTTTGATGTATCGGCGGAGGCATGTGAATGCGACCTGTGATTGGTTCAAAATCGTGAATTGAAAATGCGTACGGGTAATGAAATCCATCCCAACCAACAACATCGAATGGGTGATTTCCATATACGTATTCCCATAGGTTTCCTTGTTTTTTTATCTTGACAAGAAATTCGCCTTTTTCATCGTGTGTTTCTAAGTTTTTAGGCATTCGCATGTCTCTTTCGCAGAAAGGAGAATGTTCTAACAATTGTCCGAAATTATTACGATATCTTTTGGGGGTAAAAATAGGTTGAAAAGACTCGACATATAAGATGCGATTGTCTTCTGTGTCAAAATCTATTTGATAAATAACACCTTTTGGAATGATTAAGTAATCTCCGTACTTAAAAGGAATGTTTCCATAATTTGTACGTAAAGTTCCAGACCCTACATGAATGAAAAGCATTTCATCTGCATCTCCATTTTTATAGAAATAGTCTTTTGAAAATGATTTTGGTGCTGCCAACCCAATGTGTAAATCATTGTTTACAAAGAGTGTTTTTCGGCTTTCTAAAAAATCCTCTTCAGGCGGTAAAGAGAAGCCTTTAAAACTTAAGGCTTTCATATTTTTTTCAACCGCAATTTTTGGAGCAACAGAACCGGTGTCTTTAATTTCTGTGACAACCGTTGGTGGATGAATGTGATATAATAACGAAGACATTCCTGAAAATCCAGCAGTGCCAAATAATTCTTCTTGGTATAAACTGCCGTCGGGTTTTTTAAAGGTAGTATGTCTTTTCTTTGGAATTTTCCCTAATATATGATAACGTGACATGATAATTAATTTTTAGAGGTTCATAAATATTGGTTACTTATATAAACGATCATTAACTATTCAGGATTCCTCTTAATCAAAGATTTTAATAATAGTAAAAGTTCTAACCAATACATAATTGTATGCGTTTTGAGATGCACTTTACAAATATACAGAAAAGTATGCTGCTTTTTAACTTTCAGGAGCTAATTCAACTTCCAATCCATTTAGCTCTGGAGTAATGTGAATTTGACACCCCAATCTACTGTTGTCTTCTACGCAAAAAGCTTCCGCTAACATCATATCTTCATCTTGTCCCATTTCCGGTAATTCATGGTCAGATTTCACATAACATTGACAAGAGGCGCACATGGCCATTCCGCCACAAACACCAATAGTTCCTTCAGGAGCTAGTTCATAAGAACGAACTACTTCCATCAAATTCATCGCCATGTCTGTTGGTGCAAGAACTTCATGAGTTACCCCTTCTCGGTCAGTTATTTTTATGGTGATGTCTTGTCCCATTATTGAATTGCTTTAACAACTGCTTTTGGAGCTTCTTTTTTGGTGCCATCAAATCCTTCTACACCACCTACAGTTGTATATTTCATTACATACTTTTTGTCCGGAAAAATACGTTTGTACGCACTTTGACACATCATTGTTGCTTCATGAAAACCACATAAGATCAGTTTTAATTTTCCTGGATAGGTATTTACATCTCCAATGGCGTAAATTCCGGGAATATTTGTTTGATAATCCAATGCATTATTTACTTTAATGGCGTTTTTTTCAATTTCTAATCCCCAGTCTGCAATCGGCCCTAATTTTGGTGACAAGCCAAAAAGAGGAATAAAATGATCGGCTTTTAAAACATAATCTTCTTCATCTTTTTTAGAAATGACAACCCCAGTTAAACGTTTGTCTCCTTCAATTCCTTTTATTTCTGCAGGCGTAATTAAATGTAATTTTTCACTATTTTTTAATTCTTGAACTCTATCTACAGAGTCTAAAGCGCCACGAAATTCATTTCTTCGATGCACTAAAGTTACTGAGCGGGCAACATCTGTTAAAAAAATAGACCAGTCTAAGGCAGAATCTCCTCCTCCTGCATTG